>Ga0193965_1000146_pt1 | contig 24851 bp, 22 predicted proteins | sample FB_8_MG_FD_140330 | JGI IMG/M metagenome (GOLD analysis project Ga0193965, IMG submission 140330) | Microbial mat bacterial communities from the Broadkill River, Lewes, Delaware, United States - FB_8_MG | ecosystem: Environmental > Aquatic > Freshwater > River > Microbial mats | place: USA... | reverse complement strand
TTTTTAGAAAGTGATGCTATCTCATTTTGAAGTTTTTGATTTTCTTCATTAACAGATTTTAATTTGTTTAATTCTTTCATTTTTTGTTTAAAATCATTTTGTTTTTCTAAAAGTAGAGTAATTTCATTGTTCAGTTTTATGTTTTCATCATTGACAGGTTCTAATTTACGTAACTCTTCAATCTCTTTATTTAAGTCATTTTTTTTCTCAGAAAGTGAAATTATTAATTTTTGATTTTCTTCATTAACAGATTTTAATTTGTTTAATTCTGTAATCTCTTTTTTGAAATCATTTTGTTTTTCTAAAAGTAGAGCAATTTCATTGTTAAGTTTGATATTTTCTTTATTGACGGGTTCTAGTTTTTTTAATTCTGTAATCTCTTTATTGAGATCATTTTTCTTTTCAGAAAGTGAAATTATTAATTTTTGATTTTCATCATTAATAGATTGTAATTTATTTAATTCTATAATCTCTTTTTTAAGATCGTTTTTTTTCTTAGAAAGCGATGCTATCTCATTTTGAAGTTTTATATTTTCATCATTGACAAGTTCTAATTTTCGTAACTCTTCAATCTCTTTTTTCAAATCATTTTGTTTTTCATATAGTAATTTGATCTTTATTTGTAAATTTTCATTCTCTTGTTTAACAGATTTTAATTTACTTAATTCATTAATACTTTTCTTTAACTCATTTTGTTTATCGTAAAGTGTTGTGATTTGTTTTTTTAATGTATCATTTTCTTCATTGATAGAATCAAATTCATATTTATTATTTGTAACAGAAACATTCAAATAATCCTTATCTTTTTCTAATTGAAGAATTTTTGAGTCTTTTTCATGCATTAATGTATGTAATTCGATTAAAGAATTTTCAATCAAACTTATTTGACTAATTTTATTCTCCATGTTTTTTATATCCCCTTTTAAAAATCATCAAAATTTATACTACCTTTAGAGTAGTTTACCACATTACCCTCAAAAAAGTTTGTTCTTTGATCATTAAATGAAGAGTATCCATCAACCCAAGGTATAGGATGACTTACATTGTATTCAGGTGCATATCCAACTGCTTCTAGCCTTTTATCAGCAAGATATTCTATATATTGTCTAATAATATTTTTTGTAAAACCTAGTATTTGACCTTGAGTAATATACGCACCCCAGTCTGATTCTAAATCAACCGCCTGTCTAAACATCTCTCGAACTTCTTCTTCAAGCTCTTTTGTGAAGAGTTCTGGTCTTTCTTGTTTTGTAGAATTGATTAAATTTTGAAAAAGAAGAAGATGTGTCACTTCATCTCTTTGTATAAATTTGATCATTTGACTCGATCCCAACATTTTACCAGATTTACCCAAAGCATACATCGCTGCAAATCCAGCATAAAAATAAAGACCTTCTAAGATTTGATTTGCAAACATAGCAAGTACTATTTTGTGATCTGTAATTTTTCCTGTAAGATTTTCGTAAGAGAGTGCTATAAAGTTATTTTTTTCTCTTAATTTTGTATCTGTTTTCCACATATCATATATCTCATCTGTGTTATCTGAAATACTCTCTACCATAACAGCATAACTTTTAGAGTGATTTGCTTCTTCATATGATTGTCTTGATAGAATTGCATTTATCTCAGGAGCGGTAATATAAGGATTGATATTATCCATAAGATTATTTGTTTGTAAAGAATCCATAAAGATAAGCTGAGACAATACAAGATCATACATTCTTTTTTCTGGTGCTGTTAAGTACTTGTAATCTTTGGCATCTTGAGTCATTTGAACCTCTTTAGGAAACCATGTATTTCCCTCCATAGTATCCCAAAGATTGGTAGCCCATTTGTATTTACATCGTGTAAAGTTTATCATCCCATCTGGATTACCACCAAATGTTCTTCTATCTGTTATATTTTCAACTGAGCTTGGGTTGTATATCGTCTTTCTATCCATAGGGGCATACTCCGATGTAAATTTTCTAAATAAATTTTAGAGATGGATTATATCGGAAAAAGCATTAAATATGAACTTAATGAATTTTTTGTGCTAGCATAAATTAAACTATTTTGATATATGCTAGGTATTTAATTTATTGACAACCAACACATTCTTGGCTTCTATCTGCTACATCAGATATAGCTTCTGGAGACTGACTTCTAAGGTAATAGGTTGATTTTAGACCTAATTTCCAAGCGAGTGTATATATTTGATGTAGAAACTTTCCACTTGCCTTATCTAAAGACATAAAAATATTGGTTGATTGTCCTTGATCTATCCATTTTTGTCTTATAGATGCGGCTTTGATAATATCTAGTTGATCAACTTCAAAAGCTGGAGTGTAGTAGTTCCATGTTTCAGGAGATAAGTTAGGAACAACTACAGGAATTTGTCCTGATAAATTTTCTTCAAACCACTTTCTTTTATAGACAGGTTCAATCGCTTGAGTGGTACCTACTAGTATAGATATAGAACTCGTAGGAGCAATAGCCATTAGGTAACCATTTCTCATCCCATTTGCTTTTACTTTTTCCCGTAATTTATTCCAATCATATCCATCATCAAAAAGATCTTTTTGTACAAGTGCATTGACTGCAATTGGAGCTGAATCCATAGGCATAATCCCCTTAGACCATTTTGAACCTTCGAAAGTAGGATAAACACCTTTTTCTATTGCTAAATTTGAAGATGCATTGATAGTATTATAACTTATTGTTTCCATTATAGTATCTATTTTTTTGAGGTGGGCATCGCTTCCCCATACTATTTGTGCTTCAGCAAGCATTTGTGCTTCACCCATCACTCCTAGTCCTATTGCTCTTGTTTTAAGATTTGTAGCTTTTACTTTTCGTAATGGATAAAAGTTAAGATCTATAACATTATCAAGCATACGAATAGCTGTAGGGATAACTCTTTGAATATCTTCTTTTGTATTGATTTTACTTAAATTGACAGATGCCAAATTACAAACAGCAGTATCTCCATCTATCTTTTCTTTTTCTACTATAAATATATTTTGATTGTAGAGTTTATCTAAAGCTGTGATTTTATTGGCTTTTTTGATGATCCCATTGTCAAGTCGAACCTCTTCATCTTCTTCAAATGTAAGAATCTCACCATTTTCAAGTTCAATTTTAATAAGGTAATGATTTGGTGTTGTATTTTGGAAAATTTCTGTACATAGATTACTACTTCTTATAAAACCAGTATGATCATTTGGATTTGCTCTATTTGCTGTATCTTTAAAACATAAAAATGGACTTCCTGATTCAAAATAAGATGTGAGAATTTTTTTCCATAAATTTTTTGCTTTCATTTGCTTTTTTGTGATCTGAGGATCATTTTCATACTCTTCATATCGTTTTTTAAATGCATCACCTGATAATGCTGCTAAGTCTTTTACCTCATATGGATCAAAAAGTGTCCAGTGAGAATCGTCAAGAATTCTTTCCATAAAAAGGTCATTTAACCACAATGATGGGAACAGATCATGTGCTCGTCTTCTCTCTTCTCCTGAATTTTTCTTTAAATCAATAAAATCTTCGATATCCATATGCCATGGTTCTAAATAAACAGCAATTGCTCCTTTTCTAGTCCCTAATTGATCAACAGCTAGAGCTATATCATTTGTGATTTTCAAAAATGGTACTGTTCCACCTGCGGCACTTTTATGACCATCAATAACTCCACCTAAAGAACGAATAGAGTTCCAGTCCCAACCAATACCACCACCAAATTTAGACAGTAATGCCATCTCTTTATATCCATCAAAGATACCTTCTATATTATCTGGACTTGATCCAATATAACATGATGAAAGTTGGTGTCTATTTGTTCGAGCATTTGAGAGTGTTGGTGTTGCTAACATCACTTCAAATTTAGAGATTACATCATAAAACTCTTTTGCTTTTTCTTGTTTATCTGTTTCTTTTTGTGCTAAAAACATAGATATTCCCATAAACATTTGCTGTGGTAATTCTATAGGTTGTTTCTCATTATTTTTTAATAAATATCTATCGTACAAAGTTTTCATACCTAAATAATTAAACAGATAATCTCTTTGGGGATCAAGATAGTCATTGAGATCATCTAAATCATATCCATCTTCTAATCCAGGGATAATTCGATCTGCATCTTGTCCATATTTGATATAATCTTTTAAATGACAGTAAGCATTTCCTTTTATTCCATGTGTTGCTTTTCCAACACGGTGATACAAATCAAATAAAAATAATCGAGCAGCTGCAAATGTCCAATTTGGAACATCTATATCAATTTTTTCCACAGCTGTTTTGACTAAGGCTTCTTGAATGTCACTTGAACTCATACCATCTATAAACTTAATTTGTGCATCTATCTCTAGTTCACTTTGACTTACACCCGGTAAGTTTTCAGTTGCAGAAAGTGTATGTTTTTGAATTTTAGTTACATCTAAAACCTCTTGCCGACCATTTCTTTTTTGAATCATTATTGCCATTTAAACTCCAAAGTACAATTTTATATTTTCAACATTTCAAGGTTGAAAATTTTGCCCATTTTATCCAACACAACATTAAAGAACATTAAAAATTTAATTAAATTTATTTAAACAATTTTATATAAGAATTTCGCTAATATATCTTAAAATTATGAATCAAAAAGGATTTACATGGCTGTAAAAGTTGCAATTAATGGATTGGGTAGAATTGGGAGATGTGTTGCTAAAATAGTAGCAAATAGAGATGATGTAGAATTAGTAGCTGTGAATGCTAGTGGTACTGAAGAGATGATTCAATATAACCTACGATATGATACAGTGCATGGAAATCGACATGATATTGAAGTAAAAGATGGTTTTATTACTATTGGTAATGATAAAGCACAATTATTTTCAGAACGTGATCCTGCAAAGTTAGATTTTTCTGCTTTGGGTGTAGAGGTTGTTTTGGAATGTACTGGTGCATTTTTGACACAAGAATCAGTACAAGGGTACTTGGATAATGGGATTAAAAAAGTTGTTTTTTCAGCTCCTGCAAAAGATGATACAGCTACCTTTGTAATGGGTGTAAATGAACAAAATTACGCTGGTGAATCTATTGTATCAAATGCTTCATGTACTACAAATGGTTTAGCCCCTATGGCAAAAGTTTTGGATGATGCTTTTGGGATAGAAAAAGGTCTAATGACAACTATTCACTCGTACACAAGTTCTCAATTGATTTTGGATGGAAAAGATAAAAAAGATCCACGAAAAGGTCGTGCAGGAGCTACAAATTTAATTCCAGCATCGACAGGTGCTGCTAAAGCTATTGCTAAAGTGATGCCACACCTCAATGGAAAATTAAATGGTCAAGCTATCAGAGTCCCTACTCCAAATGTTTCTGTTGTAGATTTAACAGTTACACTCAAAAATGATACAACACTTGAAGAGGTACAAAAAGCATTTACTACGGCTTCTACTTCAAATTTACAAGGTATTTTGGGTATTGATACAGAAGGACGTGTTAGTTCTGATTTTATTGGGGAAACTTTATCAACTGTTGTCCCTTTAGATACAATTCAACTCATAGATAAAAATATGGTAAAAGTACTCTCTTGGTATGATAATGAGTGGGGTTATTCTACTCGATTGGTAGATATGGGTCTTCACGTAGCAACACACTAAGGATATAAAATATGAAAATTCAAGAAATAAATAAGATAGATATAGCGAATAAAAAAGTTTTTATAAGATGTGATTTTAATGTACCTGTAGATGAGTATCAAAATATTACAGATGATAGAAGGATAAAATCAGCTCTAAGTACGATACGATATTGTATAGATCATGATTGTGCTGTTATTATTGCTTCTCATTTTGGAAGACCAAAAAATGGTTTTGAAAAAGAATACTCTTTGAAACCTATTGCTAAAAGATTACATACTCTTTTGAAGCAAGAGATACAACTTGCACCTAATGTTATTTGTGATGAAACAATACAAATTGCAAATGATTTACAAAGTGGAGAGATTTTACTTTTGGAAAATATGCGATTTGAGCCAGGGGAAACAAAAAATGATTCTGCTTTAGCAAAAACATTAGCAGATATGGCAGATGTATTTATAAATGATGCATTTGGTGTATCTCATAGAGCGCATGCTTCAGTTGAAGGGATTGCGAAACATTTTGATATTGAGCATAAAGCAGCTGGATTTTTACTTGCAAAAGAGATTAAATTCTTTTATCATATTATAGAAGAACCAAAAAGACCATTTGTATCTATCGTAGGTGGTTCAAAAGTTTCTGGAAAACTCGAAGCCTTACATAATCTTGTCCCTAAAGTGGATAAAATTATTATTGGTGGTGGAATGGCATTTACATTTTTAAAAGCACTAGGACACGAGATAGGAAACTCTTTAGTAGAAGAGGAGCTTATACCTGAAGCATTACGAATTATGGAAGAGGCAAAAAGATTGGGTGTGAAATTTTATCTTCCTGTGGATGTTATTGCAGCAGAAGCATTTGATAGTGAAGCATTTGCAAAAGCTGTGACGGTTCAAGAGATACCAAAAGGGTGGATGGGGCTGGATATTGGTCCTGCAACTGCCACTCTTTTTTCCCAAGCACTCGAGGATGCTCATACTATTTTGTGGAATGGTCCTATGGGTGTTTATGAGATGGATAAATTTGCAAAAGGGAGTACCAAACTCTCTCATTCTGTGGCATCTTCTTATGCGACTACTGTTGTAGGTGGTGGAGATACAGCTGATTTAGTACGAAGAACTGGAGATGAAGAGGAGATGACATTTATCTCAACAGGTGGTGGTGCTTCTCTTGAACTTATCGAGGGGAAAGTATTACCAGGTGTAAAAGCACTTATACTTGAAGCGTAATATTTAACTCTATGAGAGTACTTTTAAATGGTGTAGGGAGAATAGGAAAAGCAATTCTTAGAATTGCTGATCTACGAGAATCTTTTGAAATCGTTGCTATTAACGAACTCAATACCAATATAAAAAATATAGTATATTCTATCAATTACGATTCTACATATGGAAAAATAGAGGATAAATATGTTGTAAATAAAAATACAATATATAACAATAAACATACTATTAAAATATTTAATGCAGAAAACTTTTGTGATATTGACTTACAATCCAATAATATTGATGTGATAATAGATGCAAGTGGGAGTGCTATAGATTTGGAGTTTGTAAAAAACAATTTACAACAAACTCTTTATATTACCCATCCAAATACACAAGCAGACAAAAACCTTATTTTGGGTGTCAATGAAAATAGTATAAATTATCAAAAAGATACAATAATTTCAACAAGCTCTTGTAATGCTACAGCTTTATTACCAGTACTAAAACTAATTGATGATACTTATGGGATAGAATATGGTGATATTACGACGATTCATCCACTATTAAATCATCAAAAGACACTTGATAGTGCTTGTATTGGGAGTAAAAATAGAGATATAGAGTGCAATTTTGAATTCGGAAGAAGTTCTACACAAAATATGATACCTAGTAAAACAACTACTATTGATGCGTGTTCTTATGTTTTGCCTCAGATCAATCATGATCTTATATCTTCGAGTTCTATTCGAGTGCCTACAGCTACAGTGGGAGCTATAAATGTGACACTTACAGTAAAAATAAAATGTGAAAAAGAGCATCTTGTACAACTATTACAAAACTATGAATCAAATCAAAAATACAAAATAATTCTCAATAACTCTTGCCCTTTAGTTTCAAGTGATTTTCAAGGGGAAGAGTATACAACTATTATAGATCATAGATTTATAAATGTGATAAAAAATAGCATGATAAAATTAGTAATATGGTATGATAACGAATGGGGTTATGCCTCTAAAGTAGTAGATATTGTATCGAATCATAAAACAGAAAAATAATTAAATATAAAAGGAATTAAAATGTTTGGAAAAAAATTAAAAGAGTATAGTTTATCAAAAGAGGAATTATCAAAATTTCAATATGCAAAAATAACAACATCAAAAGGGGTAATTTGGATAAAATTGATGCCAGAATCTACACCAAATACAGTAGCAAATTTTGCAAGTTTATCAAATGATACATTTTATGATGGATTAAATTTTCATAGAGTCATAGATGGCTTTATGGCACAAGGTGGGTGTCCTGATGGTTCTGGTATGAGTGGACCTGATTGGAATATTGCTTGTGAAACAAAATCAGCAAATCAAGTACATAAAAAAGGGAGTATCTCTATGGCACATGCTGGGCCAAATACAGGTGGAAGTCAATTCTTTTTATGTTTTGTTCCATGTCCTCATCTTGATGGTGGTCACACTGTTTTTGGTGGTATTGAAGCAGATGATGTGAAAAGTTTTGAAGTATTAGATAGTATTAGACAATTAGATATTATTGAAACAATAGAAATTTTAGAAAAAAAAGACTAATTTCGTAATAGTTACCTATGTATAAAGAATTTGCAATTATTGCACCAACAGCATCAGGAAAAACAGCTTTGTCTATACGACTAGCACACAAACTTGATGCGGTTATTTTATCTTTGGATAGTTTAGCTGTCTATAAAAAAATAGATATAGCCTCTGCAAAACCAACGATTGAAGAACGAGATGGAATAGTTCATTTTGGAATAGACTGTGTCTTTCCAAATGAATTGTTCGATGTAATAGAATTTTATGCTGAATATAAAAAAGCAAAATTGTATGCACAACAACATAATAAAAATCTTATTATTGTAGGTGGAACAGGATTTTATCTCAAAGCTTTAGTAGATGGATTGTCTAAAACCCCTCTTATTTCAGAAGCTACAAAAAATAAAATCAACAAAAAAGTTCAGAATTTAGAGGGTTTGTATACATATTTGTATAGTGTAGATGAAAAATATATGAAAAATATAAAATCTACAGATAGATATAGAATAGAAAAAGCTGCTGAGATATATTTTGAAACAGATATTGTTCCTAGTATTTATTTTGAAAAGAATAAGCCTCAGCCATTGGTAGATTCTCTTACTATTTTTGAGATTCAAACAGATCCAGAAATTTTACGAGAGCGTATTCAAAAGAGAACGAAGATCATGATACAAGAAGGAATAATAGATGAAGTGATATCTTTAGAAAAAGAGTACACACGTTTACCAAATTGTATGAAATCTATTGGTATAAAGGAAACGCTTGATTATTTAGATAGTAAAATCTCCAAAAATGAGTTAGAATCACTTATCTCTATACATACAGCACAACTTGCAAAACGACAAAGAACTTATAATAGATCGCAATTTACAAATATCAAAAAAGAAACGTTGGAAAATATAGAAAATTTAATAATATCTTATTATTAAAAAGATATAAAAATAGTAAAATACTATTTACTTTAAAGACTATACTTATAATTAATAGCAAATTAATAGCATGAAAGAGCAAAAATTGTAAGTTATTATTTAATTATAATCAGGTATTATTCTTATAATTACCGTCAGTAATTTTATTTTTATATCTACTTACTTAATGGTGCAGTTCTTGCATATAGATTTAGATTAAAAGTATTATAAAAATGAAATATTTGATAAAGAGAGGAAAAAATGGAACATACAGACTTTGCACATCCTTATTTTGGGGCATTTTTAATGTTTATACTCACTTTTGTAGCATTTATTGCTACAACAACCTTATCACGATTAGTAGGTGGAAAGTTAGCACGAAAAGATACAGAAAAACTCAAATCTACGCTGTATGAGTGTGGTCCTGAAGTTACAAAGCAACCCAATACTATCTCAGTGCAGTTTTATTTGATGGCTTTACTATTTATACTTTTTGATGTAGAGATTATATTTATGTTTCCATGGGCTGTTAATTTTCAAGTACTTGGTTGGTTTGGTTTTATTGAGATGATTTTGTTTATTGTATTATTAGCCATTGGATTTATTTACGCTTGGAAAAAAGGAGCTTTAGAATGGCACAGCATAAAGTAAACTATTTAGCACAAGGTGGGACACCTGTAAAATTAACTGCTGTTGATAAAATAGTAAATTTTGGTCGTAGTAATTCACTCTGGCCTATGACATATGGACTGGCTTGTTGTGCTATTGAGATGATGGCTGCAGGTGGATCGAGATTTGATTTTGACAGATTTGGTACTATTTTTAGAGCGAGTCCTCGTCAATCTGATGTGATAGTAGTCGCAGGAACACTGACAAAAAAACACGCTGAATTTATGAGAAGATTATATGATCAAATGCCAGATCCAAAATGGGTAATTTCTATGGGATCATGTGCAAATACAGGTGGAATGTTTAATACTTACGCAACAGTTCAAGGGGTAGATCGTGTAATTCCTGTAGATATTTATCTTCCTGGATGTGCTCCACGACCTGAAACACTCCAATATGCTTTGATGATGTTACAACAAAAAATACGAAGAGAACCAGCACGAATGGCTCAAAAAGCAAAAAGGTTGGTGTAGATGAGAAAATATAAAATAAAAGATGATGTACAAAAAAAGTCATATCACAAAGATAGATTTTTTGTAAAACCCACCGTTGCTCGAACATCTGTATTTGATGATTCTGTTTTTAGTCTTGATTATACAAGTGCAAATACTATTGTAAATATTGTAGAATCCTATATCGAATTTGATCATTTGGTCTTGATTATAGAGCCAAATGATAATGTAAAATTGATACAACATCTTCAGACCATACGAGCGTATGATTTTTTGGTAGAGTTAACAGCGGTTGATTATATAGCTACTCGAGGTGGTTTTGAGATTGTCTATGAGATGCTTTCTACAACAAAAAAGAAAAGAGTACGAGTAAAAACATTTATTAATAAAAAAGATTCTATACAAACAGTTGAGCCACTTTTTAGAATGGCAGATTGGAGTGAGCGAGAGATGTATGATATGTATGGTATACAAGTGATAAATCATCCAAATCTCAAAAGAATTTTGATGCCAAATGATTGGTATGGACACCCTTTACTCAAAACATATCCATTGCATGGAGATGAAAAAGCATCATGGTATGAAGTAGATAAAATATTTGGAAAAGAATCACGGGATGTTATTGGTCCTGAGTTACGTGATTCTGCCTGTGTTGATAGATATGATACGGATAGATTTGCTAGATTAGGACATGAAGTACACAAAGGTATAAAAATTTCTGAGGGGAATGAGCCTGATACTCCTATACGATATCAAGAAGAGGGTGGAGTAAAACTTTTTGGAAAACGACTTGTAACCCCATTTGATGAGATAGAAACAGAGCAGCTGAAAGAGAGAAGATAGTATGCAACAAAGTAATAGACTCAAACCTTTTTTTGAAAATATCAATTTTGAACGAGAAGACAATACAATGGTGGTCAACTTTGGTCCACAACATCCATCTGCGCATGGGCAGTTACGACTTATGCTTGAACTGCAAGGGGAAGAGGTAACAAAAGCGTATCCCGATGTAGGGTATCTACATAGAGGTATTGAAAAGATGGGTGAAAATATGATCTATAATGAATTTTTACCTACAACTGATCGTATGGATTATATATCATCTACATCTAATAACTATGGGTATGCTTTGGCTGTAGAAAAACTTATAGGCGTAGTTGCACCACGAAGAGCAGAAGTGATTCGTACTATGCTTTTAGAACTCAATCGTATCATATCTCATCTTTTTTGGTTGGCAACTCATGCCTTAGATGTAGGGGCTATGTCAATCTTTTTGTATGCTTTTCGAGAGCGAGAGTTTGCGATGGATTTGATGGAAGATTATTGTGGGGCGAGACTTACTCATAGTGCTGTTCGTATTGGAGGAGTTCCTTTAGATTTACCAAATGATTGGCTTGGAAATTTAGAAAAATTTTGTCAAACACTCGAATCCCAAATTCCTATTTATGAGGGACTCTTAACTAAAAATAGAATCTGGAGAATGCGTCTTGAAAATATAGGTGTTATCTCTGAAAAAATGGCAAAATCATGGGCTGTTTCTGGAGTAGCTTTACGTGGAAGTGGTGTCAAATGGGACTTGAGAAAAGAGATGCCATATGGACTCTATAGTGAGCTTGATTTTAATATACCTGTTGCTAATACATGTGATTGTTATGGTCGCTATAAGTGTTATATGGCAGAGGTGTATGAGTCTATTAAAATATTACGACAATTAGTTCCGCTCTATGAAAAATCAGATACACAGCTTATGGCGCATAGTCCTGAATATATCTCGTGTACAAAAGAGGAGATGATGACTCAAAACTACTCTTTGATGCAACACTTTGTTCTTGTAACTCAAGGGATGAGACCACCTGTTGGTGAGGTTTATGTGGCTACTGAATCACCCAAAGGGGAGTTGGGATTTTATATTGTTTCAGATGGGACACCTTATGCCTATAAACTTAAATGTAGAGCACCAAGTTTCTGGCATACAGGACTTTTAAATGACCTGCTTCCTGGACAACAACTTGCAGATGTCGTTGCCATTATAGGGAACTTAAATATTGTATTTGGGGAGATAGATCGATAATGAAGAGATTTGATTTAAGAAAATTAAAACATGAGTTTTTACCTCGAATGGTTCAATTAGTAGAACGAGAGTTAGAAATGGGTGAAAATGGTATATTTCTTTTTGAGATAGGAGATTTTTCAGGGGTACAAGCATCTGCTGATTGTATAAAAGAAAATAATTGGACATTGATGAATTCGATAAAATTTAACGAAGTAGATTGGACACTAGTTATCAAAAAAGAGCAACCTATTAGTGAAACTATAGAAGAAAAAAGTGAAGAGGCTTAAGGAATAGATTGTGAAGAGAAATAAAATACAAGAAGAAAATTTAAGTGACTTTACAAGTGATGCAATTATCACTATTGGTACACGAATAAGTGATGATAATCCAAAAGTAAAAAAATATATAGAAACGATGCTACAAAATAAAAATGTTGAATTTATCTATATGCATCCTATAGATGACATCTCTTTACAAGATAAATATACACAATATATCAAATATGAAGCGGGAAGTGAAGAGGGTGTAATGGCACTATTAGCTTCTTTTATTATATCAAATGCACCGACACATTTACAACAGTATCTTGAAGATTTAGATATAGGTTATTTAAGTGGAGAGAGTAGTGTAGGGGAAGAGGAACTTGAACTTTTAGTTGAAAAACTTGCCAATAAAAAAGAGATAACTTTACTGATTGGTGAAGATATTTATACACATACAAGTTTTGATAATATTTTACAATTGATTCGTTTAATCAATTTGAATACTGATATTAATATTGTGTTATTAAATTCTACTATTCAAATTGATTTGAGTGATTCAATAAATCTTGAAGAGGTAAGTGATATTCAAACATATAATGGTTCGATTGTGTATATGATACACAGTGATACTGATATTTTAAAAGGGAGTGCCTCTTTTGCGATGGCTGCAAAAATCAAAAATGAAGAGTTGGTTACCATTAGATACAAAAATGCAAGCGTAAAAAAACAATTTTTGATAGATTCGGATATTCGTGGCACTATTGCATTGTGTCCTTTACAAAAAAATCAAACGGATGATTTTGTTGATGGATATAGATTTAAACAGGTAAAAATACAGAAGGTTGAATTATAATGAGTAGTGTAATAAATGTAGTTATTGATGGAAAAGCGTGTCAGGCAAAAGAAGGTGAAACTCTTTTAAATGTAGCTCGTGCAAATGATCTATTTGTTCCTGCTATTTGTTACCAAACTAAATGTTCCCCTACTTTAGCATGTCGATTGTGTCTTGTAGAAGCAGATGGCAAACAAGTCTATGCTTGTAATGCAAAAGTAAAAGAGGGTATGAAGGTAACCATCAACACTCCAAATATAGAGAAAGAGCGAAGAGCTATAATGGAAGTGTATGATGTCAATCACCCTTTACAGTGTGGTGTGTGTGATCAAAGTGGAGAGTGTGAGCTACAAAACTATAGTTTATATATGAAAGTAGATAAACAAAATTATAGTGTAAAAGATGTGCCACGACCAACTGCACATTGGGGTGTGATGAACTATGACCCTGGATTGTGTATCGTCTGTGAAAAGTGTGTCACTGTTTGTAAAGATATGATCGGGTCAAGTGCCTTAAGTACAGTCAAAAGAGGGGCTGATGCTTTAAGTGCTGAGTATAAAAAAAGTATGCCAAAAGATTCGTATGCGATGTGGAACAAACTCAACAAAAGTTTAATCGGATATGAAGAAGACAAATGTATTGATTGTGGGGAGTGTATCGCTGTGTGTCCTGTGGGTGCATTGGTCAATCACGAGTTTCAGTACAAATCAAATGCGTGGGAATTGAGTAAAATACCAGCATCCAATCCTTACTCTTCAGACTGTGCACTTATCTATTATGAGATAAAACATACAAGTATCGTAGAACACACAAAACAAACTATCTATAGAGTGACAAACGATTCACACTATACATCGCTTAGTGGTGCTGCACGATTTGGATTTAGACATCTTAATAGAGCGACAAAAGATGAAAAAAGCTTTAAAAATGCGGTAGAGGCTGTGAAAAATACACAGAGCATTGTATTTAACTCCTTTATTACGAATGAAGAGGCGAAAATACTTCAATCTTTAAAAGAAAAACTGGGTCTTAAACTTATCAATGCTGATGCATTACAATTTCAAAATTTTATGAGTGCCTATTCAAAAGTGACGGGAAAAAGTTTGTATAATGGAAAAGTAGAAGATATTCATAATAGTAATTTTATAATTTCTGTAGGGTCATTTTTAAAATCAGATGCACCCACTGTCAAATATGCTTTTAATAATGCAATCACTATAAACAAAGGGGCTGGATTATATTTTCATTGTATGGGAGATAAACATATTGAGGGCTTTGGTAAAAAAGGGAAAAATATTGAAACAATCATCTCTACCCCTTTGAGTGAAGATGCTATTTTATATTTTATTCTTGATAAATTTGGAAAAGATTTACCTGACTTTTTAGAAGAGTATCTCAACTCTTTACGAGAAACACGAGTCAAAACTGTAGTGGAAACGGTACGAGAATCTGTCGTAACGATAGTAGAAGATAAAGAAACAGGTGAAAAAAAAGAGGTCAAAAAAATGGTACCTAAAAAGGTATCAAAAGATGTTGAGTATACTTATACAAAACTTTTAGATATGATAGGATCTGATGCAACACTTTTAGAAACTATAGATGCGATGCTTCTTAAAAAAGATAGCTATTCTATTATCATTGGAGAAGATTGTATCTCTCATCCAAATGCGACAAAAATAGCTACTTTGGCTGCTTATGTAGAAAAATATACAAACTTTAAAGTTTTAGTTACTCCTACCCAAACAAATACTTTGGGTGTATCTCAGATTTGTGATTTGGATGTTGTATCGACAGGAAAAACTCTAGGATACAATACAAAAGCAGATTTTGAATTAAGTGCTTTAGGCGATGGTGACCTTGATATGCCACCTTTAAATCAACAAGAAGGAACATTTGTCAATATAGATAAAAATATTGTCCCTACAAATGCAGCTATACAATATGATGGATATACACTCAATGATATTGCCAATGAGATTTTGGACTCTAAAGCAGAGTATACTATAGACTACACTGCAGAAATATTTGAAAAAATAGCTTTTGATGATTTGGAAAATCACTTTACAAATGATAGAGTGGAGCATAGAGGGTATCCACTTCAAATAGTTGAAGAGCAGAGTGAAGATGTTAAAATATCTGACGAAGTGGCTAGTTTAGAGATAGATGAAGATGAATATATCATTTATGCTGGAAATACGATCAATCAATTTAATGAGTTTACAAAAGATACCGTGCAGTTCAAAGATGAGATAGTGGCTTTGTATATTTCTGAAGCTATACAAAAAAGATTAGAAGTTTTAGAAAATGAAAAAGTGGAGATAGAGTCAAATGGTACAACACTTGCATTAGAGATAAGAGTGGACAAAGATCTTTTGGGAGATATCTCATATATCCCAATTTTTGATAAATCTATTGATACAAAAGCGTTATTTATAAATAGAGTGACAAAAGCAATTATAAGAAAGGTGTAGAATATGGATAATGATATATTGATGACCATTGTCAAATCAGTAATAATATTGGCAGTATTTTCAGCACTTGCAGGTTTTACGACCTATATAGAGAGAAAAATACTGGCATTTATGCAAAGACGACCAGGACCTTTACATGTGGGTCCTTTTGGTGTGATGCAAATCTTATGTGATGGGGTGAAGCTTTTTACCAAAGAGGATTTTATACCACAAAATGCCAACAAACTTATCTTTATGATAGCCCCTGTGATTACAGCGGCAACTGCATTTATAGCGATGACTGCCGTGCCTTTTGTACCAGGGATGATTATATCTGATATTAATGTGGGTGTATTATTTGTGATGGGTGTGATGGCTACAGGACTCTATGGTCCACTTTTGGGTGGTATGGCACAAGCGAACAAATGGGGACTTTTAGGAGGAGCTAGAACAGCTATTCAGTTACTCTCTTATGAAGTGGTTACAGGACTTTCTATGCTAGCACCTTTGATGCTTGTAGGGAGTTTGTCACTCATAGATATCAACAATTATCAAGCGGGTGGAGTACAAAACTGGCTTATATTTACACAACCTTTAGCATTTTTCTTATTTTTAATAGCTGGATATGCTGAAACAAACAGAACACCATTTGATCTTTTAGAACACGAAGCAGAGGTTGTAGCTGGATATGCTACAGAGTATTCAGGTATGCGATGGGGTATGTTTTTTATAGGGGAATATGCCAATCTTTTTACCGTTTCTTTTGTGACAGTATTGATGTTTTTGGGTGGATTTAATGACCTGTGGTTTATTCCTGGAGCGATTGCTATTGTTTTAAAAGTGATGTTTTTGATCTTTTTATTTTTATGGACAAGAGCATCATGGCCCCATGTACGACCTGATCAATTGATGTGGTTATGTTGGAAAATACTTATGCCATTGGCGTTACTCAATATTTTAGTAACAGCAATAGTGCTATTATAGGAGACCTCAAAGATGAGCTTTAAAGATTTAAAAGAGAGAAATGTAGGGAGCCAAGAGTATATAATGATGGATATTGAAGAGTATCCAAAAAATGGTTGGGAAAAATTCAAACAAGTATTTGATAGAGGATTTAGTTTAGAACTTTTTAAAGGGTTAGGAATCACTTTCAAGATTATGAAAGGTGTAATTTTTAATGGCGAATCACACAATACAAAATACCCAATCCAAAAACTCCCAATAAGTCCACGATATAGAGCGATGCATAAGCTTTTGGCACTTTTAGAGAGTGGTTCAAATAGATGTATCGGCTGTGGACTGTGTGAAAAAATCTGTATCGCTAATTGTATACGAATGGATACAAAAATTGATGAAGATTCACGAAAAGAGGTGATGGAATACACTATCAATCTTGGTCGTTGTATCTTTTGTGGATACTGTGCTGAAGTGTGTCCTGAGCTAGCTATCGTTCATGGTGGTCGGTATGAAAATGCGAGTGAGCAAAGAGAACATTTTATGCTCAAAGAGGATATGGACACACCTTTTGCCGAACTACAACAACAGCTAGAATATCAAGGCTTTGGTGCAATTTCATCAGATGCAGATGAACGAATCAAAAAAACTCCACTAGGATATTAAAATAATGAAGGATGATATATGTTTGAAGTAGTCGCTTTTTATCTGTTTGCTTTTTTAACAATAAGTATGTTTAGTATTACCGTAATCACCAAAAATGCACTCTACGCTTTGAGTTCCTTAGCAGCAGGGATGATTTTTATCTCAGCATTTTTCTTTTTATTGGGGGCTGAGTTTTTAGGGGCTGTACAAATAGTAGTTTATACAGGGGCTGTTATGGCTCTGTATGCTTTTGGGATGATGTTTTTTGACTCAATCAAAGAGATAAAAGAAACGCCAACCAATCCACGACTTACATTTATGCTCACAGGGATAATCGCTCTTATCATTGTATTTATATTTGTAGCCCCAATAATAGGAGCAAATATAACAGCCTCATATCCATTAGGAATGGCAGCTGATTTGTATGGTACAATCGATGGAAATACACAAGATGTAGGGGTTGTATTGTTTACAAAATATTTAGTTCCTTTTGAAGTAGCGGCTGTGATGTTGTTGGTTGCTATGATAGGTGGTATTGTTTTATCTGGAAAAAAGATGGATGTTTCTTTGTCTGAACAAAGTGACAAAAAGCAAGATATAGAAAAAATGAAGGATACCATATGAGTATAACTTTAAATGATTATTTAATTCTAAGTACGATTATATTTATGATAGGGATGTTTGGAGTTTTTAAAAGAACCAATTTATTGATGTTGTTTTTCTCTACAGAGATTATGCTTAATGCTGTCAATATCGGTATGGCTGCAATCTCAAAATTTCACGGTGATCTCACAGGTCAAATGTTTGCTTTTTTTATCATAGCAATTGCTGCTAGTGAAGTAGCTGTGGGTCTTGGGCTTTTGGTATTATGGTATAAAAAACACAATACGATAGATCTTACAAGTTTACAAAGTATGAAAGGCTAAATGATGGAAAATTATTTATATATTGCATTATTTGCTCCGCTTGTAGGTTCACTTATAGCAGCACTCTTTGGAAATGCAAAAAAGAAGCTTTTTATAGGGATACTCACTTCAGCACTTTTAGCCACTTCACTGATGGCATCTTTAACTTTACTCTCGTATATATTTTCTACAGAGCAAACTATCCATGTAAATCTTATGGATTGGATAGTGCTTGGAAATGTAAATATTCCATTTGGTTTTGTAGTAGATCAAGTGAGTATAGTGATGATGGTTGTCGTAACCATGGTTTCGACTATGGTACATATACACTCTATAGGATATATGGATCACGATATAAGTTTCAATAGATTTTTTGCGTGGTTATCTGCATTTGTATTTTCAATGATGATTTTAGTGATGTCTGATAATTTTGCTGGATTATTTATAGGATGGGAAGGTGTTGGTTTGTGTTCTTGGGGATTGATCGGATTTTGGTACCACAAAGAAGATATCAAAAAATCAAAAAATCTTGAAGAGTCACCTTACTCAACTTTATCACCTTACTCTTCAGTATCACCTTCGTGGGCTGCAAATGAAGCGTTTATCATGAATAGAGTTGCTGATTTGGCGATGCTTATTGGAATTTTTATGATTTTTTGGAATCTTGGAACTTTACAATACGATGTTGTATTTTCAGAAATAGGTACACTCTCTACGGCTACAATAGTAACCATAGCAATATTTCTATTTATAGGAGCTATGGGAAAATCGGCACAATTTCCTTTTAATACATGGTTGGCAAATGCGATGGAGGGTCCGACACCTGTATCGGCACTTATTCATGCTGCTACTATGGTAACAGCTGGAGTCTATTTGGTTGTACGAGCAAATGAGATATTTGTAATAGTTCCTGAAGTGGGATATTTTATAGCAGGATTGGGGGCATTTGTCGCACTTGGAGCTGCTTCTATGGCTTTAGTTGCAACAAATATGAAAAAAATCATAGCCTTTTCTACACTCTCTCAACTTGGATATATGTTCGTAGCCGCTGGTTTAGGGGCATATTGGGTAGCACTTTTTCATCTAGGAACACATGCATTTTTCAAATCAGTTCTCTTTTTAGGGGCAGGAAATGTGATGCATGCTATGGATGATGAGATCAATATCAAAAAAATGGGTGGTCTCAAAAAACATATGCCATACACAGCACTCATTATGACTATAGCTTCTGTAGCACTTGCAGGTATCTTTCCTCTTGCTGGGTTTTTCTCAAAAGACTTAATCCTAGAGGCTGCTTTTGGCTCACACTCTTATATACTATGGACTATTTTATGGCTAACCGCTGGATTGACCGCTTTTTATTCTTTTAGATTAGTGATGTATGTGTTTTATGGAAAAGAAAACTATGACCATAAAACGAAACATCCTCATGAAACATATCCATTTGTAATAGCAGCGATGGCTCCACTTGCAATTTTGGCTATAAGTGCTGGATGGTTTGAACACCAATTTGTAGAGATGACTACAAAAATGTTACCAGTACTCGATGTCCATGTAACTCAAAGTACATTTTATATCTTGATAGCGGTTACTACTGCTATCGCTTTAGGTGGAATTGCACTAGCTGTTGTCAAATTTCAAAAAGATGGTGAATATTATAGCAGTAAATTCAAAAATAGATTTTGTTATAAACTCTTAGTAAATCAGTATTACCTCCCTCATTTTTGGGATTTTATAGTATGTAAAGCATATCTGCTTTTATCAAAATTTTCTTGGAAAGAGTTAGATATCAAGTTTATTGATACTCTTGTCGATGGATTTGCAAGAAGAGTAGTTGATGGTGGAGATATAGGAAGTTCTATGCAAGATGGGAACTTATCCAACTCATTAAAATGGATGGGATTTGGTATTTTGATTTTGTTGGTTTTAGTTATAGTTTTTAGTAATTTAAGATAAAAAAGGAGAACCATGGAACACATTTTATCGATTTTAATATTTTTTCCAGCATTTGCAGCGATTATAGGTTTTTTAGTAGAGAAAGATTCGGTGCGAACTTATGCCATCATAGTAAGTGTTATAGAGTTTATACTTTCATGCTATTTATGGATAAATTTTGATAGTTCAAATCCATCAATGCAATTTGCAGAATTTATCCCTTTGATCTCACAATACGGTATCTCTTACAATATTGCCATAGATGGAATATCTTTATTTTTAATAATTATGACCACTTTTATGACCATGATATCTCTTATTGGACTTTCTGAAAAAAGAGATCTCAAAAACCTTGTGATAACAGTACTTTTTTTAGAGATGACCATGGTAGGGGTATTTTTAGCTTTAGATGCGATTATATTTTATGTTTTTTGGGAGTTGTCTTTGGTGCCTATGTTGTATATCATTGGAGCTTGGGGTGGAAAACAAAAAATTTATGCTGCTGTTAAGTTTTTTATCTATACATTTGCAGGTTCGTTAGTGATGCTTGTAGGGATGTTGTATCTAGGATATATCTATTTTCAAGCCACAGGAAACTGGAGTTTTAGTCTCTTGGATTGGAATATGTTGATGCTTCCTATCGATATGCAGATGTGGCTTTTTGTAGCATTTTTCTTAGGCTTTGCTATCAAAGTACCAATGGTTCCTTTTCATACATGGCTTCCTTATGCTCACGGTCAAGCACCTACGATTGGGTCAGTTATCTTAGCAGCTGTTTTACTCAAAATGGGTACCTATGGTTTCATACGATTTTCACTGCCTCTTTTTCCAGATGCAAGTGTCGCTTTTATGATCCCTATGGCAACTTTAGCAATTATTGCTATTATTTATACAGCGATGATAGCATATGCTCAAGAGGATATAAAGCAGGTCATAGCATATAGTTCGGTTTCTCATATGGGTGTGATTATTTTGGGTATCTTTGCTCTCAATGTAGAGGGTATCGGTGGGTCACTCTTTTTGATGATCTCTCACGGTATCGTTTCTGGTGCATTATTTATCTTGGTTGGTGTGATTTACGATAGAAAACATACCAAAATGATGTGTGAATTTGGAGGACTAGCCAAAGTAATGCCTTTGTATGCAACGATATTTGGTATTATGATGATGGCTTCTGTTGGTTTACCTTTGACTATTGGTTTTGTAGGGGAGTTTTTATCTTTGCTTGGATTTTTTGCAGTGTCACCACTGTTGACTGGATTTGCAGGTACGACTATTATTTTAGGGGCTGTGTATATGTTGGTTTTATACAAAAAAACGTTTTTTGGTCCTATTACCAATCCTATCAACAATCAACTCAAAGATTTAAACAGTCGTGAGCTTACTGCATTAGTGCCTTTAGTACTTTTAGTAGTCTATTTAGGCGTACACCCCAAACCAATTTTAGAGCCTGTCGATAATGCAGTCAAACAACTTGTACAAGTGATGTATCTTAAATCGATTGATCCTGTCTCAAAAGAAAAATTAGCCACAGTAAACTCTATAGGGGAGATGAAATAATGATAACACCAATCTCAATAAATATAGCAGAGTTAAATATACCTTCATTGTTACCTATGATGATTGCAGTTATAGGTGCTTTAGTGATTTTATGTGTTGATTTAGCGACAAAGAATTTGCATAAATCTTTGTATGTGATGTTAAGTATACTAGTTTTAGTGATTGATTTGGGAGCTGTTATAGGCTATTCTGGATCTACACGAGGATTTTTTGATATGATGCTTATGGATGGTATATCGATTATGACACAAGTGATCATTATCATCGCATCTGCTTTATTTATCTTCCTTACATTATCCAATCAAAAATTTCATGAGTATAAATATCCTGAATATTTTGCCTTGTATCTTTTTATGACGGCAGGTTTTCAGTTTATGGTAGCGAGTGATAGTTTGATTTTAATCTTTGTAGGATTAGAAACAGCCTCTATGGCACTCTATACACTCATTGCTATGCACAACAAAGACAAATCAACAGAAGCAGCGATAAAGTACTTTACGATGGGTGCAGCAGCAGCAGCTTTTTTTGCTTTTGGATCGATGATATTTTATGCTTTGACAGGCAGTGTAGAGTTAGGAAAAATCTCTGCTGTTTTGGTTGCTTCTGATTTTGAAAACTATCCACTGATTTTAGTAGGTGTTGTATTTATCTTAGGTGGAATTGGTTTCAAACTTTCATTTGTTCCTTTTCATACTTGGGCACCAGATGTATACGAAGGCTCAAATGCAGCCTTGGCAGGATATATGTCAATCGTACCAAAAATAGCAACCTTTGTAGTAGCATTGCGATTTTTTGAGATATTTGTAAGTGTAGATAATAGATGGATTGAGATGATTTTATATATTGTAGTAGTAACCACTATGACTATCCCAAATATGGCAGCACTTTTACAAAAAGATGTCAAAAGAATGCTCGCATACTCCTCTATCTCACACGCTGGTTTTGTGATGGGTGCTATTTTGGTAGGTACTTCACAAGCAACAGAAGCACTCTTTTTATACTGGATACTTTTTTCATTTGCAAATCTAGGGGCTTTTGGGATGTTGTGGCTCAATAAAAATAATAGTAAAGATAACTACAAATCAGATTATCCTTTTGAAAAGTTCTCAGGTTTGGTCAAAATAGCTCCATTATCAGCTTTTATGATGGGACTTTTTATGTTAACTTTAGCAGGTATTCCCCCATTTAGTGTATTTTGGGGAAAGATGTTTTTGTTAAGTGCCACAGTAAACGCAGGATACATTCTATTAGCTTTTATAATGGCACTCAACTCTGCAATAGCTGTATACTATTATTTAAAACTCATAGTGTATATGTTTTTAAAAGAACCAAATACAAACAACAGTGGCGTATTTATGCAAAATTCAAATAAAGTATTACAAACTGTTTTGAGTATTGCCGTATTTTTTACAGTAACTGCTATTTTTTATATTGAGCCATTATTAGAGTGGATTAGTATGTATGTAGAGATAAGTGGATATTAATTTTCACCGTTTAATGAGATTTTAATACTAATTCTATTAAAATCCCACTCTACATACAAGATAAGCATTGAGAATACAAAAAGTATTTTGAATGCTTCTCTTAGACCTTTACAATTATTTTTAAGAGCAACTCCCCAGGGTAGGAATACAGCAAGGAACTTTTAACTATAGTGTGTTTAGGTATCTGGGAGGAGTACTTAACTCCTCATCTAATATAATCCAACAAAACTGCATACTAAAATATAAATTTAGCTAAAATTAATACAATTCATATTCAATTGATAGGTTGAGTTAAACCTTTATTATGTTCTTCTATATTTATAATAATCGGAAGATCATTTTCTAACTCTTTTCGCATAAAAGCTGGTATCTCTTGAGAAGAAACTATATATCCAGTAACAGTATTATCTAAGATATCTAGTTTTATCTCATAAGAGGTATTTACATTTGAGTTTGATAAAAAGTATATATCTGTTTCTAGCTTTCTTTTTTCATCGGTAATATCTTCTATTTGAAGTTTTAAATCTCCTATATGTTCTATATAATCTTGACTTAACGACATATTAAATTGATTAAGAACAGAGTCTTCTTCTATTTTCCCAAACATTGTTACATATCTTGTAATATTTCTATTTTTTACTACTATTTCTATATCACTTATTAGTTTTATAGTATATCTACCTGAGAAATCTTTTGTACTCACTAATACTATTTGTTTTTGTTCTATCTCTTGTACTTTTGGTTTTATCTCTTCTTGTATCTCTTTTTTATCTGCTATCTCTGTTTTTTTCACTGGATTGATGGTAGTTTTTTGTACCTTTTCTACTGTTGATTCATCAAAATCAACATGCTCTATCTTTTTTTCTATTTTTGGTTGTACTACTTTTATAGGCTGAGTATGATATTCCTCCTTAGGATAAAAAAAATAGATACTTAACAGTACAACTACACCTATTATCAAAAAAGGTTTAACCTTATCATGATTAAAATTAAGCATAAGATGGCTCTGTTATGGCTTTATCATAGCTATCTTTAAGCAAATTATATCCATCAACTATATTTTTATACTGTTCTTTTATAGCCCCACCTTTTGTATTGTTGTAGTCATTTGTAAATGCTTCTAACATTTTAGTTATAAAATCATCCACATTTATATTACTCAATTGTGTTCTATTGAGTTCTTTATGTACATGACCTGAATCATTTGAATCAGATATTACGAAACTCGCTGTGATATCTTTACCATAATAATAATCTTGTAAATTTACCATAATTTCATAATCGAGAAACATAGCATCCTTTGGATCATCAGTAAGCCTCATCGTTTCATAAAGAACTTCATTTAATTTATTGTTATCAGAA
>Ga0193965_1000144_pt1 | contig 25056 bp, 22 predicted proteins | sample FB_8_MG_FD_140330 | JGI IMG/M metagenome (GOLD analysis project Ga0193965, IMG submission 140330) | Microbial mat bacterial communities from the Broadkill River, Lewes, Delaware, United States - FB_8_MG | ecosystem: Environmental > Aquatic > Freshwater > River > Microbial mats | place: USA... | reverse complement strand
GTTTCTTGTTTTAAAAGCATTTTCATAGTTCTATTAAAATATTTCATTATATAAGCTGGTGATACAACCATATTTTTATCTTCTAATATCCTTGTAGTTATCTCTCTTTCTATAGCTTTTACAATCATAGTAACAAAAGCCCCAGGAACACCGTGTCCTGTACAATCTATAAAAAATAATAAACACTCATCTTCGTGACGAAGTTCATCAAATAGCCATATATCTCCACCAACTGTATCTTTTGGCATCCAGTGGATAAAATAGTCTTTAAAGTAGTTAGATAAAAGTTTTTCTTCAGGTAATAATGCACCTTGAATTAAAGAAGCATACTCAATAGATTCTCTTGTATGTTTATGGATAACTTCTATTTTCTTTTTTGCTATATTTAAATCTTTTGTTCTTTCCTCTATTTTAATCTCAAGGTTCATTGTTAAATCTTCAACTGCTTTTTTATCAGTAACATCATAACGAACAGCTGTGTATCTACAAATATGATGATTATCTTCATCTTTTCTACATTTTGGAGATATAATTGTATTTAACCAAAAAAAGCTACCATCTTTTCTAAGGTTTTTTATCTCACCTTCCCAAGTTTCATTATTTTTTAGAGCATGCCACATATCAAAAAATATCTCATCTGGCATATCTGGGTGTCTTACAATATTGTGAGATTTACCTAATAATTCCTCTTTTTTATAACCACTAATTTCACAAAATGCTTGAGAAACATATTTTATAATACCATCATGGTCAGTTTCACTTGTAATTACATTTTTATCTAATACTTGCATAAGTTCTGCCATCTCTCTATGCATTTGCATACTTATTTTAATACTTTGATTTACAGATTTACTCATTTGACCAAATTCATCATTTGTATGTATATTAATAGCTTTTACTTTTTTATCAGGGTCTGCTAAATAATTAAAAAAAGATTGAAGTCCCATTTGAAATTTATGTAAAGGTTGATTTATATAAGTTTCTGCAACAATATTAACTATAATACCTATGATTATTATTAGAAAAAGAGCTATTAGAATATTTTTTATAACTGTATTATTTATCTTTTCATCTAAATCTTTATTCATATTTTCACGATAGATTTGTAACTCTTTAGTTGATGAAGTTATTGATATAGCCCATTCCCATTTATCAAAACCAAGAGAAAAAGTGATATAAGATTCTGTTTTATTATTATCTTTTATTTCCCATTCGTGAAACTTACCTTTATCTTTCATCTCTTTTGCAATTTTTATATTATTTTTAATAGTTGATTTTGTATCTATTTTATTATCTATAGTTATTATAGGTGTACAATCATATTTAACAATAGATATTTTATCTTTTAAAGCTTTATTTATTCTATTTATAGAATCTATCGCTTTTTGTTGCTCAATCTCATTTATTTTTTTAATACCAATCCCTGTTCCTATTACAATATCAAGAGGTTTAAACATTTGAGCAAGCATTAAATATTTTCTAGCATATTTTTTTGTACCTTTCCAATAGTAACTACTTAAAACTTTTTTATCATTATCTTCTTTTAAAGGAATTAAAAAAGATTGATTAATAAATTTTCCATTATCATCTTGATATTCCCAAAAATTTTGACCAACAAGTTTACTTAATGGATCAGAAGCTAATAAAGTGCCATCTAAATCATAAGCAAAAAATTCTTTATTTTCTTTACCATATCTATATGAAGCAATAAGGCTTAAAATATGTTTTTTTAATTCATCTTTTGAAAGATTATCTTTATGTTTATTGTATTCATTTTCTATAGTTAAAAGAATATTAGCTGAATCAATTTTTAGTTTATCACTAATTACTTTTTCAACTATTTTATCTGTTGTATTTAAATAATTAATATATGCTAGTTGATAAGCTGTTGATACACTATTTTCTAAAATCTGTTTTTTACTATCATAAAATAATTTAATTATATTTTTTGTTTCATTTTCAGCATTTTTTTTAAAATTTGTTATTGAAATAGTTGTTAATATTGATGAAATAATGACTATAGCTCCCAATGTAATAATCATAAATTTAATTTTTATTGATAGGTTTTTAAACATTTGTCTCCTTTTAGTTTTAAATAGTTCAAAATACTATTTAAATAAACTTCTAGCTTTTAAAATTTTATCTAAAGTATAATATAAATCTCTATTAAATTTAGGGTCATTATTATCTTTTTGTTTTTGTTGCTCTTTAAAAAGCCAATCTAACCAACTAGGGTCAATAGACTCTATTTCAGATATTGTTTTACCATTATGTTTACCAAAATTTATAAATTTAACTTCAGCTGGTTCTTTTGTAAGTTCTACCATTTTATCACATATCTCTATAAAATCATTAATTTTAAACTTCTCTTTTACTTTAAAAATTAATTTTCTTAAAAACATTTTTAGTATAACTACATCACCTATAGCATCGTGAGCTTTAATTTCAACTCCATATTTATTAGCTTCTTTATTTTCTTCATCTTGATTAAACATCATATATCTAAATGTTTGTAGTTTATGGTTTGGTAATTTATACCCATTTATCTCTTCACCTATTTGATATAGATGTTTTGCACATTGTAAAGTATCTATTAGTTTATACCTATTTTCAAACCCCTCTTTTTTTAACATATTTAAATCAAAATCTAAATTATGAGCAATTAAATAATTTTCACTACTATTTAGATTATCAAGCATAGCTTTAAATTTTGTATCTTTATATGATGGTTTATTTTTTATATCAATATCTCTTATTCCGTGTACAGACATAGCTTCTATTTTTATATCTATTTGACTTGAACATAACTCATCATATTTTTCTATATAATTTGGGTTTCCTAACTCTACTACAATCGCCCCCACTTGTATAATTTTATCCTCTTTTTCTAATCCTGTTGTTTCTGTATCAAATATTACTAATTTTGCCATAATTTAGAATCCTTCTCTTTCATTACTTTATTATAACATATTTGCTTTTATTAAATATAAATTATCACTTTATTTAAAGTATGTTATAATTACAAAGAAGATATCAAAAAGGAAATATTATGAAAACAGTATTATTAGTAGATGATAGTAAAACAATAATAGCTCAATTAGAGCAATCTATTAAACAAAAGTTAAAAGATGATGTGAATTTATTGATTGCATATTCATTTAAAGAAGCAGTAAAACATATATTACAAAATAAAGATATACATTTAGCTATATTAGACCTTAATCTACCTGATGCAAAACAAGGTGATATTGTAGATTTTGCAATAGGTAAAAATATACCTAGTTTAGTATTAACAGGTATTGTAGATAGTAATTTAAAAAAGTTTATTTTAGAGAAAGATGTATTAGATTTTTATAATAAACAAGATATAAGAAATATAGACCAATTAATATCAAAAATAGATAGGTCTTTAAAAAATTATGATGCTAAAGTACTTGTAGTTGATGATTCTGCAACTCAAATGTCTGTAGCTTTAGGGATATTAAAAAGTATGCATATTGATGCAGCAACAGCAAGTGATGGTCAAAAAGCATTAGATATTATAGAAAAAAGTGATACAAAGTTCGACCTTGTTCTTACAGATTATAATATGCCAAATATGGATGGTATGGAACTAACTATAAAATTAAGACAAAAGTATAATAAAGATGATATGGGGATAGTTGTTTTAAGTGCAAATGAACAACCAGATATAGCAACAGAGTTCTTAAAAATGGGTGCAAATGATTTTATTAATAAACCATATTCAAAAACAGAGTTTATAACTAGAGTAAATACAAATCTTGAGCTTCTTGACCTTTTCCAAAGAACAAAAGATTTAGCAAATAAAGATTTCTTAACAGGTTCATACAATAGAAGATATTTTTATGAGAGTGGTTATGCTATATTTGATAAAGCAAAAAGAGCAGATAATCCATTAACTGTAGCGATGTTTGATATTGATAAATTTAAAAATATTAATGATACTTATGGTCATGATGTAGGAGATGTTGCAATTCAAGAGATAGCAAGGGTTTTGAATGATAATTTAAGGTCATCTGATTTAGTTGCTAGATTTGGAGGAGAAGAGTTTTGTGTACTTTTAGAAAATATAGAGTTAGAAGATGTTGAAACACTTTTTGAAAATATAAGGTCTGCTTTTGAGCATAATGTATTAAAAATAGGTGAGATTGAATTATCTTATACTGTTTCAATTGGTATTTGTTATGGTATGGAAGATACACTTGATGATATGATTAAAAAATCTGATGAGGGACTTTATCATTGTAAAGAAAATGGTAGAAATCAAGTTTATATTCATCAATCTTTATTTATATAAAAGATTTTAAATGGATATATCAATAAATGATTTACAAGGTGAGATAATAGGTTTTTTTATAGTAACGGTAGTTGTATTGCTACTTGCTTTTTTAACTAAGAAGATGGAAAATAGATACAAAAATGATGATTAAAGATTTTAAAATATTGTTGTTTTATAAGTTTGCAAAATCTATTGGTGCTATAAAAACAGATAGTATTGAAGATTTAGAGATAGAAGATTTACTTATTGAAACATTTTTATTTTTAAATCAAGATAGAGTTATATTAAAAAAAGAGGAGTTGGATTTTAATATCTTTAAAGATAGATATAATAGTTTTGTAGATTATTGTATAGATAAGTCCTATATCCAAAAAAATACTCATCCTAAAGTTAAAAATTTAAATATTATTGTTGTTCCTGATATGTCAAAAATTAAAGTACCTGATATATCCAAAGAGTTAAAAGAAATGAATATAGATTTAAGTAATTTAGGAAATATTTTTGGAAACTTATACAAAAAATAGAGATAATTTTATATTTAATCCAGAAAACTATAATATACTTATAGTTGATGATTCTAAATCAGCAAATTTTATTATAAAAAGTACTTTTAATAAGTTAAATTATAATTGTTTTTGTGCATTTAGTTTATCTCAAGCAAAAGAGTTTATCTCTAAAGAAAAAATAGATTATATTATACTTGATATTAATCTTCCTGATGGAGATGGTTTTGAGATAATAAAACAACTAGAAGATAGTGATATTAAAATATTTGTACTTACAAGTGAATCTGATACAAAATTTAGAGATATATCTTATCAAAAAGGTGTGATAGATTTTATAGAAAAAAAGAATAATTTTTTATATAGAGTAAATCAACTTCATGGTTCAATAAAACAACTTGAACATAATAAATATAAAACAATTTTAGTTGTTGATGATTCTTTTGTTATTCAACAACAACTAAAATCACTTTTAGAAAATAGAAACTATAATGTAGAGTTAGCTGATGATGCTTCTATTGCTTGGGAAATAATATCACATACATCTATAGATTTAATATTATTAGATTTAAATTTAAGAGATTCTAATGGACTTGAATTTTTGGTTGAAAATCGTTTTTATATAGTAGACCAAAAAAGAATACCTGTTTTTATAATATCTGGAGAAGTTAATTCAAATATAATAAGAGATGGATTAAAAGCTGGAGCTATTGATGTTTTATCAAAGCCTTATGTAGCAGAAGAGGTACTTTTAAAAGTTGATTCTTGGATAGATTATAGACAAAAAGAGACCGATATTATAGTTTCTCAACAACTTTTAGAGCAATATAAATTAACTGTTGATAGAAGTGCTATTGTATCAAAAGCAGATAAAAATGGAAAAATAACTTATGTAAATGATGAATTTTGTGTAATTTATGGATATTCTAAAAATGAAGTGATAGGAAAAAGTCATAATATATTAAAATATCCCTCTACAACTATAGAGACTTTTAAATCCTTATGGCATACTATAAAAGATTTAAAAAAACCTTGGAAAGGGGAGTTTAAAAATAGGTCAAAAGATGGTAGTTCATATTGGGCAAATATAATAATAAATCCTATTTTAAATTCAAAAGATGAGGTTATAGAGTATATAGCAATTAGAAATGATATTACACAACAAAAAAAATCAGAATTAGAAGTAAGAGAAGCTCATATTAATATAAAAGATAGTATAAAATATGCATCACTTATACAAGAAGCGATTTTACCAGAAAATGATATCTTATCAAAGTTCTTTAAAGATAGCTTTATAATATGGACACCAAAAGATACTGTAGGTGGAGATATATATCTTTTTAATGAATTAAGAGATGAAAATGAGTGTTTATTAATGTTTATAGATTGTACAGGTCATGGAGTTCCTGGGGCTTTTGTAACTATGCTTGTAAAAGCTGTAGAGACTCAAATTTTAGCAAAAATTTTAAATGATAATTCTATAGATGTAAGCCCTGCTTGGATTATGGGATATTTTAATAAATCTCTAAAGAAGTTATTAAAACAAGAAACAAAATATAGCCAATCAAATGTAGGGTGGGACGGTGGAATAATCTATTATAATAAAAACTCTAAAATATTAAAGTTTGCAGGAGCTGAAACACCTCTTTTTTATATTGATAAAGATGAGCAATTTAATACAATTAAAGGTAATAGATACTCTGTAGGTTATAAAAAATGTGACAGTGATTATAAGTACAAAGAGAGTATAATAGAAGTAGAAGAGGGTATGAAATTTTATTGTACAACAGATGGATATTTAGACCAAAATGGTGGTGAAAAAGATTTCCCATTTAGTAAAAAAAGATTTGGAAATATAATAAAAGAGAATTATTCTAAACCTATGAAAGAGCAAAAAGATATATTTTTGTTAGAGATGGATAGATATGAAAAAGCTATTGAAAATAACGAGAGAAACGATGATATGACAGTTATATCTTTTGAGATATAATTTATAAAACTTTTTTAAAAAGAGTGCCAAAAAATGACACCCTTTTTTTATCTATATCTATTTTGGAAAATTAAAGAATTATTTTCTTAACTCTTTTATTTTTGCTGCTTTACCTTTAAGTCCTCTTAAATAATGTAACTTAGCTCTTCTTACATCACCTCTTCTTAGAACTTCAATACTTTTTAAGCTATCAGAGTATAATGGGAAAATTCTCTCAACACCAATAGAGTTAGCACCTATTTTTCTAATTGTAAAAGTATTTGATACACCTTCACCTTTTAATGCAATAACAATACCCTCAAAATTTTGAATTCTTGTTTTTGTTCCCTCTTTAATCTCAACACCTAATCTTAAAGTATCACCAGCTCTAAATTGTGGAATCTCTTTAGACTCAATTTGTGCAGCTTCAAAAGCAGCTATATATTTATTTTTCATTTTATTCCTTAATTTCGGGGGTATTTATATATATTAATAAAAAGTGCCCCATTTATGGTCTATAGTATTTAGTTTTACAAATAGACATTTTGTGTTTTAAACACTTTATTTTAGCATGATTTCCCTTTGATAACTCTGAAGGTATTTTTAATCCTTTAAAATTTGTAGGTTTTGTAAAAGAGGGGGCTTCAAGTAGCATTTTACTATCTTCATTTATATTATAACTTTCATCATTTAAAGAATCATAATTTCCAAGAACACCTTTGCAGTTTCTAGATATTGCATCTGCCATTATTAAAGATGGTAACTCTCCACCTGTAAGAATATATTCTCCAGTTGAAAAAACTTCAGAAGCATAAGTTTCTATTACCCTTTCATCAATCCCCTCATATCTACCACTTACAAAAACAATATGCTCTTTTTTTGATAACCTAATAGCATCATTTTGATTAAATGGTTTAGCAGCAGCTAATGGAAAAATTATATGAACATTAGGACTTTCTTTTTTTATATTATCTAATAAATCAAACAATGGTTGTGGAAATATAAGCTGACCAGCTCCTCCTCCACAAAGTCTGTCATCTACTTTCTTATGTTTATTTTTTGTATAATCTCTAGGATTAAAAAAATTATATTCTATTAGATTTTTATCTACTGCTTTTTTTAATATAGAGTCTTGAAAATATGGCTCTATTAGATTTGGAAAAAGTGTTACAAATGAGAACTTTATAATGTATCCTTTTTTTCTATTATATCTATTTGGGGTTTACCTATATAAAAACCTTGAAGATAGTCAACTCCATAATTAGTAAGAATTGTTTCAATTTTTTCATCTGAAACCATCTCTGCTACAACCTCTAAATTCATCTCGTGAGCAAGAGAAACAAGTGTAGACACAACCATAGCGGCATTTTGGTCTGTAAATATATTTTTAATTAATGAACTATCTAGTTTTATTATATCAATATTCATATTTAAAATATAATTAAAATTAGAATATCCACTACCAAAATCATCAATAGCTATTTTTGCATTATAACTTTTAACTTTATTTATAAATTGATTTAGAAGTTCAAAATCAGATATCTCTTCTGTTTCTAATAACTCTATTACAACATTATGACTATATTGGTATTTTTCTAAATTATAAAATAAAATATTCATAGTCTCTTCATTTAAGATATCACTTAATGAAAAATTAATAGAAAATTTTAAATCACTTATATCTTTAAAATATTCAAATACTTTTTGTATCATTATTTGTGTTAGAGTATGATATCTTCCACTAGCTATTGCTACATCTAAAAACTTATTAGGAGTATATATAGTATCTTTATCTTTTATTCTAATTAAACACTCATATTTTACTATTTTATTCTCTTTTGTACATTTCATAGGCATAAAAACAGGTATTACTTTATCATTTTTAATAGCTTCATTTAATATATGTGACCATTTTATATGATAATTATCTTCATCTTTTAGTGCAATATTTTGATTGAAAATCATTACACTTTTTTTACTTATTTTTGCACTTTTTAGAGCAATACTAGCATTTTCTAATACATTTTCATCTATATTATCTACATATCCAACTGTAATATCTAGTGTAAATTCGATATTTTTATATTTAAAAATAGATTTTTTAAAATTTTTTATATAGTTTCTAATATCAACTTCTGATAATTTACTATTATATAAAATAATAAATTCTGCAGCATAAACTCTATATATTTTCCCATTTTCACCTAGTAATGTTTTTACCTCATTTGAAAAATCTTTTAAAATAGTATCAGCTACTTTAATTCCATAAACTCTATTGATTTTACCAAAAGAATTTATATCTAGTCTTATTAATGATTGAGTTTCATTACATTTTAAAATATCTTCTTGCAGTTTAGTGAAGTTGGGTAGTTTTGTTAAGTTATCTATATAAATATTTTCAATTAGTTTATCATAATAAAATTTAATACTTGTTAGAAGTTTATTAAAACTATTTTGAAGTATCCCTAACTCCTCTATATTTGTATTGATATCAACTCTTTTTGTTAAACATTTACTTTTTTCAATAGATTCTATCTCTTTTGTTAAATATAACATAGGAACTAACATTTTTTTATTAATAATAAAAAAGAAAATAATAGAGAAAATAATCAAAAAAACTATAAAAAAGACTATAAAATATATAGTTATATTATCTAAAGATATTTTTATATCATTATGTGGAAATGATATATCTAAAACACCATTTATATCACCCTCTTTTGTATTTATATGACAAGTGCTACACTCTGTATTTGTGTGCATAGGATATAAAAACCTAACTATTCCATTGTCATTATCAACACTTAATATCTCCTCACCTTTCATAGCTCGTTGTATTAATATATCATTATCTACAATATCTTTATCTTTTTGAATTACACCAAAAATATCAGATACTTTCTCACTTCTATAAGAAGCTATACTCATACCATCTCTAATACCCTCTAATCTATCTATTATTTTATCAAGGTCATCTTTTCCCCAACCCTCTTGCATTCTTGTATTCATAGTTTCAAATACAAGTTGAGCAGTTTTTTTTGCATCATCTGATGCTAAAGTATTTATAGCAGTCTCTTTTAAATATTTTGTAGATACAAAAAGAACTATAAAGCTTAAAACTAAAACAGCACTCACTATTTTAAATATTAAAGTTTTATTAGATATTAATTTTTTATCTTTTTTTATCATCTATTTTCCTAAGCAAAATTCACCAAACATAACATCTAGCATTTGAGTATGTTCATAAGGTCTTGTGATATTAGAGATATGTTCTATTGCTTCATTTATATGATATGCAAAAAATTCTAGTTCACCATTTTCTAAAGGTGTAAAAGCATTTGAAATATTATCTAAAGTTATTTTAACTTCATTTATTTGATGTGTTGAAACTAAAGTTATATCACTATCATAGTTATTTTTATTTAATATCTCCTCTATTTTTTCTAAAAATATAGAGATATCCTCTTTTGCAGTTAGTTTAATAAAATCTTGTTTTAAAATAGTTGTATCAAATTTTTGCTCTAAATCTGATTTATTTAATAAAACTAAACTATCTTTAGTACTTTTTGAGATAATATCAAGTATCTGTTTATCTTCACTTTCAAACTCTCTACTACCATCAAATAAAGATACAATAATATCAGACTCTTCTATAGCTTCTATAGATTTTTCTATCCCTATTTGTTCTATTTTATCATCTGATTCTCTAATACCTGCTGTATCGACTATTTTTATAATATGAGTACCAATTTTAATACTCTCTTCTATTGTATCTCTTGTAGTCCCTGCTACATCACTTACAATAGCTCTATTATAGTTTAATAATTTATTTAAAAGACTTGATTTACCTACATTAGGTTTTCCAACAATAGCTACTTTAAAACCATCTAACATACCCTCTCGTCTTTTACTAGCTTCAAGAGTATTTGTTAGTTTATCTTTTATTGCATTTAGTTTAAGTTCTATTTGTTCATATATATCAGACGGTAGGTCTTCTTCTGCGTAGTCTATATTTACTTCAGTGTAAGCTAGCATAAATAATAGGTCTTTTCTAATATCATTAACAAACTCTTTTAGTTCACCTTTTAGCTGTCTTGCTAACATCTTTACACTAGATTCACTTTTTGCTTCTATTAGTTTACTTATCGCATTTGCTTGAGTTAAATCTATTTTTCCATTTAAAAAAGCTCTTTTTGAAAATTCTCCCGCTTGAGCCATTCTAGCACCATATTTAATACAACTATTTATAATCATATTTGATATAGCAACTCCACCGTGAGATTGAAATTCAACTACATCTTCACCTGTAAAAGAGAAAGGGTTTTTAAAATATATAACTACCGCTTCATCAATTAATTCATTCTTTTCATCATAAAGTTTTGAAAGAGTAGCATATCTAGGTTTTAGTGATATTTGTTTTGATATTTTGTATGCAATATTAAGAGCATCAACTCCACTTAATCTAACGATAGATATAGAACCTATCCCATTTGCTGTTGCTATTGCAACTATTGTATCTTCTGTGTACATATTATTTTTTATACTCATTTATTAAAATATATTTTTCTTGTTTTTGATTTACTTTTATAGCAACATATTTATTTGGAAACTTTTCTCTTAAACTAGTTAATGCTATATGCAAAGACACATTGTCAAAAGTTTTTGTTTTAAAATATCCTTTATCTTCAATAATATCTATAATACTATCAACATAAGATAATACATTTTTCTCTTGATTTTCTAAAAATTCAGCAATTTCAAGTTTTAGTGTTAAATCATATTTATCATTTATCCAATTAAAAAGTATATAAGATAAAGCTTTATATCTATATCCCTCTTTTCCTATTAATAAAGCACTATCAACTCCATCAAATTTAATATAAATTGTTTTTTTATCTATTTGTTTTACTTTTATATCGTCTAATTTATAACAAAGATGAGAAAAAAGTTTATCTATTTGTTTTTTTATCTCTATTTCTATATCTGTATTATTTTTTCTTTCTATTTTATATTCAATATCATTTTTATTTTCATTATTTTTTCTATCGTAAAATTCATCAAAAATCTTATTTTTTTCTATTTGTGATATTTTTATCTCATTATCATTTATATTATTTTCAAAATTATCTTCTTTTAAATTAAGTCCATCTAGTCTTGAAGATAGTGTATCTATATTTATATTTTGGTGATGCTCTTTTTTGTATTCTTTTTTATGATAAGTGTTATTTTTTCTATTTACTTTTGCTTTTATAATTGCTTGTTTTGAAAAAAATCCAAAAAGCCCTTTGGAAGGGTTTTGGATAATCTCAATATCTAATTCATTTAGTGAGTGTTTTAAAACAGAAGAGGCTTTTTCATAAGCTTCCTCTAGTGTTTTTCCTTCAAATTTTTTAGACATCTTAAATCCTTTTTAGGTATTATTTTTTGTGATGTTTCTCTTTTAGATGTTTTTCGTGTCTTTGCTCTTTTGCTTTTTCAAATATTCTATTTACATAGTATTGTTGACCAACTGTTACAAGGTTATTAACAAACCAGTATAGTGTAAGTCCAGCTGGGAACCATAAGAAAAAGAATGTAAATACTACAGGTAACCATTGGAACATTTTTTGTTGAACAGGGTCAGCTATAGTATTTGGAGTGATTTTTTGTTGTAGAAACATAGTTGCACCCATAAGTACAGGTATAACATAGTAAGGGTCCATTAAAGATAAATCCTCTATCCAAAAAATCCATTCAGCACCTTTTAGCTCAATAGCATTTAGTAAAACTCTATAAATTGCAAAGAAAATAGGTATTTGTAAAAGTACAGGTAAACATCCACCCATAGGATTTGCACCTTCATCTTTGTATAGTTGCATCATATGCATAGAAGCTTTTTGTTTATCATTTGCATATTTTTCTTGAATAGCTTTAACTTTTGGAGCTAACTCTTTTAATCTATTCATAGATACCATACCTTTATGAGATAATGGGAAAAGAATAATTTTTACTAAAATTGTAACTATTACAATTGTCCAACCCCAGTTACCAACATAATCATATATATATTGAAGCATAGAGAACATAGGTTTTGCTATAAAAGTAAACCAACCATATTCAATAGCAGCTGAAAGTCTATCATCAAGAGCTGTTAATACTTTATACTCTTTTGGTCCTGCATATCCGTGAAGTTCAATAGAATCTTTTGCATGTATAAACATCTGAGGAGAGTCATTTTTATCTTTCATAACACTTACAGACATACTAACATCATAGTTATATAATAGTGTAGCATAATATCTATCAAAGGCAGATGCTACATTTACACCGATTAAGTCAACAGATTTCTCCATATCTTCATCTTCTATAATGTTTAATGTTCCATCATTTAAAGCTAATAATGCACCATGGTCTGCATACATATCAGCTAATACATCTGGTCTAAATCCTGGTGTTACAAAAAAATCTGCTTTATTTGTAGCTGAAATTTTTATATCATAATGTCCCTCAGGATAAAAAGTAAAAACTTTTGTAAGTGTAGTATCACTTAACTTTTGAGTAAGTGTTAAAGCAGCTATTTGTTTTGAAGCATCAACACTACTACTAGAAGCTACAACATTTGTTTTAAATGCTTCTTCATTAATTTTACTATCTGCAAATCTTACCTCAAGTGGTCTTAATTGAGTAGGTGTAAAAAGCTTAATTTGATGGTCTTCCTCATCAACATACTTTGCTTTTGTTAAAATAACTTGACTAATTCTACCTAAACTATCTATCTCTATAAGATTTTTATCTGTTTTAATAGTTGATATAATAGAAGATGAACTACTACTATTTATAGTAGGTGTCGGGTTTGCTTGTGAAACTTGTTTGTTTATAACTGGAGCACTATTTGCTGTGTTTTGAACAACATTTTGTTGCGAAACCATCTGTTGTGTTTTATTATGCTCTTGTGCTGCTGCTAATTGTTTTGGTTGAAGGTAAAGAAAATCATATGCTATAAAAAAAGCAAATGATATTACTGTTGCTAACAGTATTCTTTTTTGTGTTTGTTCTTTATTTAATGTTGTATCATTTAAAGCCATATTAATTTAATCCCATTTTTTATTGTGTTTTAGTAGTAAGCATTTTCCATCTTCAATAGGTACTTTCCAATATTCAACCTTTATTTTACGAAACTCAGGCTTTTTCATATTTTTAGATACACATTTTGTTTTTGGATAATCAAATCCACCTTGAAATAATGGATTGCATTTTAGAATTCTTATAGTAGATAATAGTAAAGCTTGAAAGAAGTTATTGTATTTGAATTGAGTTTGTGCATATGATGAGCAAGTAGGATAATATCTACAACTACCAAATGACAATATGGTTAAATACCTCTGATAAAATTTAATTATCCAAAGTACAATTTTACTCATTTAAATAAGCCTAACTTCTTCATAGCATATTTAAAATCTTTTTGAAGAACTTTAAAATCTCTTTCAAAAATCCCATTTTTTGCTACAAAAATATACTTTCCATTTTTCAGTTGATTTTCTTTTTCTAGAACTAAAGCTCTAAGTAGTCTTTTACTTTTTGCTCTAAAAACTGCATTTCCTACTTTTTTTGATGATACAAAAGCAAATTTGAAATCATCACTTTCTTTGAAAAAGGCAACAAAACTATGAGTATGCCACCTTTTATTACTTTTATATATTTGGTTAAACTCTTTTTGAGTATTTATACGATGTGATTTGCTTAAACAGCTAATCTTTTTCTACCTTTAGCTCTTCTAGCTTTAATAACTTTTCTACCATTTTTTGTAGCCATTCTTGTTCTGAAACCATGAGTTCTTTTTCTTGGTGTGTTATGTGGTTGGTATGTTCTTTTCATACTTATATATCCTTTTTGTTAATTATGTTTGCAATTATATTTAGTTTATACTTAATTATAGTTTATATAGTTTAAACTTCTATTTTAATATCATTTTTAGAGTTTATTCCACTTAAAAGTTTTTCATAAAGCATATCTTTAGAATCTCCAGCTGAATATTGTACTACAGATATGTGTTTATCTCCTAAAAAATTTTGTAAATTTTCAATATATTTTATAATATCATCTAATGAGGTTCTAGGTAATAAAATAGCATAATCTTCACTTGTTATTTTTCCTAAAGAGTCACTCTCTCTCATAGTATCTTTAAATGGTTTTATATCAATACCATCTAATTTAAATGAAACTATTGAAAAAACTTGTTTATATCTTTGAGCTCTTGTTATCTCTTTTTCAACTAACTCTTCAAATATTATCTCATTATAAGCATCTGTATTTATCTCTTTTTTTAATAAATCTTTAATATCTTTGATATCTTTGATATTATGTTCACCCGCTTCATCTAGTCTTAAATTATCTTTTTGAAAAGATAAATATATCATTAAAAATATTGTATATACAAAAATAGATAATATTACAACTCCAACTGTTATTGTTACAAACATCTCTTTATAAATAAATTGATTATCCAAAGAAACTATCATAATAATAGCTAATCCACCTTTCATACCAGCTAGTGTTAAAATATTACCCCATCTCATAGGATATTTTTTATATTTAATAAAAGATACCATAACAAAATATCTAATAATAGTTGTTAATATAAATACATATAATATCTCCATTTTATATTGCCATAATAAATCAAGATTAATAACAGTTGCAATAGATACAAAAATAACAGCATTTGCAAAAAAACCAACATATTGAGACTCTTTTTTATATGCTCTTATCCCTAAATCTGAATTATTTTTTGGTGAATTTAGTTTTAGTAAAATAGCTATAATATTTTTCTTTTTATAACCACCCTCTTTATTAAATAGATATTTAAAATATATAACTGCCATAACAACAGATAAAATTCCAGATAGTTTTAGCTCTTCTGATACTAAAAATGATAAACTAGCCATAAGATAAACAGATATAATTTCACTAAAATTCTCTAAAGAGTTTTTAAAACTAAAATAACCTAAAAAACCAAAAAATATACCTATTAATGTAGATAGTAAAATGGTTTTAATTGTTATATAAAGTAGTTCTGATATTGCTATATCAACCCCATTTGATAATGGAATAGCTATAAAAAAGAAAATTATCATAGCTGTAATATCATTAAATAAAGACTCCCCTTCTGCATAAAGTTTTAATCTATGAGGTATATTAAAGTTTGAAAATATAGCCCCCACAGATACAACATCTGTTGCCATAAGTGGTGTAAAAAGTAGTAGTAGATAAAATATAGATACATTATCAAAAAAGCCTATATATATAGTAAAAAATAAAGCTATACAAATAGATATAATTACAGCTACAATAGATAAAAAGAATATACTAAAACTATTCTCTTTTAACTCATCAGTTGATAAACCTAAAACATCAGGAATAAGAATAATAGGTAGCATAAGATACATTATTTCGTGAAAATTATTCTCTAATAAAGATAAATCAAAAAAATAAGTTACTATATAGGAACAAAATATTATTACAAGAATAAATGGAATATTAACTCGACTCTCTATAGCTTTTGCAATCAAAACTAGAGTTAAGAAAATTGAAAATACCTCTAACATAACTATCCTTTTTTTATATAAAATAAATAATTGACTATTATATCATAACTTTTAAGTTAATAAAATATTATATAAAGTATAATACGAAAAATAATAAAAGGATTGTGTTATATGAATATTTCAGATGAAACAATAGAAAAAATAAGAAGAAGTAATTGTCAAACAGATGAAACATTTTTTCAAGCAGTTGAAGAGGTATTAGATAGTTTAAAACCAGTTTTAGATAGTGACCCTAAATATGAAAGATATTCAATTATAGATAGACTTACTACTCCAGATAGAGAGTTTAAATTTAAAGTTGTATGGATGAACGATAATCAAGAGATACAAGTAAATACAGGTTATAGAGTTCAATTTAATAATGCATTAGGACCATATAAAGGTGGATTAAGATTTCACCCTAGTGTAAATAGTGGAATATTAAAGTTTTTAGGATTTGAACAAATTTTTAAAAATTCACTTACAGGTCTTCCTATTGGTGGTGGAAAAGGTGGAAGTGATTTTGACCCTAAAGGTAAATCTGATTTTGAAGTTATGAAGTTTTGTAGTGCTTATATGACAGAACTTCATAAATATATAGGTCCTAGAATTGATGTTCCTGCTGGTGATATTGGTGTTGGAGCTAGAGAGATAGGGTATTTGTTTGGAGAGTATAAAAAAGTTACTTCATCTTACGAGGGGGTTTTAACTGGAAAACCTTTTATGTTTGGTGGAAGTTTAATGAGACCTGAAGCTACTGGATATGGTTGTGTTTATTTTACAGATGAGATGTTGAAATATGCAGGTAAAAAAGGTTTTAAAGATAGAATTTGTACTATAAGTGGTTCTGGAAATGTAGCAATTCATACAATTGAAAAACTATATCAACTTGGTGCAAAACCTGTAACTTGTAGCGATAGTAGAGGAACAATTTATGATGCAAGAGGTATAGATTTAGAATCATTAAAAGAGATAAAATTAAAAAGAAGAGCAAGTTTAGAAGAGTATGCTAAAGAGCATTCAGATGCAATTTATACAAAAGTTGATGAATATCCTACAGGTGGTCACGAAGTTTGGACTATACCTACTGAGTGTGCATTTCCTTGTGCTACACAAAATGAACTTACAGAATTAGATGCAAAAAATTTAGTTGAAAATGGATGTATATCTATTAGTGAGGGTGCTAATATGCCATCAACTCCAGAAGCTATAGAAATTATTCAAAATAATAATATATTATTTGCTCCTGCAAAAGCTGCAAATGCTGGTGGTGTTGCTGTTAGTGAATTTGAGATGTCTCAAAATGCATCTATGTCAAAATGGACTTATGAAAAAGTTGATGATAAATTAGAAAAAACAATGAGAGCAATTTGTAAAAGAGTACATTTAACAGCAGAAGATTATGGAGTTGCTGGTAATTATATTGATGGAGCAAATATAGCAGGATTTAAAAGAATAGCTGATGCTATGATAGCTGAAGGGATATAAGTTATAATAACTAAAAGAGTATTTACTCTTTTAGTAAGTTTTATATTTTTCTAGCTTTAGTACTCTCTTTTCCATTAAACTCTTTTTCATCTGCATTACTTACAACTAATTGAGCAATATCATCTGTTTGTGTTGCTATAGTATGTGTTTGAGATGCAATAGTAGCATTTTGTTGTGTTTGCTGATCTAATTGAGCTACTGCATCATTTATTTGCTCTATACCATTTAGTTGCTCTTTACTTGCACTCTCAACATCTGTGATTAACTCTAGTGTTTTTGAAATATTTTCATTTAGTCCATTATATCCTTCAATCATCTTATCTGAGATCTCTTTACCACTATTTGCTTTATCTGTTGCTTTTTGAACAAGTATTTTTATTTCATTAGCTGCATCTGCACTTCTTGAAGCTAGGTTTCTTACCTCTTGAGCAACTACTGCAAATCCTTTTCCAGCTTCCCCTGCAGTTGCTGCTTCAACCGCAGCATTTAAAGAAAGAATATTAGTTTGAAATGCAATTTGATCAATTACTGTAATTGCTTCATTTATAGATGTCACCTCTTTATCTATATCATTCATCGCTATTGTTGTTTGATTTGCTAAGTTTTCTCCATTATTTGCAGAAACTGTTAATTCTTTAGCAAATCCAGACATCTTAACTACATTTTGAGTATTATTTGAAATATTACTAGTTATCTCCTCCAAGGCTGCTGCTGTTTGTTCTAATGCAGTAGCTGCTTCATTAGAGTTTGTATTTAATTTATTTACATTATGCATAAGTATATTAGAACTCTCACTAAGAGTTAAACCATTTACTTTATTTTCTACTAACATATCATTAATAATATCTGCAAGTGAATTTAAACCTTGTGAAGTTTTACCAGAAGGATTTGGAATTCTATGTCTAAAATCAAGTTCTTGAAATTTTTTAAGTGCTAGTTGTATTTTTTTTACATCTCCACATATTAAAGAAGATAATATATCTAACATCTCATTAAATATCACTTTTAATTCTTCTAGTGAAGCATTTGAAGTATTTTTTTCTATTCTTTTATGAAGTATTCCATCTTTAGCATCTTCTACTATATGTTTTACATCTTCAATAAGAATAGCATCTTCTTTTATTCCATCTTCAATTGTTTGAAGATATTTATTAAAGTTTTTAGAAACTGTTCCTATCTCATCATTTGAAGTTACTTCAACTCTAGAGCTTACATCTTTTGAGTTTAGAAGATTTAAAATTGCATTATTTAGTTTATTTAAAGATGAAGCTATATATTTAGGTAAAACTAAAGCCATAGATATAACAATTAATATAATAATAATCGATATAACTTCAGAAGTTCTTTCTAGTGTTAAATTTTGTTCTGCAATCATTGGTCCTATTCTATCTTGATCTTTTTTAATAGAAAGTTTTACATCTTCTGCAAGTTGTGCAATATGTGGACCAATTTTATTTAGTTTATTATGGATAATTGTATTTCTATCTTTAATAATAGTTACTATATTTCTTACACCATTTTTATATGTATCAATTAATATAATAGCTTGAGCTAATTGATTTCTTCTTGTTGGATTTTGTATCTTTTCTCTTAATGATTCTATCTCTTTTTGTAATAGTGTAAACTCTTTATCAACTCTATTTGCATGATTAGTTTCATTAGATGCTAAATATTTTGCTGTATATAGTCTAGCTAGAAGAAGAGTTCTTACAGTTTGTGCTGCACTCAAAGAAGCTTCTATATCTTTATCTTGTTTTGCACTTTTCATAACTTTAGATAGAAGTTGTTCTATTTTTTTACCATTAATATCAAGATTATTATGAACTATATCATTCTGTTTTTTAAATAGTTCTACTACTTTATAAAAATTAGCTCTATAATTATGTAGGTCTTCAGATATTTTTCTTACTAAAGGAGCTCTATTTGGTTTTTGGATCTCTTGTAGTGCTATATTTACAAAGTTATCTGTTTTTGTATAATATGATTCAAACTCATTAATCTCTTTTTGAATTGGATTTTTCATATAGTCTTTTACATTCATTCTAACCATAAGCATATTTGCTTGTACTCTAGCTGCTAAAACTGTATCTTTTGCCATCTCTCTATATTCTTTAAAACCTGCTGAGGCTTTTTCTATACCTATTACACTATAAATTGATAATATTGCAACTAGTACAGATATAATAATAAATGAAATCAGAAGTTTCATTTTTATAGACATGTTATTTAACATAAATTTTCCTTAATATAATTTAATGAAAGTATACCATAAGATAATCGTAAAAAAATCGTATTTTAAATTAGAAAACTTATTTTGTATTTAGAATATAACCTTGTCCATACTTTGCATAAATTATTTTTTTGGATAATTTTTTATTTAATCTATTTACAAGAGAACGAAGTTTTGTCATAGTATACTCAAAGTTATCCCAAATATAATCAAATATTAAATCTATATTTATAATCATATTTGGATTTTTGATAAAAAAACAAATAAGTTTTCTCTCATTTTTTGTGAGTTTAATCTCTTTATTACAGTCATAAAGTTTTTTTAGATTTATATCAAATTTTAAATATTCATTAATAATAAATATATGATTATTAAGAGTAAGTTTAATTTCTTCTATTACTTGACCTATAATATCTTTTAGTTCTTTAAGTCTTATAGGCTTAATTAAATACTTTGATATATTTAAAGGTATAGCTTCTAAAAGTATATTTGTATCACTAAATGCGGATAATAAAATTATTTTTACTTCTTTATTCTCTTCTCTTATTGTCTTAGAAACTTCTAAGCCTGTAAAATTTGGCATATTAATATCTGATATTATTATATGGGGTTTAATTTGATTATATATATTAAGTGCTTCTTCACCATTTTCTGCTTCATATATATCTATATTATTAAAATTTGCATTTATAAATTTAATATATTGTTTTCTTAAGAATATGTCATCTTCTGCATATAAAATTGAAATTTTATCCATTTATTACTAAATTACCTTTATTTCTTATTAATATTTTAATCGTTGTATTCTTTAATTTATTAGCTATAGTATTATATTATACCTATATTTTTTTAAAAAAACTTGACAAATTAAAAAAGTTTATGTTATACTTTCATTAGCACTCTAAGGTATAGAGTGCTAATTTAATATTGAAGGATATAAACTATGGGAAATAAAATATTTGAGAAACTAACAAATCAAATGAATGAGACAATAGAATCTGGATTGTCTTTGGCTTTACATAATAAAAATCAAGAAGTAGAAATTGTTCATCTTTTATGGGGCTTACTTACAAATACAAATAGCATTCTAAATCAACTTTTAAATAAATTAAATATAGATAAATCGGCTATAGAGTTAGAGGTTAAAAGTTTTGCAAATAAATTACCACAAGTATCTAGTGTAACAAAAGAAAATATTGTAATAAGTAGAAATCTTGTAAATTCACTAGAAAATGCACAAGGTTTAATGACAAGTAGTGGAGATAGTTTTTTAGCTGTAGATACTTGGATAATATCAAATTTATCAAATCAAGTATTTAAAGATACATTAGGGAAATATGTTGACATTAATGAGATAAAAAAAGAGTTAGAGTTATTAAGAGGTGGCGCTACTGTTGATAGTGCAAGTGGTGATGATAATCTTGAAGCTTTAGATAAATATGGGATAGATTTAAATGCACAAGCAATTGATGGTAAATTAGACCCTGTAATAGGTAGAGATGAACAACTTACAAGAATGATGCAAATTCTTATAAGAAAAACAAAAAATAATCCAATACTTTTAGGGGAACCTGGAACTGGTAAAACTGCAATAGCCGAAGGTTTAGCTCAAAGAATAGTAAATAAAGATGTTCCAACTTCACTTTTAAATAAAAAAGTTATAAGTTTAGATATGAGTGCTTTAATAGCTGGAGCTAAATATAGAGGTGAGTTTGAAGATAGATTAAAAGCTGTAATCAAAGAGGTTCAAAAAGTTGGTAATATAATTTTATTTATTGATGAGATTCATACTATTATTGGAGCAGGAGCTAGTGAGGGTAGTATGGATGCTGCTAATATTTTAAAACCAGCTTTAGCAAGAGGTGAACTACATACAATAGGAGCAACAACACTCAAAGAGTATAGAAAATATTTTGAAAAAGATGCTGCTATGCAAAGAAGGTTTCAGCCAGTTAATGTAGATGAACCATCTGTAAATGAAGCACTTCATATATTAAGAGGTATCAAAGAGAAATTAGAGACTTTTCATAATGTATCTATTCAAGATAGTGCATTAGTAAGTGCAGCAAAATTAAGTCATAGATATATAACAGATAGATTTTTACCAGATAAAGCTATAGATTTAATAGATGAAGCAGCAGCTGAGCTTAAAATGCAAATAGAATCAGAACCAACAGCTTTATCAACAATAAAAAGACAAATAAGTACTTTGGAAGTTGAAAAAGAAGCTTTAAAAATGGAGAAATCTACACTCTCTACAAAATTAGGACTTTCAAAAATTACAAGTGATAGATTAGAAGATATTGAACAAGAACTTTCAAATCTAAATGAGGAGAAAAGAAAATTAGAAACTCAATTTGAAAATGAGAAAGAGACTTTTAATGCTGTTTCTAATATTAAAATAGAGATAGATAACTTAAAGGGTAAAGCTGAAAGAGCTAAGCGAGAGAGCAAATTTGAGGAAGCTGCATCTATAGAGTATGGTCAAATACCAGAACTTGAAGCAAAAATAAAAGAGAATGAAGAAAAATGGCTAAAAATGGAAGAATCTGGTACTCTTCTTAAAAATTTTGTAGATGAAGATAGTATTGCAAGCATAGTAAGTAGATGGACTGGAATACCAGTAAATAAAATGCTTTCAAGTGAAAAAGAGAAAATTTTAAAAGTTGAAAGTGTTCTAAAACAAGATGTAATAGGTCAAGATGAAGCAATTCATGCAATTAGTAGAGCAATCAAAAGAAATAAAGCGGGGCTTAGTGATGATAGTAGACCAATAGGTAGCTTTATGTTTCTAGGACCAACAGGAGTTGGAAAAACTGAATCTGCAAAAACTTTAGCAAAATTTTTGTTTGATAATGAAAAATCTTTAGTAAGATTTGATATGTCTGAATATATGGAAAAACATAGTGCTAGTAGATTAGTTGGAGCAGCCCCTGGTTATGTAGGATATGAAGAGGGTGGACAATTAACAGAAGCAGTTAGAAGAAAACCATATAGTGTAATACTTTTTGATGAGATTGAAAAAGCACATCCAGATGTATTTAATATTTTACTTCAAGTTCTTGATGATGGAAGACTTACAGATAATAAAGGTGTAACAGTTGATTTTAAAAATACAATTATAATTCTTACATCAAATATAGGTAGCTCTAAAATTATTAGTATAGATGATAAAGATAAAAGAAAAGATGAGGTTTTAAATGAATTAAAACTACATTTTAGACCAGAATTTTTAAATAGACTTGATGATATTGTTATATTCCAACAACTTGGACTTGAAGCTATTACAAATATAGTTGATATTATGTTTGAATCAATTGTAAAAAAAGTTGCTAGTAAAGATATAAAATTGATATTAACAGATGAAGTTAAGCAGTTTATAGCAAAAGAGGGATTTGACCCTGTATATGGAGCAAGACCTTTAAAAAGAGCTTTATATGAGATAGTTGAAGATACATTAGCTGATTTAATACTTCAAGATAAAATATCACAAGGGGATACAGCTACATTTGTATTAGAAGATGGAAATATAGATGTAAAAATAGAAAAATAAAAAATATAAAAAAACAATAGGCTAAAAATAGCCTATTGTTAAATACTTTTTATAATTTATAATTATAGAACTTTTATCTATTAGTTAATTCATCAAGTCTTTTTTTAAGTTCACCTTTTGCAAATGGGTCATCCATAGTAATAGTTCCATCAGGTAATTGATAATATATTACACCATTTTTACTATAACTATTTGGTATTCCATTTTCTAAACTTTTTCTTTGAGCTTCTCTTACTGCATTATTTCCTATTCTTTGTATTAAGCTTTTATCTATAAATCTCATCAATATCCTTTTTAAATTCATCATATTTTTCACTATCACATATTTCATCATTATTTGCTATCTCTTCAAATATCTCATCTGCATTTATAAAATATAATTCATTTATAGATGAAAAAGATTTAGCAAATGTAGTTTTTCCACTTCCATCTGCTCCTGATATTATATATAAAGTTTTCAAATTATCTCACACCAATAGCAAAATCAGGTACACTATTTGGTATAACAGTCGTAGGTTTTTGTTTACCTTTTGTAAGCTCTTTTACTCTTGAAGTTACATACAAATCTATCTCTTTGATAGTAACTATATCATCACTATTATAATCTGCTTTTGTTTTTTCTATACCCTCTAAAATTGCTTTTGTAAATGCACCGTGTCCCCAATCATTTTGTTCGTAACTATATCCACTTCCTGTAGTAGCCGTCATAATAATCCTCCAACAGCTAAATATCTATTATCTTTACTTAAAGCTATGGCAAATATTTTCCCTTCACTTCCAGCTCCAATCTGCCCTAATATCTTTCTTTTCTCAATACCAGTTTTAATATCCCATACTCTTATAGTTTTATCATCACTGCCGAATATAATCTCTATTTTATCTTTTGATACTAGTATATCTTGTATTTTACTTGTATGCCCTTTTGTGTCTAGCTTTAGGAGTGCTTCACTATTTGCAAATAAATTGATATTAAAAAGTATTAATACCATTAGTAGTTTTGTAACTGTTTTCATTCTTTTCCTTTTTATAGTTCTAATTCATTGAACATATTGTGCCATTCATCAAAGAATGTATTGGTATCTACTTGCTCTATTATTTTATCAAAAAAACCATATTCATCTATATCATAATTTGATACAATATTTGATATGATAGTTTCTATATCTTTTTTTGTAGCAATTGAATATAATTCACCATTTTCTAGTTTTTGAGTATGAAACTCTTCTATCTCTTTGTATCTTATATTTATTCTTTGTAGTTTGAGATTATCTATCTCTATATTTTTAGTATCAATCCACTCTTTTATATCTTTATTATTTTTTAGATACTCTTTTTTTATCTCTATTATAGTATATATCTCTTTATCTAAAAGCTCTCTTATCTTATTTTTATTACACTTTTTAGTTTTGTTGATATATTTATATAATAGTGTTGTAAACTTATCTATATC
>Ga0193965_1000143_pt1 | contig 25202 bp, 24 predicted proteins | sample FB_8_MG_FD_140330 | JGI IMG/M metagenome (GOLD analysis project Ga0193965, IMG submission 140330) | Microbial mat bacterial communities from the Broadkill River, Lewes, Delaware, United States - FB_8_MG | ecosystem: Environmental > Aquatic > Freshwater > River > Microbial mats | place: USA... | reverse complement strand
GGATGACTTTGATATATCTTATGATAAATTTATAAGAACAACAGATAAAGAACATAAAATAGGTGTACAAGCAGCTTTTGAAAAGATGCTTAATAAAGGTGATATCTACAAAGGTAACTACGAAGGTAACTATTGTATAAGTTGTGAAACTTTCTTTACAGATGCTCAACTACTTGAAGATGCTTGTTGTCCTGATTGTGGTAGAGAAACAACAATAGTAAAAGAGGAAAGTTATTTCTTTAAACTATCTAATTATGAAGATAAACTACTAAAGCTTTATGAAGAAAATCCTGAATTTATATTACCTAAATCAAAATCAAAAGAGATAGTTAATTTTGTAAAAAATGGACTAAATGATTTATCTATTACAAGAACTAGTTTTGACTGGGGTGTAAAGCTTCCATCTTCAATGGGAGATGATAAACATGTTATGTATGTTTGGTTAGATGCACTAATGAACTATATTACAGCCCTTGGATATGGAAGTGATAATGAAACAAATATGAAAAAATTTTGGCCTGCTAAGATACATCTTGTAGGTAAAGATATATTAAGATTTCACTCTATATTTTGGCCTGCATTTTTAATGTCTTTAGAATTACCACTTCCAGACCATATAGCTGCTCACGGTTGGTGGACTAGAAACGGTGAAAAGATGTCAAAATCAAAAGGTAATGTTGTAAATCCTAAAGAGGTAGCTGATACTTATGGATTAGATGCATTTAGATATTTTATGTTAAGAGAGGTTCCTTTTGGTCAAGATGGAGATTTTTCTCAAAAAGCACTTATAGATAGAATAAATTCTGATTTGGGAAATGATTTAGGAAATCTTCTTAATAGAATTAGTGGTATGAGTGGAAAATACTTTGATTACAAAGTTAATAGTGATGATTTAATTAAATATCACCAACAAGAGTTAAATGAAGTTGATGAATTAATTAAAAATGCAGAACCCCTTATATATAATATGCAAATAAATAGATATTTAGAAGAGTTGTGGAAAGCTTTAACAATAGGAAATAAAGCTATTAATGATTATGAGCCTTGGAATATGATGAAAAACAACGAGCAAGATAAAGCTATGGCTTTAGTTTCTCTTATTGTTAATATTATGGCAAAAGTATCTATTATGTTAGAATCTGTTATGCCTGAAAAGATATCTAAAATAGCAGAGTCTTTAGGTATAACTATTAATACAGATTTATATAATGAACTAATTGTAAATAAAGGTATTTTAAAAAATACTACTATTACAAAAATCGATGCACTATTTCCTAGAATAGAAGAAGAGTTACTAGAAACAAAAGTAACTAAAGAAGATAATAAAAAAGAGATATCAAAAAAGAAAGAACCTAAAACAGTAGAAGATATAGAAGAGGATAACTTAATCACTATTGATAAATTTTTTGAAACAAGTTTAAAAATAGGTACAATAGTTGAAGCAGTTGAAGTTCCTAAATCTAAAAAACTACTTAAACTTCAAGTTGATGTTGGGGAAGATAAAAATAGACAAATTTTAGCTGGTATAAAAGAGTTTTATAATGCTGAAGATTTAATTAATACTCAAGCTTGTGTAGTTTCAAATCTAAAACCTGCTAAATTAATGGGTATGTTAAGTGAAGGGATGCTTTTAGCTGCAAAAGATGAAAATGGATTACATCTTATTCGTCCTGAAAGTAATAAAAAAGCTGGAACAAAAGTAAGTTAATAAATTATGCAAATTTCAGCACTAAGTGATTTATTAGAGGGGGAACTTTTAAATACCCCTTTTATATCTTTTGTTACTCAGTTTCATACACAACTATCTAAAATTCATGAAGGGGATGCATTTTTCACTTCAAATGAAGATGATATAGAAAAAGCTATAGATGCTGGTGCATTTGCTATTATAGTAGATTTTGATACAGAGATAACAGATACAGAGATTGCTTGGTTTAGAGTTGATGATTTAGAATCTGCTATTACAAGAATATTAAGATATAAATTACTTCAAAAAAATATGACTTTTGTTCACACTTCTACTATTTTGTATAATATGCTTCTTTTATTAAAAACAAAAGAGTTTAATAAAAATTCTCTTTTTTTATCAAATAATCTAAAAAATAATTTTGAGATACTTATACAAGAAAATGATAAAACAATATACTCTAAAGATATAAATTTTATAAATCTTATATCTACAAATATTATCGATAGTAATAAAGAAAAAGATGTGACAAATAGTGTAAAAAATCTTATAGTACACTCTTTATTTGAGATATCATTCTCTTATAAAGATGTATTTTATGATAAAATTAGATTATCAAGACTATATTTAAATGAATTTGTAGAAGCTATTGATATACTAAAAGATGAAGAAAATATAAAAAAAATATCTTATTTTGGTTTTATGAAACCAATATTTTTAAATAAATCAAATGAGATTATACCTTATGGTCAATCAAATAGATTTATATTAACTGGTAAAAATGAAGAGATATCTAAAAAAGAGATATCTTTTATAAAAGAGTATTATACTTATGCAAAGTTAGTTGTAAAAGAAGCAAAAAATCTAACAGATGAAGATATCCTAAAAGATATTAAAAAATTAGATTTCAATGTTCTTTATATCAAAAATAAAAATGTAGAACAAATTACTAATATTTTAGAAAATGATATATCTTTAACAGATAGTTTATTTTAAACTATCTGTTGTTATCTCTTCTATTATCTTTAAACCAAAACCATTAATTCCTACGAAAGAGTGATTTTTACTACTTGTTATTAGTTTTATATCTTGAATTTTAAGATAATTTAATATTTGAGCACCTACTCCAAAATCTTTTATTATATCTTTATTTTCGTGCTGATTGTCTAAAAATACTAAAATACCACCATTTTCTTTTAAATATTCAATAGCTATTGTCATAGAGTTTAAAGAGTTTTCATTTAAAAATAGATTTATATCAGGTTCTACATTATGAAATTTAACTAAACTCTCTTTTGATAATTCACCAAATTCAATTACAGTGTGTTGATTATTAAGATGGTCTTTAAAAATCTTTTTCTTTACATCTGTTTCAAAAAACTTTATATCTTCTACACTTATCTCTTCTATTAATGTTTCATAAGCCATTCTATACTCAATAATATCAGATATATACACCTGTTTCATATTATGTTTTTTAGCAAAAATATCTAAATCATCTCTTCTTGCCATTGTTCCATCATCTTTCATAATCTCACAAATAACAGCTTCACCTGCTAATCCTGCAAGTGTACATAAATCAACTGAACCCTCTGTGTGTCCTGTTCTTACTAAAACTCCTCCATCTTTTGCTATAAGTGGAAAAATATGCCCTGGTCTTACTAACTCTACTGCTTTACTAATAGGATTTGCTAAAATCCTAATAGTATCATCTCTCTCTTTTGCACTAATTCCTGTTGTTGCTTTTGCACAATCTACAGATACTGTAAAAGCTGTTTCATAAGATGATGTATTGCTCTCTACCATAGGATTTAAATCTAATCTTTTTGCAGTTTGAGTCGTAACAGCTGTACAAATTAAGCCTTTAGCATAAGTTGCCATAAAATTAACTTTTTGATCATCACTTAATGTTGCAGCATAAACTAAATCACCCTCATTTTCTCTATCTTCATCATCAAGCATTATAATCATATTACCTTTTTTTATCTCTTCTATAGCATCTTTTACTCTTTGTATTGCTGACATATATAAAACCTTTATTATTCTTTTTTTGCACTATTATACCAAATTAAATAAAAAATAAGCCTAAAATAAATTTATTTTAGGTTTATTGATGTTATAATAATTTTTATAATCATAAAGTTAAATATGAAGGAAATAAAATATGTTAAACCAAAACTCAATTACGGGTGCAATGACTGCTCTAGTTACTCCATTTAAAGATGGTAAAATAGACACACTATCATATGAGAATCTTATAAAAAGACAAATAGCACAAGGTATAGATGCAGTTGTTCCTGTAGGAACTACTGGTGAAAGTGCTACTCTTACAATGAATGAGCATAAAGAGTGTATTGAAATAGCAGTAGAAGCTTGTAAAAATACAGATGCAAAAGTTATAGCTGGGGCTGGTGGAAATGCTACGGCTGAAGCAGTAGAGTTAGCAAAACATGCACAATCTGTTGGTGCAGATGCAATTTTAAGTGTAACACCGTATTATAATAAACCTACACAAGAGGGTCTTTATCAACACTATAAAGCAGTTGCACAAGCTATAGATATACCTGTAATGTTATATAATGTTCCAGGAAGAACAGCAGTTGATATGAGTGCAGATACTTGTGTAAGATTATTTAATGATATATCAAATGTATATTCAGTAAAAGAGGCTACTGGAAGTTTAGAAAGAACAATAGAAATTCTTACAAAAGCACCTAAGATGGCTGTAGTTTCTGGAGATGATGCTATAGATTTTCCAATGATGGCAACTGGGGCTAGTGGTTGTATATCTGTAACTGCTAATCTATTACCAAATATAAAAGCTCAAATAATTCACTTAACTCAAAAAGGTGATTTTGAAAAAGCGAAAGAGTTAAATAATATGTTATATCCTTTAAATAAAGTTTTATTTTGTGAAGCTAATCCTATTCCTATAAAAGCAGCTATGTATATAGCTGGTCTTACACAAACTTTAGAGTATAGGTTACCACTTACACCTCCATCAAAAGAGAGTATGAAACTTATAGAAGAGATGATATCTAAATACGATATTATCAAATAATTAGGGATATTTTATGTACACTATTTTTAGTTTATTAATATTCTTTTTATTAGTAATATTTTCTACACTATTATATTTTAAACTAAAAAAGTCAAGACAAGCAGACCTCGATAGAGGAGTTTGCCCATCTTGTCATGCTGAACCAAAAAAATTTAAAGACCCAAAAACTGGTGTAGAGTTTAAAGTTGAACCTATAAAATCAAAACTTTTAAGGTCACACGGTTGTTCTGGTATTAAAGAATTTGAATATCAATGCTCTAGTTGTGGACTAAAAGAGGTTCACTCAAGTGTTGGTCAAGGGTGTAGTTTATAAAACTACACTAATTTGATTTCTACCATTGTTTTTACAATAATATAATCCATCATCTGATTTTTTAATCATAGCTTCAAGACTATCATCTATACCATAAAAAATACCAATAGATGTAGTATATTGTATTTTATGATTTTCTGTTTCTATAATATTATCCTCAAATGCTTTTCGTATTTTTTCAAATAACTCTTTTACCTCTTCTTGTGTTCTATTTTCTAATAAAACACAAAACTCTTCCCCTCCAAATCTTGCCATAAGGTCTGTTTCTTTTAAATTTGATTTTAATATATTAGCTACCTCTTTTATAGCTATATCTCCTATATCATGCCCATAAGTATCATTAATATTTTTAAATTTATCAATATCAAGCATTGCTACAGCTAAGTTTTTTTTGTCACTTTTAGCTTTTTCATATATTTTTTCTCCAGCTTCAAAAAAATATCTTCTATTATATGCACCTGTCATAAAATCTTTATTTGCCATATCTCTTGTTTTTTCAAACAACTCTAATAATTCTAAGTTTGAGTTTATTCTAATAGCAACCTCAGCTTGAGTATATGGTTTATTTAAAAAATCGTTTGCACCTACACTAATAAATTGAGATGATATATCTGATGAATCATTTGCACTAAGAACAATAATACTAAGTCTATCTTTATCATATTCCTCTCTAATTTTCATAGTTAACTCCATACCATCCATTTTTGGCATATGAAAATCAGTAAGAACAAGTTTAAAATCTTTCCCGCTATTTTTAAGAATCTCTAAAGCCTCTTCACCATTAGATGCAGTAAAAACATTAAATTTCATCTTCTCTAACATATCTTTAACTGTATTTAAATAAACTTTAGAATCATCAACTACTAAAAGATTAGTATTGTGATTTTTAAGTACTCTATTTATACTTCTTACAGAATTTTCTAATCCTCTTTTTCCATCTTTTATAATATAATCTAAAATACTATATGACATAAGTGTCTTTTTTATATTATCATCTATTAAAGATGTTAAAACAATAGTAGGAACATCTCTATTTGTTGCAAATTTAACCAGTACTTCAGATTCTGTATCTGGTAAATTTAAATCTAAAATTAATATATCTATGCTAATTTTTTTATTTAATATATACCTAATACCCTCTTTATATGTTTTTGCTTCAAGTATTTTAATATTACTTATAGTATCTAATAATCTTTTCTTTAACATATTTAATATAAATTCATCATTATCTACAATTAATACTGTTCTTTCCATATTACTTACCCTTTTTATAATTTATTTTGTACTTGAGGAGGATTATTTGGTTGAAATAACTGAACTGTTGTTTTAAACATATTTGAGTTTAAAATATCATTAGCATCAATCTCTTTTTGAGCTAGTGGTAATGGTTTAGTTTGATTTTTATTATCCCCTAACTCTATATCCTCAATCATAGAACCTTTTTGATTATCATTTTGTGGTGGTCTTTTATGAGTTGTAACTGTTGCCCTTATTGTATTATCTTTTTTTTTTACACTTGATTGTAATATCTTATTAAATTCTATTTGTGTATCTGCACCAAATACATCTCTTATAAAATCTTTTATTCTACTAAAATGTTTAAATAAAAGTGTTTTACAATCCCCTTGTGCTTTACTATCTAAATGTAATATATTATTTTCATAAGAGTGAAATAAAAAACTTGATTTAAAACAATCACCTAATTTATCATCTGTTTCATATATATTATTAATAATTGTTGCAAACTTCATATTAGCATTATCTACAGTTTGTGTATATATAACTTTTTCTACTTGCTGTGATTCTTCAGTAGATTGTGATGATGCTATATCCTTTTTCATCTCTAAAGGTTTAGAAAATTCTTTAAAACCAACAACCTCTACCATTTTTAAAAGTGTTAAAATTAAAATAAATCCATCATCACTATTCATATTAAGTAACTCTTTAGAATCTGCAATTATCCTAAAAAACTTATCATAAACTTGAATATTAAATCTTTTATCATTAAGAAGCATTCTCTCTTTCAAATATATAGATATCTCATCTAAAACTTGTGATACCTCATAAGACTCTAAAAACTCTACAATAGGTTTTATATCTTTATTATTTAAAATAGTATCAAATATTTTCTCCATAAATGCAGGTTCTATCATACCCAACATATCTGTAATAGTAGCTACACTAATAATCTCTTTTGAAAATATAATTGCTTGGTCTAATAGTGTTAAGGTATCTCTTAAACTTCCAGCTCCTGCTCTTGCTAATATAGATAATGCTTCTGTTTCAAATTCAATAGACTCTTGATTTAAGATATGTCTTAGATGATGCACGATATCTTTTTCTGATATCCTTTTAAATCTAAAATGTTGTGTTCTACTAAGTATAGTAGCAGGTAATTTTAGTGCATCTGTTGTAGCTAAAATAAATTTAACAAATGAAGGTGGCTCTTCAAGTGTTTTAAGAAGTGCATTAAAAGCTTGTTGAGTTAACATATGAACTTCATCTATAATAAATATTTTATATGTAGAGTTTGCTGGTTTATACCTTACATGCTCTATTAACTCTTTTATATCATCTATTCCCCTATTTGAAGCAGCATCCATCTCTATAATATCAATATTTTTATTTTCATTTGCACTTACACAATTAGGACAAACTTCACAAGGCTTAGAAGTTGGACCGTTTTGACAAACTAAAGCTTTTGCCATAATTCTAGCTGTACTTGTTTTTCCACTTCCTCTTAAACCACTAAATAGATAAGCATTTGATAATCTATTTGTATCTAATGCAAGCATTAAAGTATTTGATATATTATTTTGACCTATTAAATCTTCAAATCTACTTGGTCTATATTTTAAAGCTAAAACCTCTCTTGAATTAATATCTTTCAATTAAAATACCTTTTTATGGTTGTTTTTTGTTATATCCATCGCCCCATTTTGAAACAATTGATAAGTTTACACTTGCATATCTTGGAATCTCTTCACCATCGTAAGTACCTTTATTAGACCCAATCATAGCAGATAAATCAACTTGTAACCATTTTAAGCCAAAACCTAAACCAGCTGTATATATCATACCATCATCATATTTTTCACTTGCTAAATCTTGCATAGCTCCACCTCTTACAGCAAACCAACTAAGTGGATGATACTCAACACCGCCACCTATCATTTGAGTTTTTTCACCATCTATTATAGTTTTATTTTTTGTTAAATCTATATCAACTGCTACTTCTAGTGAATTATTAAGATATTGTTTACTTATACCTGCTCTTATTAGTGGGTCTATTTTATAATCTTCTATTTTAGAACCTGTATCATTTTTAGAAGCTACCTCATCTACTTTAAATTTTGGAGAATTTATATTCTTAGTAACTAAACCAATAGTTAAATCTTTAATATTACTAGGCTGATATGCCAAACCTAAATCGATTCCAATAGTTGGTTTATATGTTGTTTCGTAATCATCATAATCTTTATCTTCAGCATCTTCACTAGATTCACCTAAATCTAATCTATGAGATATAGTTGCAAGTGTCATATATTTACCATTTATACCAAAATTCCAATTACCACTATTAAAATCAAATCCTTTTGCATAAGATAAAGGTATTTCACCTAATAAAACTGCATCAAGTTGAATATAATTTATACTGTTATCATTAGCATATTCTAAAGATGTTTTTTCATAATTATTTTTAGCATCTAAGCCAACTGAACCTATATAATAATCTGTATTTGGGTCATATTCATAATAAACTTCCCCATATCCAATCTCATTTTGTTTTATAATTAATTTATTATATTGACTATCTATATTTAATTGTAATCCTAAACTACCATTTACATAAGCACCTATTGCAAAATAGTTAGATATTTGAATAGCTAAAGATGGATCAACAGCCACTTCAAATGCATTATTAGTTCCAACCTTTTGAGTTAATATATCAATAGCTGTAATTAGATTATCTCTATCTTCTTGTTTATTTGAACTACCTTGTTGTAAAGTATCTATAGCTACGACACCATTAATATCTAATCTTTTTTTACCAAATACTACATTATTCTCGATATTATCTAAAGTAGTCTCATAATCAATATCAGATAGTTTATCCATATTATCTATTAAATTTGATTCTCTTATTTTAATCCCAGTATTAAGACTTACCTCTGTTGCATAATCACTAAGTTGTAATAAAGCTGGATTATAATATCCAGATAAACTTCCCCTACTACTTGCTACTCCAGCTCCACCCATACCAGTAGCTTTAAATCCTGTTGGCTTAAATTCAACTGCTTCTAATGATCCAATACTTAAAACTGTTAATAAGCTTAAACCTATTTTTTTATTATTGTTCATAACTATAATCCTTTTTCTATTTTAATCTCGTTTGTATCTGTTACAGTTCCAAAAACAACAAACTCATTTTGTATATTTTGTAAATCTTTATATATATCTAAGTTATTATTTACTACAAATATTTTTGATATACCTATAAAAACAATAGATAAAATAAACAAAGATATCACTACTTCAAATAACATAAAGCTTTTATAACTATTATTCTTTATTCTCATAAAACTCTAATGTTTCTGGCTTTCCTAAAAGATACCCTTGTGTATAATTAATACCTATATCTTTAATTGTTTGTAAAATCTCTTTTGTTTCTACAAATTCGCCAACTGTTTTTATTTTTTGCTTCCAAGCAAATAGTTGTAATGTTTCAACAACATCTCTGCTATATTTATCTTTATCTATATTTTTAATTAAACAAGCATCTATTTTTAAAATATCTGGTTGGTAATCTAAAAGTCTTTCATAGTTTGATACACCTGCACCAAAATCATCAATCGCTATTTTTACACCAAAAGTTTTTACTAATGAAATAAAATCTTTTACAATATTAAAATCTTTCACCTCTTCATCTTCAAGAAGTTCAAATACCATTCTATTTGCGTTATGAAAATTACCAGTTACAAGATTTATTAATTTATTTCTTATCTCTAAATTTTCTATATCTATTGCAGATAAATTTAAAGATATCTCTTTATCTATTTTCTCTAAAGCTTCAAAATAATTATCTATTACAATTTGAGTTATTTTATTATAATAACCACTTTTTTTAGCTACATCTAGAAAAAAGTATGGAGATAAAACTTTACCATTTTCATCTATTAATCTTACTAAAGACTCGTATTTCTCAACTTTCATAGTATCATTATTTGTAATTGGTTGATAATAAGATATAATTCTTTTATCGATTATAGCTTTTTTTATCATTTTTATAGTATTTTCATTTTTAATAATTTCATCTTTTAAATTTTGTGTTAAATTATTTGCAAATACTATATCTCTATTTTTTTCTAATGCTATCTCCATACCATATTTTGTATTTTCAAAAATTTTATCTTTTTGAGTTGAAAAACTTATATATATATTTAAATTAAATTCATATTCATCTACTACAAAAGGATTTTTTGATATATTTTGTTGAAATTGTTTAAGTTGTAACTCTTTTTCTGTAGCATTTAAAGAGTTATCATTATCTACTATTTTTATATAAGCATATTCTCCATCACCTAATGAATAAATATTATCAAAGCTACAACCATCTGGCACATAATCTATAGAAGTTTCTTTAAATAAAACATCAAGTTTTTCCATAACAACCTCATCATAAAGGTGTTCATAGTTTGAGTATTTATCAATTTTTACAAGAACTAATATCATATTATTACTAGCTTGTATTTTATCTAAAAGTTGCCTTTTACTATTAATTATCTCTGTAACATCATTTCTTAAAGCAATATATTCATATATTTCATCATTCTCATTTAAAATTGGAGATATTGTAGCATCTACATAATAACTAGAACCATCTTTTGCTCTATTTTTTATTTGCCCTGTCCATTTCTTTTTAGAGCTTATTGTTTTCCATAAATCATCAAATAACTCAGAAGGTGTGTCAGGGTCTCTTAATATTCTATGACTTTTACCTAATAATTCTTCTTGAGAGTATTGAGATATTTTACAAAACTTATCATTTACAAAAGTAATTTTACCAGATTTATCTGTTTTTGATACAATTGAGCTACTATCAACTATATCTTTATATTGAATTAAAACATCTCTTTCTAATTTCAAATTAACAAAATCTATTGCATTTTCAAGCTTATCTATAAAATCTAATGTATTAATAGGTTTATTTATATAACCTTTTACACCTAAATTAATAGAGTTCATAAGAGACTCTCTATCTGTATTAGCAGATAAAACTATTGAATATATATCATCATCTAGCTCTTTTATCTCTTTCAACATCTCTAAACCATCTAGTTTTGGCATATTAATATCTGTAACAACTATATGAATTGATTTACTAGAGTTTAGAGATTTTTTAAATATCTCTAATCCCTCTAAACCATTTGAAGCAATTTCAATATTTTTAAACATTCTACCTAATACATTTCTCATTAGAGTTTGAATTTTTAAATCATCTTCTACATATAAAACTCGTATATTTTCAGAATATTTTATATCTTTCATAATAATTTACACTTTTAAAAAAGATACAATCTCATCTTCTAAATTTTCTATATCTATAATTGTAGTATGTAACTCTTTTGCATTAAAAAGAGATTTTATACTATTTGGTATATCTAAATTTAATTTTTTAGATATTAACTCTAATGCTTTTTCATCATTATATTTTATATCACTATTATCAAGAGCATTTAAAACTGTTGGTGAAAACTTTGTCCACTCTGCTGTTGAGTATATAACAGTTTTGATATCTTTATTTTCTCTTAACTCTTCATAACCTTTAATACAAGTAGCAGTATGTGGGTCCATTAAATAACCTTGCTCACTGTATCTTTTAACTACCTCTAAACCATAATTATCATCACTATAAGTTGCACTAAAAAACTCTTTTAATTTTTTTAACTCATCACTAGTATGTTCAAAAAATTTATTATTATTTAAATCTTCCATTAACTCTTTTGTTCTTTTAGCCCCAAAAAGGTCAAAAATAACCCTTTCTATATTAGAAGACTTCAAAATATCCATAGCAGGAGATAGTGTAAGCTCTAATTGCTTATCTCTAATATCATATTTTCCCGTTGTTAGCCATTGAGTTAATATATTATTTTTATTTGAAGATACAAGTAATTTTTCTACTGGTAGTCCCATTTTTTGTGCATAATAAGCACCTAAAACATTACCAAAATTACCACTAGGTACATTTATATATATTTTTTCACCTAAACTAATTTCATTAGCTCTTAATAACTCTAAATAGCTTTGAAAATGATAAATAATTTGAAAAATAATTCTACCAAAGTTTACACTATTTGCAGCACTTAATTTCATATTATCTTTTTCTAACTCTTGCTTAAATGTATCGCTAGCCAAAAGAGATTTTAAAGCATTTTGAGCATCATCAAAATTACCATTAATCCCTATTACTTTTAAGTTTTCTCCATCTTCTGTTACCATTTGTAATCGTTGAACATCACTAGTCCCACCATTTGGATATAAACAAACTACTTTAATACCCTCTTTATTTTTAAAAGTATTTAATGCAGCTGGTCCTGTATCTCCACTTGTTGCTGCTAATATTAAGTATTGCTCACCTCTTTTTTTTGCAACAGAACTAAGAATATGACCAAATGGTTGTAGTGCCATATCTTTAAATGCACGAGTTGGACCATGATATTGCTCATTTACAAATAAATCATCAGAGATTTTAACTACAGGTGATGGGTTTGTATTATCATCAAATTTATCATATAAAGATAATGCTTCATTTATAGTTTTATCGTCAATATCGATATTAAAAACTTTTAATAAATCAAATGCTAACTCTTTATATGATTTATCTTTATATTTACTAATAAAATCTAGTCCTAAATTAGGTACCTCTTTTGGAACATAAAGCCCCCCAAAAGATGCACTTGGATTTAATATAGCTGTTGTAAACTCAACCTCAGAATCTCTTACTCCATCATTTCCTCTAGTTTCTATAAAACTCATATTATTATTTTCCTTATTTTATCTATTTTATTAATTATACAATAAACTAATTAATCTTTAGCTTTGATTTTATTTTTGATTATCGTATTGCTCTAGGTTTTGTAAAATCAAACTATCCATAATTTGATTTTTAAACAATGCATCTTCGTGTTGTTGCTTTAAAAATTTACGTTCCTCTTTTAATGATATATAATGAGATTGTAATTTATTAATATCTTTACTAATATAATAGATATTATTTCTAAGCCATATTTTTGGTATAAATAATGCAAAAACAATAATACTAAAAAGTAACACTAATAAAATAGGTTTTTTATCTATCAAGTTGAAAAACTCTCATTTTAGAACTTCTACTTCTAGGATTCTCTTTTATCTCTTTTGTTGTTGGTATTATTGGCTTTTTTGTTAATGTTTTACCTAATTGATTATTATTTCCACATTCACACCTCATCACATAAGAGGGACAAATACATTTTTTAGACCATTTTTTAAAATAATTTTTTACAATTCTATCTTCTAAAGAGTGAAAAGAGATTATTGCTACTTTTGTATTTTTTAGATTTGATTGCTCTATTTGATTAAAAAGCTCCTCTAGTACCCCTAACTCATTATTAACTTCAATTCTAATCCCTTGAAATGGTAATGTTGCTGGATGAAGTTTACCTTTATACATATTCTTAGCTAAAAAATCTGCTAACTCTTTAGAACTACTAAAAGGTCTATTTTCAACAATTAAAGAAGCTACTTTTTTATACTCTTTAACCTCTCCATACTCTTTAAAAACTTTTTCTAATTCATTTTGAGAATAATTATTAACAACATCAAAGGCACTTAAATCTTGATTTTGGTCCATTCTCATATCTAAGGTTTCACTTTCAAATCCAAAACCTCTTTGTGATTTATCTAATTGAAGTGAAGATACTCCAATATCAGCTAAAACACCTACTATATTTTTATCCTCAAAGCTTTTAATTACACTTTTAAAGTTACCTTTATTAAAAATAACTCTATCTTTATAATCTTTAAGTCTATTTTTTGAAAACTCCAAAGCTTCATCATCTTGGTCATTACAAATAAGTTTTATATTTGGATTTGATTGAAGAATACCTAATGAGTGTCCCCCATATCCTAATGTACAATCTATTATGTACCCACCTTCTAAATCTTTAAAAGTATCGATAACTTCATTAAACAAAACAGGGATGTGGGGAATGCTATTATCCAAATTTTAATCCTTAAAACTAATTTTTTATGTTATAATAACACAATCCCAATTATAAAAAGGTAAAGTAAATGATTGATAAACAGATTGCAGATGGATTGTCTCGTATATCTTTGTCTCTATTTAGAAAAAACTTTTTTGGTATCTATCATGGTTCAATATCAAAAAAAATAACACATACAAATTTTATCATAAATAAAAAAGATGCTATATTTGATAAAATAAATGTAAATTCATTATGTGAACTAGGTATGAATGAAACTGATTATAGCTGGAGTGTCGCATCACTTGAAGCACCATTACACAACTCTATTTATAATCAAGTTCACGAAGCAAAATATATAGCTTGTGGTATGCCACCTTATACAACTGCTTACTCTTTAGAACATAACTCTATAGAACTTGAAGATTATTTTGGAAAAACAATGTTTGGAACAATTACTGTTCACAATCCAGGTGATTTTGATACTTGGTACAATAGAAATATATTTGAAGTACCAACACTTTTAAAAGAATCTAAAAATCATCTTATTGTTATTCGTGGTGTTGGTGTTTATGTGTATGATAGAGATATCAATGAACTTATTAAAAAAATAGCTGTTTTAGAAAATAGTTGTAGATTATTATTTTTAAAATCACAATTTTAGACTATATTTAATATATAATAAGATAAAATAAACAATTATATTTGAATTTGAGTAAAAGGAAAAAAAATAATGGAAGAAAATAATAAGAAAATAGTAGAACAGCTTTGTGAAATAATTGAAGAATCTGATAAAATGTCTTTAGATGTTATGGACCATTTAGATATTGTGCTTAATAAATTAGAAACACTAGCAGAGAGTAAAAATTTACAAAGTAGTATTGATGGAATTGTTAATAATATATTAATGACTTTAGAGTCTATGCAAGCTCAAGATGCAAATAGACAAAGAATAGAAAGAGTTATTAATGAATTAGACCCAGAAAATACAAAATTTGCAGATAGTGCAAAGCATATATCTGGTGATAAAAATGATGATGTTGTTGATGATGATGAGTTAGCAGCACTTATTGCATCAATGGGTGGAGGAGCTTCATAAGAAGCTCTTTTTATTTTATTAGTGAACTAGTTCTCTAATAACTTCAGTAGCATAACTACCTTTTGGTAGTTCAAAACTTAACTCAAACCAATTTTTTTCCTCTTTAAATTCACTATTTATTTGGGTAGGAAATATCCAAGCAAATCTTCTTGCTCCGTCTATATTTGCATCTTTTATAAACTCTTGCTCAAATTTTAAGGCACTATTTGTAGCTATTTTTGTTTTTTTACCTACTAAAAGTCCTGTTGGTACTCTATCTCTATCATAAAATTGTTGTGCCTCTTGTTGAATATTATCTTCAATAGAAAATAATTTTCCATAAGGGTAATGATTTAAAATATCTCCATTCATAATTTTAAAAGGGTGTGGTTGTTTTTGTAACTCTTCAACCTCTACTGCATCAAGTCCAACAGTAGATGCTATCTCTTTTGCTTTAAAACCAGAAATTAGTTTACTTATCTCTATCCTTTTACTTAACCAACTATTAAATAGATATGATTGATAAGAGTTGATATACATATTTTTTAATTTTCTATTTTTCTCTTTTCTTTTACCATCGATTATCTCTTTACCTTTTAAATAATTATCTCCATCTATACCAAATCTTTGAAAACCAAAATAATTTGGAATCCCATAAGTAGCTATCTCTCCCAAAGCACTTTCTAGCTTCATCTTATCAATCTTTTGCACTCTTTTTAATCTAATAAAAAATTTATTTCCTTTTAAATGTCCAATTTTTATTTTATTTTTATGATATGTTTTTTCAAGTATTTTTATCTGCTCATGTGTGAATTTATCTACTTTTTCTTCATAATCTTTATGTATAGATATATATTGTATTGTCATAGCATTTTTATCTTTTAAGCCTGCATATCCAATGTCTCTACTTCTACACCCTATATTAGATGCAATTATCTCTAATGCGTCCCAAGTTGTTAAATCTTTTTTTCTAATTTTTAAAATAATATGTTCACCTTCACCTGTGAATTCATATAACGGAAGCTCCGTAACTACAAAATCATCTTTACTTTGTTTAAAATAAACATCTATTTGACTATGATTTAAATAATATTGTTTTTTCATATATTAATTTTTCCTTATTGTATTGTCATATATTCTACCTTATTTATTCTTTGACAAAAATAATTTTTTTTGATACAATACCCAAAAAGATTAGAAAGGTTCAAAAATGATTAAAAAATTAAGAAAATTTTTAAATATGTCAATTATGTGTTTAACACCAAATAAGCAATTAAAACAAGATTTAGAGAACGAATTTAAAGGATGTAAAAAGCTAACTCTTTTAGAGGACCCATCTGTTCAAACACTTGAAGAATATAAATTTGATATATTAATAATAGATTATAATTCTAAAAATACTTTAGAAATAATTAATCACTTAAAAATAACAAAACCGTTATTACCAAAAATAATATTATTAGAAGAGATATCTGAAAAAAATATTACAAATATAATAAATGCAAATGTTTATTCTATGTTATCTTTTCCTGTAAATCTTAAAGATTTAGAGCTTTCTATTACAATGGCTATAAATCAATCAAAAAGAGCTGATAAAGTATTATTAAAAAATGGTATATATTATGACCTTTATAGAGAAAGATTTTATGATAAAAAAGGTTCTATTGCATTTACAAAATATGAGTTTAAACTTCTAAAATTACTTTTAGATAATAATAATGAGATTGTAACTTATGACCAGATAGAAAAAGAGGTTTGGAAAGAGAAAAAAATGAGTATCTTTACTATGAGAAATGTTGTAAATAAAATCCGTAAAAAAACTTATCACGATATTATTATAAACAATTCATCAACAGGGTATCAAATAGATACTATAAAGTAAAATTACTTAAAGAAAGGAGAATAAAATATGTCACATTGCCCTTTTTGTAAAAAAAAGATAGCTATGAGCAAAGCTTTTTGTTCTAGAAGCTGTAAAGAGAACTATTTTCAACTTATAGCAATACAGATACCAAAGTTGTTTATGAGGAGAATTTATCTATTTTGCAGTGAAGAGGAGAGAGAAAAAGAGATATTAAATTTTGCAACACGTCATAAATGGAGATTAGACCTTTTGCAAGCTAAAATAAAAGATGAAGCTATAAAAATGAAATTTATAGAAGACCCTAATAAAAAATGACAAATTAATTAACAAATTTTAATGGGATTTGAACACTTTGTCTATTTTTATAATCAGGATGTGGTAAAGATAAATCTTTTGTTTTAATTTTTAGATTATTAAAGAATATAATATCTATATCAAGAGTTCTTGGTGCATCTTTGAAACTTCTCTCTCTTTTAAATCTATTTTCATATCTTTGAAATACTTTAAGGGATTGATGTGCAGATAAATTAGTTTTGATAGTAATTATACCATTTAAAAAATCATTTTGTTCCAAATAACCAAAAGGTGGATTTAAAAGTAATGGGGATGTTTTTAAAACGGTTAATCTACTATCTTTTTTTAACATTAATAATAGTTGATTAAATCTTTTAAACATATCTCCTATATTTCCACCTATTCCAATAGTAACTGAATTCTTTTTATTACTATTTTTATTTAAAACCATAGGGTATTGATTTTTGAAATATAAAGTTAAATTACCTTCTACTGTTTTCTTCATTTGCCAAATCATATATAAAACTAAAAATTTCTGCTACACTTCTGTATAACTCAACTGGAATCTCTTGGTTTAATTCAATCTCACTTAACATATTAACAAGGTCTTCATCTTTTTTAATAGGGATATTGTTTTGTTCAGCTATTTTAATAATTTTCTTTGCAGTTTCCCTAGAACCACTTGCTGTTACGATAGGAACATCTTGTGTTTCCATATCGTATTTTAAAGCAGCAGCTTTTTTTACAAAGTTTTTCTCTATATTATCCATCTGTTTCTTTTGTTTTAGCTGGTTTTTTTACAGCTTTTTTTGTAGGTTTTTTTCTACTTTTTGTAGGCTGATTTTTCATTATATCTTTTATTTTATCAATAGTTAAAGCCTTTATCTCATCATCACTTAACTCTTTAGGTAATTTATAATTCTTTTTCTTGGATTTTATATAAGGACCATATCTTCCTATTAATACTTGTGTATCATCATCTGGAAAATCTAAAATAAGAGATTTTCTTTTAATCTCTTTTAACTCCTCTATAACTTCTAATGCTCGAGGAAGCTCTATAGTATAAGGGTCATCATCTTTTAAACTAAAATATTCTGATTTTACTTGTAGATATGGACCAAATCTTCCTATATTAACTTTTATATTGTTTCCATCTTTATCTTGACCTAAAACTTTTGGAAGTTGTAAAAGAACCAAAGCTTCATCTAAAGTTATACTATTTACACTTATATTATTAGGAATTGATGCTATTTTTGGTTTCTTTTCCTCATCATCTTTACTACCTAATTGAACATAAGGACCATACATTCCAACTCTTGCTGTTATCTCTTTTTTAGTTTTTGGGTCTTCCCCTAAAACTCTAATATCAGAAAACTTAGCTCTAGGAGCATTTTGCGTTTTTTCATCAATATCTTTTACAAAAGGTTCATAAAACTCTTTCATAACTTCATTCCAAGCAATTTTACCTTCTGATATTTGATCAAACTCCTCTTCAACTTTTGCTGTAAATCCTAAACTTACAATATTATCAAAATGTTCAACTAAAAAATCATTTACAACTGTACCTATTAAAGTTGGTTTTAGTTTTTTATCTTCTGTTTTTATTACATATTCTCTTTGTTGAATAGTTGCAATAGTTGGAGCATAAGTTGATGGTCTTCCTATACCTTCAGCTTCCATCTTTTTAACTAAACTAGCTTCAGTATATCTAGCAGGTGGTTTTGTAAAATTTTGCTCTAATAATAGCTCTTCTATATTTAATTTTGTTCCAACTTCTATAGTAGGTAATATTTTTTCTGTATTATCTAATACAGCATCGGGGTCATCTGAACCCTCTGTATATGCTTTCATAAATCCTGCAAATAATATTCTAGTACCTTTTGATTGAAATTCAAACTCTTTATTTTTTCCTGCAACTATTTTATAAGTGGTATTTGCAACTTTTGCTTGTGCCATTTGTGTTGCTATTGTTCTTTTCCAAATTAAACTATAAAGTCTATATTGAGCATCATCAAGATATTGTTCTATATCACTAGGTTTTAAAGATAGATTTACAGGTCTTATAGCCTCATGTGCCTCTTGAGCACCTTTTGCTTTACTTTTGTATACTCTTGGTTTTTCTAAGCTATATTCACTACCATACTCTTTTTGAATAACCTCTTTTGCCATATCTGTTGCAACTGAAGATAAATTTACACTATCTGTTCTCATATATGTTATAAGTCCACCTGTATGTTCTGGAATATTTACAACACCTTCATAAAGTTGCTGCGCTATTACCATTGTTTGTTTTACACCAAATCCAGCTTTTCTACTTGCTTCTTGTTGTAAAGTAGATGTTGTAAATGGAGCAGGTGGATTCCTTTTTGACTCTTTTTCTTCTATATCACTTAATAAATATTCAGAACCAATACAAGATAACTCTATCTCTTTTGCTTCTTTTTCATTACTAATTTTTATAACTTTATTATCTTTTTTTACTAATTCAGACTTTAAATTAGGAGATTTAAAATTAGCTTTTATTTTCCAAAACTCTACAGGCTTAAAAGCCTCTATCTCTTTTTCTCTTTCAACTAATATTCTAACAGCAACAGATTGAACTCTACCTGCACTTAAACCATATCTTACTTTTTTCCATAATAGTGGAGATAATTTATAACCAACTGCTCTATCTAATATTCGTCTTGCTTGTTGAGCATCTACTAAATTTTGGTCTACATCTCTTGGATTTTCTAAAGCTTCTAATATAGCTTTTTTTGTTATCTCGTGAAATACAATTCTTTTAATTGGATTTTTTTGAATTTTTAAAGCAGGAATAAGATGCCAAGCAATAGCTTCACCCTCTCTGTCCTCATCAGCTGCTAAATATATAGTTGTCTCTTTATCTATATTCTTTTTTAATTCAGCAATAACTTTTGTTTTATCTCTTGATACTAAATATTGTGGTTCAAAATTATTTTCAGGATCAAATCCTAACTTTGATTTTGGTAAATCTCTTACATGTCCCATAGAGGCTAAAACTTTATAATCTTTCCCCAAGAACTTAGAGATAGTTCTCGCTTTTGCTGGTGATTCTACAATCACTAAATTTTTCATACTTTACCTTTTTGGTATTTTATATTTGTTTTTGATATACTATTTGATTGTCATACTTTCGTGTATTAAATACTGATACTATTCTATTCATAGACTCAGCATGTCCTAAGAACACAAAACCTTTTGGTTTTAGCATATTATGATAAGTCATACAAACATCTTTTTTACTTGCATCATCAAAATATATCAACATATTTCTAGAAAAAATAACATCAAATTTTCCAAGTTGTCTCATTTGCCCTTTATCTGATACATTTACAACTTTAAAATGTACAGAGTTACAAATATCAGGGTCTAATCTATAAGTAACAGGTGATTCTTGAGTAAAATATTTTTCTAAAATATTTTTTGGTAAAAAATCAACACTTCTTTTTGAAAAAAGTCCCTGTTTAGATTTTTGAATAACTGTACTATCTATATCTATTCCAATTATCTCAATATCTCTTTTTTCTACTATTTTACCCTCTTCTAAAAGATGTAGTACAACTCCAAATGCTTCTTCACCTGTAGAACAAGGGCTATGTAATATTCTAAAAATCTCTTTTTCAGGTCTTATCTCATCTAATTCATAAAGAACTTCATTTACAAGTATCTCAAAATGATACTTTTCTCTATAAAAATATGTTTCGTTTATAGTAACAATATTAATTAAATCTTGAAATATAGTAGTATTACTTTTATTAAATCTAATCTCATGGAAATAGTCTCGAAATCTTTTAAAACCTTTTCTTTCTAAATAAGACTCAAGTTTTTTTACTAATAAAGAATATCTTTTTATATCAATAGCTATTCCCGTTCTTCTATATAAAAGATCTGTTAGTTTTACAAAATCTTTTTCAGTTACAAGTTGCATCTTATTATCCCTTTATTCTATCGATTGCCATATCTACACCAAAATTCACATATAAATCATCAGAATGGCTATGCTTAATAGATTCAAGTAATTCAATATCCTCTTCACTTCCTATTTCACCTAAATAATCTACTGCTGTCATCATAGCATTTATATCTTCCTCTCTAGCGATAAAATATCTTAATATCTCAACCGATTTATCATATCTAACATCACCTAAAATATTTACAGCAAATATTCTAATATCTTTATCAGGGTCTTGTAATAGTCTTTCAATAAAAATAATAGCATCTTCGTCGCTCTCTTGAAGATATTTTATACATGCATTTCTAAGATATACATTATCATTTTTCAAAGTATTAAACAATTCATTAAAATCTTCTTCTGTTTTAGTTCTGTTTGTAAAATTATTAAAAATAGTATCTATAAAAATATGATTTCTTACTAAGTTTAAGCTAAATAAATTATTAATTATTCTTAATATATGAGAGATACTAACATTTTCCAATATGTAGTTTAATGCATCAAGTCTCTCTTCATCACTTTTTTTTATATCTTTAAATACTATTTGTGCAGCTATATGATCTTGAAACTCTATATTTTCTTTTATATTATTTTCTTCTATAGTTTCTTTTTTTAATAAAGCCATTCTTACTCCTTTTATTCTATTATTTTATTTGGATAATCTATAATCTCTTGTAAAATTGCAGGAAATGGCATTTTTTTCATAGCACCACCATTTTGCCAACAACTTTTTGGCATACCGTATACAACAGCTGTTGTTTCATCTTCTGCAATAGTATATGCTCCATCTTTTCTTAATTTTAACATACCTTCTGCTCCATCATCACCTATTCCTGTTAACTCAATAGCTAAAATATATTTTGGGTCTATTGCTTTATCGGCACTTAAAAATAATTCATCTACACTTGGTGTAAAAAATCTATGATTTTTTGGTTTGTGTCTTGTTGTTAAAGCACCACTAGCTTTTTTTCCAATATATAGATGTTGTCCACCGTATGCTATAATAATTTGACCATTATAAATTGTTGCAGCATTTTTAGATTCAAGTACTTCAAGCTCTGTATAATTATTTAGTCTTTTGGCAAAACCATTTGTAAAATTATCAGGCATATGTTGTACAACAATAATAGGATATGGATAATTAGCAGGTAACTCTTTTACAATATATTCAATTAGTCCAGGTCCACCTGTAGATGAACCAATAAGTACTAATCTTTCAACATTTTCACTTTTAATAACAGGTTCAACATTAGTTGGAATACTATTTAATTCAGCTTTTTTACGATTTGCTCTTTTTCGAATTGTAAGATTATGCCTTGGAATTGTTAGAGATTCTTTTACTTTAGTTAATATCTCTTGTTCACTCTCTTCAAGTTTTAAAGTTATTGTTCCTGGCTTTAAAATAACATCAATAGCTCCTGCATCTAAACATTCAAAAGTTATATCGGCATCGCTACTAGTTAAAGAGCTTACCATTAAAATAGGAGTTGGTTTAATCTTCATAATATTTTTTACAGCTGTTAATCCATCCATAACAGGCATATTTATATCCATTGTAATAAGATCAAAATCAAAATTTGAAACAAAATCAACTGCTTCTGCTCCATTTTTTGCAAACCCTATATCGTAACCTGCTTTATCAAGTACAGAACCTAATTGTTTTCTTATTAATGCACTATCATCAACTATCAAAATTGATTTTGCCATATATGTTATCCTTTTAGCTTATTTATATTAACTTAATTTTTTCAATTATATCTGCTGATAATACATTTAGTATATTTAATTTTAATATAACTCTTTTTCCATTATCAAGTGTTATTACATCGCTAAATAAAGCATCTTTGCTTGCACTTGAACTAATATATTTATCTTCTATAAACATTATTTCATTAACATCATCAACAAATAAACCTATTTTCTCTCCATCTATCACACATACTAATATTTTACTTTTTTTATCAATAACTTTAGTAAATCCTAATCTTTCAGGCAAAGAGATAATAGGTATAACAATACCTCTTAAATTAATAACACCCTCCACAAACTCTGGCGCTTCTGGAATATGTGTTACTTCTGTATATCGAATAATCTCTTGAACATCTTCTATCCCTAGAGCAAATTCTTCATTTGCGATTTGAAATACTGCAACCTCTATCATATCTTTACTCTCTTCCACTTCAATATTATTATTTTCTTTATTTATCTCTTCATTATTTTCAACACTATTATTTTCTAAAAAATCTATAAGATATTTTTTACTTACCATAGATACAATTGAATCTTTTGATTTATATACTGAATCTATTTTATTATCTACAAATTTTCCAGGTAATGTTTCTACTGCATTTGTTGGAATATCTTTTACTTCACTAATACTATCAACTAAAAGAGCTATAGAGTTACCATTATAATTCAAAATTAGAAGTCTTTGCTCTTTTGCACCTAATTTACTAGAGTGTTCAACCCCTAGCATTTTTCTTAAATCAACAGCTACTATTAATTCATTTCTTAAAGTTATCATACCTATTACATTTGCACTTGATTCACTCATAGGAGTAATATCATTAGGTACAAAAATAATCTCTCTTGCTATATCTAATGATATTGCAAACTCTTCATCTCCTAATGTTAAAAATAGATATCTATTTCCACTTATACTATTACTAGAAGATATTGAATTATTACTATCTGCATCTGATTGGTCAAACTTATCAATTACAACAGGGTTATAGTCAAATAGTTTCAATTCACTAATTGCTAAACACTCATTTATAATTTGATAAATTTTATCATCTTTTTTATAAATTGCACTTATTTTACTATCATCATTTGATACACTATAGTTCTCTTGTACTATAGTATCCATACCCAATACTTCATCTACTAAAAGACCATAATTATTACCATTACACTTAATAGTTAATATTCTTGATTGAATATTACTATTAACTTCAGAATTTTCATCCTCTTCTATAAAAATAACACTTGTGTCTATAACTGTAACTATTTGACCACTTACACTAGCTATACCTTTTATACCTTTAGTGGCTAAAGGCATTGTAGTAATGGGTGGAACTCTTAGTATCTGCTCTACATTATTACCATTAAAAGCAAAAAGTTCACCTTTTATCTTTACTGATAATATATTTTTTGGAATATTCATAATAATACCCTAGTTTTATTGTTGTAATTCATCTGCTATTACAGATAACTCTTCCACCAATTCAGACATAATAGATACAGTACTCTCTATCATATTTGCAGCCATTTTAGACTCTGCTGCATTTGATTGTGCCTGTGCTGAAGCTGTAATTATTTGTTCACTTCCTGTTTGAGCTTGAGTTAAAGCTTCTTTATTCTCATTATTTGCTCTAGTTAAATCTACTAAAAGTGTTACAATTCCATCAATATCTTTAGAAATCAATGTAAGTTCTCTGTCCATTTGTTTAATTCTTTTGATACTATCTTCTTGAGAAAGAACTGCATTATCCCAATCTTGTACAATATTACCTATCTCTTCATCAAGTGAAACCATAGTATCTACAATTTTTTCAACATTATTTCCAGCATCTAATGCTAGATTTCTAATATCACTACTTACAACAGCAAAACCTTTGCCAAACTCTCCTGCTCTTGCTGCTTCTATATTTCCTGAAACTGCTAACATAGTTGTTTGAGAAACAACAT
>Ga0193965_1000142_pt1 | contig 25227 bp, 30 predicted proteins | sample FB_8_MG_FD_140330 | JGI IMG/M metagenome (GOLD analysis project Ga0193965, IMG submission 140330) | Microbial mat bacterial communities from the Broadkill River, Lewes, Delaware, United States - FB_8_MG | ecosystem: Environmental > Aquatic > Freshwater > River > Microbial mats | place: USA... | reverse complement strand
TCTTTTTCAAAGTCTTCTTTATATTTATTATATTGATTATTTTGTTGTTGTTGATACTCCTGAAATGTTAAAGCAGGTGTATTTAAACCTATAAATATTAAACTAAACAATAAACCTTTTTTTATTTTATAATAACCCATGCACATATCTCCCCATTTGGTTTTGTGTAAATATCTTTTGTTTTTGTTTGTATCTCTATATTATCAACTAAGTGTAGTGAAGATGATTGTGTACTAGATGAACCTTTCATCCCATTATAGCTACTTTTTTTTCTAAGTGTTACATTTTCTACTTTTACTTTATATTGTATTGCTATCTCATCTATAGCTCTTGAAATTGCTAGTTTTTTTTGTGCTGCAACACCTTTAAAATGACTTTTTGCACAACCAACAGCAGCTATAGAATCATTTTCTATATAAGGGTCATATAACCATTTTGGAGCTTTATTTATTGCTATTTTATTATTAGGTAAACTACAACCACCTAATAATAAAATAGTAATTATTATTAAACTTTTTTTAAACATATTTAAATATACCTTATATTTTTTATCTTAAGATAATAGAAAAAAATCTATTATCTTAAATTATTTTTATTCTCCAGCTCTTTCTAATTCTGCATCAAGTTCACCTTGAGCTTGTGCTGCTAAGAATTTTTGATACATAGCTTTATCATTTTTGTAAGATGTTTTTATAGATTTTCCTATAGCTGCTTTTACTGGTTCATTACTTAATCCAACTAATACGTATAATGTACCTTTATCACTTTTCCAAGATTTAACTGCTTTACTACCACTTAGCATTTCACTTGCTAATTGTTTAGAAACTTTTGAAGTTGATTTATCAAAAGTACCATCTTTTCCAGAACCAGTTGTAGCTTTATATGATTTTAATAGTGTACTTACTTTTACACTTAATTGATTTGCTAAAGAGTCTCTACCTTCTGCTATAGCTTCTGCTCTTTGCATACCATAATCATTTCCAGCATTTGTCTCAGCAATACCAAGAGCTGATATAGAACCCTCTAAATATGGATTACAAGCCCATTCAGGTGCTCTTTGACCATCTTGATGACAAGTAAAATCAGGCTCCTCTTTTTGAGGTGTTTTATCCCCAAAACAACCAGAAAGAGATAATGCTAATGTTGAACCTACCAATATGTTTAATAGTGACTTATTCATTTGATTTCCTTAATTTTCTTTTATTATATTATATGAATAATAATAACTAGTTTAAAGTATTAAATTATTATTTAGAATATTTATATACTTTTTTGCTAAAAATAAAACTTGTTTATAAAAGATTTTCTTTACTTTTTTTATTTTTTTAGATTCATCATTAAAATTAATATCATTAAATTGGTAATTTAAATAAGGTACTACAATTGAAAAGTAATTTTGAAAAACTCTATTTATTTGTAATCTATGAAGTTTTTGCATATCTTGTAGTATAAATTGATAAATAATATCAATATGGTTCAAAAAATCTAAATAGTTATTAAATTTTAGTTTTTTTAGTTCTTTGATTTTTGATATCAATTTTTTTACTAAAATTACACTCTCTTTTAGCTCTTTTATCTCTTGTTTATTAAATCCTATCTCTATACAATCATTTAAAGAATTTATAATTAAATCATTTGATAAATCTATTTTTTTTAATTTACTTATATATATATCTTCTATTTTTTTAGGTGTAGCACCTTTAAAATAAGCACCATTATTTAAATTATATATATAAATATCACTCTTTTTTGATAGAATTTTTTCTAATGCTATATTATACATCTGTATAGATTTTGCCATTTTTGAAGTTGTTATAACTTTATCTTGAAAATTTCCTTTTACTAAAATAGTTGATTGATATAAATCAAAATCTTTACCTTTTATAAAATTATTATTAGATTTTAATTTATCTATATCATATGATTTATTAAATTTATGAGTTGATGTATGAGTAGAGCCTGTATTTTGATCTAAAGCCATATCAGAACCTAGCATATATATATATTTAGCTCCAAGAATTGAAATTAGTTGAAGTGTAATTTCACCTATACTATATGCATTTAGCTCTTCACTATTATTTTTAAAATGAGTACCTATCTCATAAAAAAAAGTGTTATCTTTATTAAAAATATTTAAAACTTTTTTATTTGTAGATATCGAAGTTAAAAATGGTATATTAGATATTCTTTTTCTATATTCTTTTGGAAATTGATTAATAACTAGCTCTTGCGAATCAGCTGAAGTTATAATATTAGGGATAATATTATGTTTTAAAATAGTTTTTAGAGTTGCTGCTATAGCTACAATAATGAATTTATTTTTATGTTCCTCTATCCACTTTATATTTTTCTCAAGAGATGGACCAGCTGCTAAAAAAAGTACATTTTTGTTATTTAAAATAGAATATTCTTTTTTTGTGTTAATTATTTTTGATGACGGTATTTTTTCTAAAGAGTTCTTTATTAAATCATTAATAACTCTTTGGTAGTCATAATTAAATGGATTATTAATTGCAGATATAGATAAAATCCTATCAAAAATATCGGCTATATTATAGTTTGTACAGTAATATTTTATCATATAATTTGATTTTATATCATTTTGGAAATAATCAGTTAGTTTTTTTTCTAACTCTATTGTATCATCCATTATTGAAAATATTAATTTACTATTTTTAGATAATTTCGAATAATCTGTAGTAAATAAAGATAATCTAAATATTTCAAGATTATTTTCATAAATAAAATATAGTTTTGATTTTATTTTATCATCTATTTTATTTATATGTGTACCTAAAAGTGTACCTATAAAAATAAATTTATCTATATATTTAAATCTTTTATTTTTATAAGTAGTTGATGCTTTAAAAATTTTAATATATTCAAACATATCATTAATTAATTTTATTCTTAATTGAGTGTTAAAAGGTAGTTTTTTATCTTGAATTAAAGGTGACCTTTGATTAAAAATATTTATATTTAATAAATCTATTGTATTTATTTTGTCTTTATTTATTAAATCTAAAGCATCATTTATAAATAAAGATGGTTTTTGATTGTAAATATATCTATTTTCATTTTTATCAAATATATCAAAGTTTTTATCCTCTTTGATATATTTTAATTGATATCTTGGTATGTATTTTTTTTCACTAATAAGTTGATTTAATATTAAAATTCTATTGTATAAAATATTATCTGTTATTTTTAAAAAATTCAAATTTTTTAAAAAATTATCAGAAATCACATTGTTCATTAAATTGTTCTTGTGTAAGGGTTACTAATTTAATCTCTAAATCATTATATCTGTTTTTTATTAGTTTTTTCATATCTTTTTGAATATTTTCATCTTTAAAAGGTCCAATATATACAAGTGTTTTACCTATCTCATTTTGACAAATAGATATTCTAGCATCTTTAGAGTTTAATTTTTTAATAAGCTCTTTATATCCACTATATTTTAAACTATCCATTACAAGAAACTTTTTTTCCATATTATTAATTATTTCAGGAGTGACTGTAATTAGTGAAGTTTGTTCTTTTGTATTTTCTTTTTTATGTAGAGATTCCTCTTTATTTAATTTTGCAAATGCTTCAAGCTCTTTCTCTTTTTTTATGAAATAGAGACGTTTTTCCTCTTCTGCTTTTTGTTTAGCAATCTCTTTATCTGTTAATATATCATATTTTGTAAGTATTTTTAATCTTTTATTTAATCTATCAATATTAATATCTGATAATTTAAAATTCACTTTTGGTGTGTAATTATATTTAATAATATGAATATTATCTTCTGTTTTAACTATTTTTGTTTTATTTTGGTCTACTACTATAGGCTCTGGGTCAAACATTCCTAGAAAAAACATAGTAACACCTGCAACAATAGTAGTAACTATCAGTCCAGCTACAACTATTATTAATTTTTTTAATTTTTTATTTTTAGAATCATCTTCTGTATCATCTTGTTGCTCTTCAACAATTTTAGTTTCCTCTTTAGTTTCCTCTTTTTCATCATTTGTTGGAGTCTTTTCTTCTTCTTGATTTTGAACTTCCTCTATCTTTTCTTCAACTTCATCTTCATATTTTGTAACTTCACTTTGTTTAATTGTTTCAATAAATGGAAGAATTAATTTATCAAATATGATAAAAATGTCAAGGTCTGTTCCATCTAAATCTAAAGCAAATTTATACATATTTTCATTATCGATAAGTGTTGAAGCATCTATTATACCCTCAGATGATGTTGTAAATTTAGATGTTCCTAAATCTTCAAATTCACTTCCGTTAATAGCAGTAGTTAAACCTCCAGATATATTTGATACAACTTCATTCATAGCATCTGCAATATCAGAATCAAATTCTAAAACTGGTTCGCTATCATCACCTATCATGGCATTAAATATATAAGAACCTGTGTATGCTGGAATTATATAAGACCAAGTCGATACAATATCGTTAAATTCAAAAGTAGAGTTTATTTTTAAGACTTGAAGATTTTCAAGGTCTTTTTCGTGTATTTTAGTAATAGTTTTTAATGTTGTGGTTTTAGTTAACAAACCATTAATCGTACTACATAATCCTTCGTGTATAAGTTGTGATAAGTCTGAAGCCATTAAGTATCCATTTTTTGTTTTGATCTATTCATTCTTTGTTTAGCTAAAATTTTTTCTCTATTTTTTCTATAATATTCTTTTCTATATAATCTTAACTCTTCTTTTTTTCTCTCTCTATATTCTCTATCATATTCAAGTCTTTTCTCTTTATGTTCTGAATAATAGTTATGTTTTTTCTTTCTATACTCTTCTATTTTTTTTTGAATCAACTCTTTTCTTGATTCCATATGTTTTTTTTGCTTTTTTACAATCTCTTTTAATTTTAGATTAAAATCTCCTGAAAAAAGTTCATCATCATAATCGATAGAGGAAACTTTTTGTTTCCCCTTTGAGTTAGATTTTAGTTTACTTTTTAGATAATAAGCCCGTTTCTTTTTTTTGTGTGCTAAAAGATTTTCTTCTCTTTTTCTTTTTAGTTCCTCTAAATTCATAACTCTAATTAATCACCTTATCTTTTTAGTTGATTTACTGTTTGAAGCATTGTGTCAGTTGTTGATATAGACTTAGAATTTGCTTCATATGCTCTTTGTGCACTAATAAGATTTACCATCTCTGTTACAAGTTGAACATTAGAACCCTCGAGCATCCCTTGTGCTACTGTCCCCATACTATTTAAACCAGGTGCTCCATCTGTAGGAGCTCCAGAAACTGGTGTTTCTGAGTATAAATTATTTCCAAGTGGAGCTAAACCAGATGGATTAATAAATTTACTTAATGTTATATTTCCAATTTGAGTTTCTGCACCTGTTGCATCTAAACCAGATACAGAACCATCTGAACCTATTGAAATTTTTACTAAATTTGGTGGAATTGTAATAGCTGGGTCTAGTTCATAACCCTCAGAATTAACTAGCATACCATCTGCATTTGGTTTAAAAGAACCATTTCTGGTATATGCTGTTTCTCCATTTGGTGTAGTGATTTTAAAAAAACCAGAACCTTGTATAGCTAAATCTAATTCATTTCCAGTATTTTTCAAACTTCCTTGTAAAAAGTTTTTTTGTATTCCAGAAGTTCTTACTCCTAGTCCAACATCTATACCAGTTGGATTAGATGTAGTAGCAGATGTAGCACCCGCTGTATAATTTAAAGACTCATACATTAAGTCTTGAAATTCAGCCCTATCTTGTTTAAATCCATTAGTATTAACATTTGCAATATTATTAGAAATAACATCTATATTTTGTTGTTGTGCAGTCATTCCTGATGCTGCTGTATATAATCCTCTTATCATTTTGAACTCCTTTATATACGATATAATTTTATTATATTAAATCTTTAATTAAAAAAATATTAATTATTTTAATTTTTATAAGAGAAGTTTTAAATTTTTTTATGTATAATACTTTTGATATTTAAATTAAAGGGATTATGTATGAGAATATTAATAGTAGATGATAGTACGACAATGAGAAGAATTATAGGTAATGTTGTTCAACAACTAGGTGTAGCAAAAGATGATTTTGATGAAGCTGAAGATGGTGTGGTAGCATGGGAATTATTTCAAAAAAATAATAATTATGATGTTGTTTTAACAGATTGGAATATGCCAAATATGAATGGTTTAGAACTTGTAAAAACAATTAGAAATGCTAATAAAACTATACCTATTGTTATGATTACAACAGAGGGTGGAAAAGGTGAAGTTATTACAGCTTTAAAAGCGGGAGTTAATAATTACATTGTAAAACCTTTTAGTGCTGAAGTACTAAAAGAGAAGCTTGATGGCTTAGTTAAAGGTTAATTTTTATGAGTATGAGTCAAGCCGAGATAGAGGCTTTAATGAATGGACCTGATTTAACATCTGAAGAGGATGTTGAGTTAGATATGCCAAATATTGAAGATATTGAGGCTAACGACTCTGAAGAAGATTTTGATGAATCAATCTTAGATGGAATTGATGGAATTACAGATAATGAAGAGATTCAAGAAAAAGAAGATGGAAATAGTAAAGAAAAAGATGAGTCAATAGATAAATCTAAATACCCTCTTCCTGTAGAAAATGAACACAAAGTTGTAAATCAATTAAATGAAGTTGCAGAAGATAATGAACAAAAAGCTTCACAAATTTTTGATGTTTTAAGTTTTATATTAGATGAAAATAGTTCTATACAACAAGATAATCAAGATATAAATGAATTTTTAGAAAAACAAGTAGAGTTACTTGAATCTTTATCTGAAAAATTTCCTAATGTATCTGTATTTAATGAAAATCTTGGTTTAGTAAAAAAAGCAATAGAGTCTTCTAGTAGTCTTTCATCAAAGCTAAATAGTGAAAATAGTAAAATCTTTGAAGCTATGGAATTGATGCAATACCATGATATAAATAGACAAAAAATTGAAAGAGTTATGTCTGTAATTAGAAAGCTTAATATATATTTAAATGGTATATTCGAAGATGACACAGGAAAAGAAAATATACAAATTGCAAAACAGATATCAGGAGATAGTTCAGATTCTATGGGAGATGATGACTTAGAGGCTTTGATTTCTGAATTTGCTAAATAATTAAGGAGTAGATTATGACAGAAGGTATACATCCACTAGCTGCAACAATGATAAATCAATTAAATAGGGTAGATACAATATCTAATAATATCGCAAATGTAGATACTGTAGGTTTTAAACAAGATAATCTAACTGAAGCTTCATTTAATAGTTATTTAGATGAAGCTATTAGTAAAAATAAAAAAATATCTAAAATGAGTGAAGTTATTAATACTATTCCAAAAATAACAGGACACTACTTAGATGATTCAATTGGTTCAATAAAACAAACAAATAATAAATTAGATTTTGCTATCTCAAAAGAGAATACTTATTTTAAAATAGAAAATGCAAATGAAGAGGTTGAATATACTAGAAATGGTTCATTTAAAGTTTTAGATGGTTATTTAGTAACTCAAAATGGAGAAAAAGTTTTAAATAGAAATGATTATCCAGTAAAAGTTATAGATAATAAAGGTAAAGATATTCCAGACTTTAAATTAAATATAGCTCTAGTAGAGATAGATAGTAAAAATTTAAAAAAAATAGGTGACACAAATTATACAGTAAATAATGTTGATAATGTTGAAGATATTAGAAAAGATAATGATTATTTAAAAAATGGTTATCTTGAAAGAAGTAATGTTAACTCTATGATATCAATGGTTTCTTTAATTGATGCTCAAAGAAGATTTGAACAAGCTCAAAAAGCGATTTCTGAAATTGATGTATTAAATGGTAAAGTTATTGATACAATGGGAAATGGTAGGTAAAAATAGATGCATGCAAGTAGTGTTTCAGAACTTTTATTTAAACATTTAGGATACACAAGTGCTAAAGAGAAAATAGTATCAACTAATATTGCAAATAAAGATACACCAGGTTATAAAACAAAAGAGATAAGTTTCAATAAAGAACTAGAATCAACAAAAGAAGAAATAAGAACAAATTACGATATGCAATTGGGTTTATCTCATACAAACTCTAGACATATGAAATTAGATGATAGTATTGAAACTAATAGGAAAGATTACACTATTGTAACATCAAAAAATTTAGATGAACAAAATGATGGAAATAATGTAGATTTAGATTATCAGATGAGTCAGATGGCTCAGAACTCTGTTATATTTTCTGCTATTCAAAGCTCAATAAGAAAAGATTCTGCTTGGTTCAAGAGTGTTATTGATGCATCTAGTAAAAACTAATTAGGCATAGGTAAAAATGGATTCAATTCTTAAATTTATAAACAATTTAAACTCTGGACAAAGAGCAGTTATTATTGGTGGTTTTTCTATATTATTTTTATTCTTAATGGGATTATTAGTTTATTCTAATGTTAAATCTCAAGATGAAAAATTAAACTTTACAATTGCTAGTAATTTAACTAAAAATCAGGTTATGATGGCTAGTAATGAATTGGATGCAGCAAATATCCCTTTTACTGTAATAGGTAGTGGAAATAGACTTACTTTAAAAACAAATCAAATGAATATAAATCTAGCAAAAATCAAACTTATCACTAGTGAAGCATCTACTCATAAGCAAACAGGTTGGGAGATATTTGATAATAGTTCATTAGGTACTACAAATTTTGAGAATAATATAAAATATTTAAGAGCAACTGAAGGTGAGCTTAGTCGTTCTTTAGAGTCTTTGTCTGGAGTTTTATCTGCAACAGTAAAAATAGCTATACCAAAAGAATCAGTATTTACAGAAAAAAATGTTCTTCCAAGTGCATCTGCAGTTTTGACTTTAAGAGAAGGAACAGCTTTAACTCAAAAGCAAATTGGTGGTATTAAAAATTTTATAGCTTCAGCTATCCCTAAATTAGAAGAAAATAATATAAAATTAATTAATCAAAATGGTACCTTACTTGAAAGATCTCAAGAAGATATAGATGATATGAAATATATCCAACATGAAAAATATAAGAGTAAACTTGAAAGTGATTATGAAAATAAAATTATTGCACTATTAAAACCATTTATTGGTAGCCAAAGAGTAATTGCTAGAGTATCTATTGATTTAGATTATACAAAAAAAGATATAAGTGAAGAGATATACGACCCTGAAGGTACAATTAGGAGTCAGCAAAATACAGAGACTACTACAAATAAAGAGGGTTTAGAGGAGAATGAAAAAAAAGTAGTTCCAGGTGTTAATGCTAATATTGAAGATACAGATAAAACATCTTCTAATATTAAATCAAAATCATCTAGTGAAGAGGCTAGAAATGTTACAAATTATGAGATCTCTAAAACGATTATAAATCAAAAAAATAATGCCTATGCTAAAATTGCAAAACTAACAACAGCAGTTACATTTGATGAATCTATTTTAGAAAAGATAGAAAACAAAGAGGAATTTTTACAAAATATTAATTTAGTTGTTCAAGAAGCTGTTGGATATCAAGAGGAAAGAGGAGATAGAGTTACTGTTAAAGCTTTTAAATTTATAGGTTTAAAACCATTTGGAACAGATGTTGAAATTAAACAAGATGGAAGTGAATTAACTTTAGGTGCAAATTCTACAAAAACCATTATACAAGAATATGGTGAATATATACAATATCTTATCGCTTCAATATTATTACTTATTTTTTATAAAAAATTTATAGCTAATAATGAGATAGATATTTTAGAAGATGGTCAAGGCTCAAAAAAAGATAATAAAGATGAAGAGTTATATGATTTTGCAGCAGATGGATTTGATGAAATTGCTGAAAATAATAGATTAAGAGCTAAAATTAAAAGTCAAATTGCTAATAATATAGAGGGATTAGATGCTGAAGAGATGGCTAAATATGAGGTCTTAATTCAAGAGATTGATAGTGTTGTTTCAAATAACCCTGAAGATATATCTCAAATGATTGAGATGTTATTAGATAGTGGAACATCAGTTATAAATCCACCTAAAAAAGGATAGTTAAAATGACAAATAGAGAAGCAAACTTTGACCTTTTAAAAGGGATGTCTATGTTAGAAAAAGTTGCAAATTTTTTAATTTTAATTGGTGAAGAAGCAACTGTAAAAATATTTCAAAACTTACCAAAGAATTTAGTTGAAAACCTCTCAGTTGCTATTACACAAGTAAAATCAATAGATAAACAAACATCTTTAGCTATTTTAGAAGAGTTCCATGTATTTATTAAATCTAATGCATATATCAGTTCAGGTGGATTTGAGTATGCAAAAGATATTTTATATAAATCACTTGGAAAAGCAGAAGCAGATGCGGTTTTAGCAAAATTAGCAAGAATGCAAGAAGCTCAACAAGCTTTTGCATATTTAGATAATATAGACCCTAAACAATTAGCAGATTTCATTAAAGATGAATCTCCTCAAACTATAGCCGTTGTATTATCACATATGGATGCATCTGATGCATCTGCAGTATTAAGTAAATTAGATGATACATTAAAAGTAAAAATAAGTATGCAAATGGCAACAATTAAAGATGTTTCTCCTAGTATTGTTCAGTCTATGTCAAATGTTCTTGAGAAAAAACTAGAATCATTATTAGCATCAATTGTAACTGTTGGTGGTGTTAAATCTGTAGCTGATATGTTGAATAAAATGGGTCCAAAAGCTACAGATATATTAGATAATATAGAGGGAATTGATCCAGATTTAGCAGGTAAGATAAAAGAGAATATGTTTATATTTGAAGACTTATTGGCTTTAGATCAAGCGTATATTATGAAAGTAATTGGTAATGTGGAAACAGAAGATTTAACGGTTGCTCTAAAAAATTCTCCACCTGAAGAGATGAATATAATATTAGGAGCTATGTCTCAAAGAGCAAAAACTAGATTTAATGAAGAGTTTGAGATGCTAGGAAAAACAAAAATAAAAGATATTGAAGAAGCTCAAAAGAAAATATTAGAAGTTGCTATGAGACTACTTGAAAGTGGTGAGATAGAAAGAGCAGAAGAGGAAGAGTAAAATATGAATTCAAATAATGTAAATTCTAGTTCAAAAATTATCAAATCACAGTCTGAAATAGAACCATATCAGTTGGGAAATTTTATAGGTAATGATAATAATAATCATGAAGATAAAAAAGTTAATCAAAATGTAACACTTAACAACAAGTCTATAAATGGTAATGTTGACCCTGTTTTAGTAGAGATAAAAAACTTACAGCAAGCTATAACTCAAATATCACAAAAAGTTACATTAATAGAGAATAATGGTATAAAAGGTAGAGATTTAGACCAACAAGTTGTTATTGCTTTAAAAGATTTAAAAAATTATGCAAACTTTTTTGAACAAGCAATTTTTCAAATGGAGAATAAATTATTAAAAACATCTGTTTCTATAGCTCAAAAGATTATATCTATAGAGATAGGTGAAAATTCAGCTAAAATAGCAAAAGAGACCATAAATAATATTTTATCAAAAATTCAAAGAGCTTCAAAAGTTACAATACATTTAAATCCAAAAGATTATGTTATTTTAAAAACAGAGCTTAATTTTGAAAACTTTATAACTCTTCAAGAAGATGTGAATGTATCTCCAGGTGGTGTTGTAATAGCTAGTGATTTAGGTAATTTTGATGGTAATATTGAAGCAAAAGTTCAAACAATGTTAGAATCCTTAGATGCTGTGATTTAAATATAAACTATTTTATGTTATAATAAATAAAAAGAAAATAAAGATAATAATTATGGAATTTACAGAAAAAGATTATAATGCCTTAGTTGATAGTGAAATTGTTGTTGATGTTATATTGGGTCATACTGATATTACCATTCGTGACTTTTTAAATTTTGCAGAAGGTGATATATTAGCATTAGAAAAAATTGCTGGTGAGGGTGGAGATATTTATGTTAATCAGCGTATTTTAGGAACAGGTGATATTATTGTAATTGATGAAAGATTAGCAATAAGAGTACAAGATGCGATGAATTCTGAAAAAGTTGTTAATTTCTTTTTTGACGAAAAATCTATATAATAAAAGGAGTTTTTTATGGAAATAGATAGTGTAATAACAAATAGTAAAACAGGTGTAGATGGTAATAGTTACACATCTTCTGTTAGCAATGACCAATTAACAAATGAAGACTTTTTAAGACTTATGATAGAAGAGATGAAGATGCAAGACCCTACAAAGCCTATGGATAGTGCTCAACTTATGGATAGTCAACTTCAAATGTCTTCTATTCAGGCTAACACTGAGATGTCTAAAGCTATGCTATCTCTACAATCTTCATATGCAAGTGCAGCTCTTTCAACATCAGCTTCAATGATAGGTCATATTGTAGAGGATGGAACTATGGGAGATGATGGATTATTAAAATCTTTTCAAGTTAATTCTGTAGAGAGTAGAGATGGCGAACTATCTTTAAATGTAAGACAAATGGTAGCTATAGTTGATGGAGTAAAAAGTAGTGAAACTGGTGAAGTTATTCAATATGATTCATTAGGTGTTTTAAGTGATAATCCAGATATTAAAGTTGTTCTTGATCATCAAAATAGGTTTACTTTTAATGATGATGGGACAATAAAGCTTGCAAGTTCAATTACTAATGAAGCTATTACAGATAAAGATATATTAAATAAATATGCTTATGCAGGTTTTCAGCCCCAATATTCTGATACTGTGGAAAATATAAGTATGTCAAGCATTACAAAAATTAACAGCTAAGTTTAATAAAAATATAGATAAAATAATTTAAACCAAAACAAAGGATTTATTATGGTTGGAGCATTATGGACAGGTATATCAGGGCTTAATGGAGCTCAAACAGCATTAGATAACGAATCTAATAATATCGCAAATGTTAATACAGTAGGGTATAAAGCATCTAGAGTTTCTTTTGCAGATCAAATGTATCAAGAAAATATAGGTAAGGGTGTAAGCCCATATGCTGTAGAGAAATTATATACTCAAGGAAACCTTAAAGTAACTGGTGTTAGTTATGATATGGCTTTATCTGGCGATGGTTTTTTCCTTGTAAGTGATGGAACAGAAAACTATTATACAAGAGCTGGAAACTTTAGAATGGGAGATGCAGGAAACCTACAAACAGCTGGTGGGCTAGGTGTTCAAGGTTGGGCTATGCAATCTATGCAAGATGAAGATATTATAGGTAGTGATCATAATGCTAAACAATTTACAAATGAATATAGTAAACTATTAGGTAATCAAATAGTTCAAGGTGATAGTGATATTAAAACTATCACTGCAAAAGCTACAGATTATACAAAAACAGCTACATCTGATGATGTTGATCTATATTCAGGTGCAGGACATAAAACAGCCTCTACAAAAATATCAGATGTTGAACTTCTTGTAACTAAATATAATCAAGAATTGTTAAACTATGCAAATACAAATCCAAAACCAACTGCAACAGAATCAAAAGTTCAAAGGGATTTTATAGATTTTGGTTTTACTACAGATACTTTTACAGCAGGTGTTCAAGATGTAGCTACTAAAGATTTAGATATTGGTGATGAGATATATGCATGGGTAGATGGTATAAAGTATTCGCAAAGTTTTAAAGATGATGATCAAACAACTATGAAGTTGTTAGTTGATAAATTATCTAATATTCCTGGTATTAACGCATATATAACAGATGGAGCAGCAGCTGGTGCTGGAGCAAGTGGTTCAAATGATTTAAATGACTTAAATACACAAGACCAAACAGGTAAAATCGTAATAGAGTCTTTAATTCCTGGTAATCAAATGAGAGTTACTGAAGTTGGTAAAGTTGATTCTTCAAATGCAGGTACAGTAACAAAAGGTGATGTAACTACATTTCAAGATGCTGTTCAAGGTACAGGTCTTGGAGCTATTGAGTCAGCACAAAGAGCTATGTCTAAGGCTATATCTGGTAAACAAGAAGATGTTTATACACCAGCAGAATTAACTACAGGTACTTTTACATATTCTATATCTATTTATGATGAAAAGCTTGGTAAAAATATTGAAATTCCAAATGATGGAATTGATAATACTGTGGCAGTTCCTCTAACTTTGGGAACTGTAGCTGGTGCTACTGCAACAAGTGCTGAGATAGATGCTATGGTTGCTGTTTTTAATGCAGGTGTTAGTACAGATGATAATGAATTATCAGATTATGTGAAAGCATATAATATTAATGGGAATTTAGTCATTAAAACTCTTGATGATAATTATGAATCTGAATTTACGGGTTCTATGGTACTTGATGGGACTACAGATATATCTAGAAATTCAAGTCTTAGTGGCAAAGAGGGAGCTGGAGCTGAGTGTTTAGCTATAACAACTACAATAAATCAAAATGCTACAAAAAGTGATATTCAGTTAAGACTTGATACTTTAGGTATAACTGATAGCGCTTTTGGAGAGTTCAGTGTAGATAGTTCTGGTATTATAACTATGAAACAAGATGGAGCTACTTATGCTATTGGACAAGTAGCAATCGCTAAATTTACAGATAATAGAGGACTTGAACCTATTGGAGATAATTTAGTAAAATCATCAACTAGAAGTGGTGCTGCTATTTATAATCTTAATAATGATAAAACTGCTGATTTAAAAGGTGGAACATTAGAGTTATCAAATTCTGATCTAAGTGAATCATTGGTAAACTTAATGGTATTTCAAAGAGCTTTTGAAGCGAATTCAAAAACAATATCAACTTCAGATCAGATTTTAACTACATTAATTCAATTAAAAAGATAAAAGAGGTATTCTAAGTGGATAATTTTATACTTCTATCAATTCTTGGAGTTCTTGCTTTATATTTTTATAGTAATACAAGTACTTATAAATCTCTTTATTATAAAACAATTGAAGAGAAGAAACTATTAGAAGAGAAAAATAAAAACTTAGAGCAGTTAAAAGATAAATTTGAAAAACAGATACAGTTCTCATTGTCGACTATAAATGACTCTCAAGATAGTCTTAAGTCGACAAGAGACGATTATCAAGCTCTAAAAATTAAAAATACAGAATTAGAACACAGAAATAAACTTCTTCAAGATAGAGTAAATGAACTTTATACATCTGTTGGTAATGTTTCGTAAGTTTTTAAAATGAGATTTTTATTTTTATCTTTTACAATAGCTAGTTTTTTACTATCTAATACAAACCTAACAAAATCTCAACCAGAGATTTTATTTGAGCATAAAGAGCTTTTAAATAAACAAGAAAGAAGAGAACTTATAGCAAGTTTTAATAAAGCTGTTTTACTTTTAGAGAGAAAAGAGTATGAAAAAGCTATATATCTTTTTAAAAAATCATCAAAATTATTAAAAATAGAATCTTTTTTAAATATTGGAATTGCTTATTATAAATTAAATAGTGAAAGAAATGCATACCTATATTTAAAAAAGATTTATGACCTCAAAGGTTTAGAGCTTAATAACAGATACTCTTATTTAAGTTCTGCATATTATTTATATCAAATAACACATGATAGTAAATATTTGGATAATATAATAAAAACTAGTTCAAAATCAAAAGAGTTATCAGAAGTTGAAAAGCATTTAGTAGTAGATACTTTTATACTACAAAAAAGATACTATAAAGCAATAGATTTAATATTAACTATGAGATACAAACAAAATCTTAAAATTGGATTGCTCTATCTTAAAGTAGGTAATTATATTCAAGCCAAAGTTTATTTAGATAAAGAATATGAACAAAGTGATGGAGATAAAGGTAAAAATAGGGCATTATGGTTTAAAATATTTAGAGATTTAAAAGATAATAACTTGCAAAGTTTAATACAAAATTTAGTTATTCTTGAAGATAGAAAACGGATATTTAAATTTCACAATAAACTAAAACTAGAACTTTTTTTTAATAAAAATAAATTCAAATCTTCTGAATATTTAAAAAGTGTACAAGAACTTGATTTCGATAGAAAACTTGATTTTGTTTACTATTTTGCCCCATTTATTTTTCAAGAGAAATCTATTTTAGAAAATAATAGTTTAAAAGGGTTTATAATAAAAGATAAAAATAGCCTTTATCAATTAGATACTTTAATCAAATATAATAAAGAGTTTCTAGATGTTATAAAAGTTGACCCAATTAAAAGAGTTCAAGTATTACAAACTATGATAGATAAAAAATATGACACCGATAGTTATGAATATTATAATTTAGCACTCTCTTATGCACAAGTTTATGATTATAATAACGCTTTTAAATATTTTAAAAAAGCTTATAATTTAGACCGTGCAAATAAATTATATTCTGTTATGACAATTTTAACAGCAAAAAGATTAAATAAAAAACTAAATAAAAGAGATGAAGAGATTTTAAGAGAAAATATATCTTCAGACATTGGAAGTTTTATATATTTAGGAAAATATTTATATAAAATTTTTGAAGTCCCATCAACTAAGTTAAATCCAGATATATTAACTAATGAAGATAAAAAATCTATATTTTTTCGTGCTTTACTTTTTTTAGATAAAATAAGAAAAAATAAAATAGATATTAATGAACCTTTATTTGTAGAGTTTTCAAAAGATCCTCTTGTTTCTTTATTAAAGTTAATAACAAAAAGAGAAAATGAAAATGATTATTTGTACAAGTCAAGACTTCAAGATAGTTTACCTAAAGTATATAATAATAATTTTTTAAACACATCATTAATTACAACAGATTATTATTTTGACATATTAAGAGCATTAGGTTTATTTAATAAAATAGATTTTAATATTCCACATAATTTTTCTCCAAGTTATTTAAGAGCAAAAGCAATTGTTAGCTTATATAAAGATAATCCATCAGAAACAATTAAACTTATTTTACAAATACAAAAAGATTATGACTATAAAGCAGTAAATAGTAATTATATTTTAGTAGCAGCTTATCTATCTGCAAATAAAAAAGATTTAGCATATCTTTTATTAAGTGAATTAGAATTTATATATTATGATAAAGATGCAAAATTTTTTAGTGGTGTAAAATTGATATCGGACCTTAAGGTTGAAACAATCGAGGAGTACTTTAGATACAAACTCAAAGGTAAATTAATTGATTTTAAATTAAAAAATTTTGATAATTATTTAGAATCTTTATAAATATTATGATACAATATCTAAAACTTTTATAGGAAAGGATATAATATGTTGTTAGGAAGACCAGAAATGATTGAAAAAGCACAGATTGATTATATATCAAAAATATCAAAAGTACAAGAATCAGACGAAAAAAATAAAGTTGATCCTGAAGAAAAATATAAAAAATTACAAAATAAAGAAACAGAATTAAATGAAATAATATTAGATAATGTAAAGTTTGGATATAATGAGGAAATAAATGATTTTTTTATTAGAACAAAAAAGGGAACTAATGAATATCAATTCCCAACAGAAGATATGTTTAAATTAAAAGAAAATCTAAAAAATAGTTAGGAAAAATAATTGGCATCTGATATATCAAATATAATTAAAAGTGAAATAGTTAATACTTTAGAGAGTTTACTATCTGTAAGTGCTAAAATAATAAGTAGTGATTTAGTACAAAATGATGATTTTGGACAGGAACAGTGTATAAATGTAGAGTCTAAATTTGAGTATTCAAATACAGAATCTAATTGGAATTTTTTTATACCTACAATTTCAGGTGCAAAATTTGAATATTTAATGTTAGGTGGAATTGCAGATTTAAAAGATACAATAGATGATGAAATTGCTGATGCAGTAAAAGAGATAATATCTACAATATGTGGAAGCATTGTTACAAATGTAAATGCACAAGGTTTTCCAGATATATCAGATACTAAGTTTTCTTTAACTGACTCTAAAATTGTTCAGTGCAATACTCAAGAAAATAATCAACATCTATATAAATTAATTGTAGCTTTAAATGATGAAGAGATACCTTTATTTATAAATTTTGATGATACTAGTTTTCCTTTTGTTGAAGCATTATCAAGCGATATGTCTGTTGAAAATAATACAGAATCAAATAATGAAAACTTAGCAGCTGTTGCACCTGCAAATGGTTCTGTAATTGCTTCTCTTTTAGGGGAAGATTCTGTTGATAATCTTAGACTATTATTTGATATTAAATTAAGACTTAGTGTAAGATTGGGTACAAAAGTTTGTTTATTAAGAGATGTTATTAGTTGGGATATTGGTGAAATCATTGAACTTACTCAAATGCTAAGTGAACCCTTAGATATTTTGGTTAATGGTGTTGTTATTGGTGCAGGTGAAGCTGTTATTGTTGACGGTAAGTTTGGTGTAAAAATCAAATATATTGGTAAAGAAAAAATAAATTAAAATGAGATATTATGGATAAAACAACCGCAGGTGGATTGGTCGGAGTTTGGGGACTTGTATCATTAGCTATTGTATTAGGTGGAGCTGGTTTTGGTGCTTATATAGATATCCCTTCTGTTATTATTGTATTAGGTGGAACAGCAGCTGTTACTGTTGCTCAATTTGAGGGAGAAACATTAAAAAATGTTGGTAAAAGTATTGGTGTTGCTATGAATCCTGTAAAAGTTGAAAGCATTCCAGAACTTGTTGAAAAAATAATTATATATGCTACAGAGATTAAAAAAAATGGGGTTATGTCTGTAGAAACAAAAATTCAAGCAGAAGAAAATCCTTTTTTTAAAGAGGCTATGAATCTATTAGTTGATAATACAAAACCAGATGTTTTAGAAAACTTACTTGAGATTAAATTAGAGCATATGGAGATAAGACATAATACTCAAATATCTGTATTTACAGGTATTGGTGGAACAGCTGGGGCTATGGGTATGATTGGTACACTTGTTGGATTAATCGCTATGCTTGCAAATCTTTCTGATCCTTCAGCAGTTGGTCCAGCTATGGCTGTTGCCTTACTAACTACTATGTATGGAGCTTTAGTTGGTACAGGGTTTGCAGGTATATTTGAAAGCAAACTATCTCAAAAACATGCAAAAGAGATGATTGCTAGTCAGATTATTATTCAAGGTACACATATGATAGCAGCAGAAGAATCTATTGGAAATATCAAAATGAAACTTGGTGCTATTATGCCATCTGTAGAGGAGTAAAATATGGCAAAAGATAAATGTCCAGAGTGTCCTAAATGTTTACCAGGTTGGCTGGTTCAGTTTGGGGACTTGATGTCTTTGCTATTATGTTTTTTTATTTTATTACTCTCTATGGCTACAATGGACAAAAAGAAAGTTGAAGAGTATATTGAGCTTATGAAAAGAAGTATGGGCTTTTTAGAGGGAGCTAAAGATACAGCTGAAGCCAAAAAAGAATCTTTATCTGAATATCATGCAGATAATAGTGAATCTGGAAGTGGTGATGATGTTGGTCAAAATAGTGAAGCAGCAGATGTCGCTCAGTTGGTTGCTGAAGTAACTCAAGAGTTTAATGATACAAGTGATAAAGAGAATGAGAGAGTTGATTTAACAATGAAAGGTAATAATGAATTTACATTAGATATACCATCTTCATTATTATTTGCACAAGGTCAATACAATATAAATAATAATGAAGCAAAAAGATTTATCACTAAAGTTGCAAGAGTCTTAAGAACTATGAATCAGGAGTTTGATATAGAAGTTATAGGTTATACTTCATCAGAATATTTTGAGAATAGAAACATCCCAAGAGATGCTTGGGATCTTTCTGCACTACGATCAATATCTGTTGTAAAAGAGCTTATTAAAAATAGAATAGACCCAGCAACATTAAAAGTAGCAGCATTTGGTTCTTATAGACCTATAAGTAGTGATGCATTTGAAAATAGGAGAGTTGAATTAAGATTTGTTGCTACAACACAAAATAATAACTCAATGGCAAAAGAAGAAAATTTCTTTGATAGAATAGAATAATAAAAGGGGATATCATGACTATAGATAATAATTTTCTAAATATAAATACTATAAAATCAAGTAATACAAGTAATTTAACTACAAAAATAGATAATATAGATAATAAAAAAGAGGAAGAATTAAAAGCTGTTTGTAATGATTTTGAAGCTTTTTTTATGAATCAGTTACTTGAAACATCATTAAAAACAACTGATATAGCAGGAACTGGAGTAGGGTCTGATATAGTTAAAGGTTTGTATACAGATGCATTGTCTCAAAAATCTTCAGGTAGCTTAGGTATAAGTGAAATGTTATATAAATTTTTAAGTGAGAAATAATTATGATAGATAATACTATAAAAGAGTTAATGGAACTTTCAAAAGAGTTACATAAAGATATATTATTAGATATTAGTGATATAAAACAAGCAAAACATGATAAGTTATTAGAAAGAAATAGTAAAAAACTAGATATTATGGAAAAACTATCTTCAAATAAATTAAAATTAAATGAAGAGCTTTCACAAGAATTTCATGCAGGAAAAGATATTAGTATCTATAAAGATAGTATTGATACTTTAGAAGAGGAACTGAAAAAACTTTATGAGATTAATGGAAAATTAGCTTCAATTGTATTACCTGTAAAAGAGATGTATAAAGAGATAATAGATGATATAACAAAAATGAATGGTGGAGCATTAGTAGAGGTGATGGCTTAGTGTTAAAATATAAAATAATTGTACTATTGTTCTGTTTTATATCTTTCTCTTTTTCAAAAGAGATGCAACTAGTTCCTATCTCAACTCAAGTGATTAACTATAAAGATTTAGTAGATAGTCAAAAATATATTTTAGTAGAGGTTACTAAAGATAATAAATCTATCTATGATATAAGATGTAGAGAATATGCTGATATTGATAAATTGAAAAAAAATAAATATAGAGCAAAACATTATATAGCTAAAAATAGAGCAATGTGTAAAAAAAGCTTGTATATAGTTCCTAATAATAAAATTAATTTTAATTTTGGCCCTTTAGAGATAGAGAGTTTTGGAAAAGTTATTAAAGAAACAGATCAATATATTAAAATTAGAAAACCAGACGGTAAAATAGAAAAAATTTATAAAGATGGAAGTCGATTATGAAAATGTTATCATTTCTTGGAGAAACACCAACACAAGCTTTGCAAAATGCACAAAAAGAGTGCGGTTCTGATGCTGTAGTAATATCTACAAAAAAGATATCTTCAAAAGGTCCTAATAGTAACAATATGTATGAAATTATTGTTGCTTTAGAAGAGGAGTATGATAAACATAAAAATATACCTACAAAAGAGGTTGTTCATACAAAAAGTCTATCTTCTAACAATAGAGATGGAGACTCAACACAGTTTTATGACTTTAAAACTCAAATTGAGGAGATGCAAAACTCTTTAGCTCATGTACAAAAGATATTATGGGAACCCAAAAGTCAATTATATGATTTAACTATTCCACCTGAATTTATTGATGTTTATAATCTATTTAAAGATAATGAGTTTGATCAAGAGATGACATATAGTATTCTAAAAAAAACAATAGAACAACTCCCTATGTCTATGAAAACAGACCCTAAAAAGATCAACAACTTTTTTAAATTAATTTTAAGAAGAATTATTGCTGTTAAGCATGAAATACCATTAAGAACTCATCAAAGAAAAATAATGATGTTTGTAGGTCCAACAGGTGTAGGAAAAACAACTACTATTGCAAAACTAGCTGCAAGATATGCATATAAATTAGGTATTAATTATAAAGTTGGTATAATTACCCTTGATTCATTTAGAGTTGGAGCAATAGAACAACTAAAAGCATATACAAATATAATGAGACTTCCTTTAGAGATTGTAAAAAGACCTGAAGACCTTAATTCTTCTATTGAAAAACTAAAAGATTGCCATTATATTCTAATTGATACAGCAGGTGGAAGCCAATATGATATTGATAAAATAGAGATTATTAATCAGTATCAACAACATCTAAAAAATATTCCTATGGAGAAAATGTTAGTGATGCCATCAAATGTAAAAACAACTGATTTATATGAAATTTATAATAGTTATTCTGCTTTACATATTGATAATTTAGTTTTCACAAAGTTAGATGAAACTATTAGTTTTGGTAATTTAATATCATTTACACATAAAACAAAAAAATCTATTTGTTACCTTTCTATTGGTCAAAATGTACCAGATGATTTAATAGAAGCAAATTCAGATTATCTAATTGAATGTTTTTTAAATAAACAAGTGGTAAAGAAATAACGTGTTTAATAAAATATCTTCACAAGCAAATAAACTTGTTTCATTAACACAAAGAAAACAATCTAATTCAAAAACTAAGGTTGTTGCAATTACATCAGGAAAAGGTGGTGTTGGGAAATCTACAATTACAGCTAATAGTGCTTTTTTAATGGCACAAAAAGGATTTAATGTAGCTGTATTAGATGCTGATATAGGATTAGCAAATCTTCAAGTTTTATTTGATTTAAAGCCTGAAAAAACTTTTTTTGATTATTTAGAAGCTAAATCTAGTTTAAAAGAGGTATGTTTAAAAACTAAATATAAAAATATCACATTACTAGCTGGTAAAAGTCACCATAATTATGCGTCTTTAAATAATGGATTAGTTTTTTCAAGAATAGTAGAAGATGTAGTTGCTTTAGATGAATATGATATATTACTTATCGATACAGGTGCAGGTATAAATGAACATGTTCAAGAGTTTTTAGGGGTTTCTGACCATATTATTGCAATAACTACAACTGATCCAACTGCATTAACTGATTTATACGCTATGATAAAACTATTAAGTCTTAAAAAAAATAAATTAATGTTATGTTTTAATCATACACTAAAGTACGATACAGGTGAATCTATTACAAAGTCTATTATAAACTTAGCAATAAAAAATAAACTTAGCAGTAAATTTATTATAAAATATCTAGGAAATATAGAAGCTAGTAAAAATATATCTGTAACAGGAAGATTAAGAAAGATATTTGTAACAGAATTTGAACATGAAACAACTACAAAACAATTAAAGTTGGTTGTTAAGAATATTATAAATGAATTAAGGTAAAATTATGATAGTAGAAAAGTTTTCTAAATATGTAATTCGAAGTCGTATATTAAAACTATATGTTGCAGCTGCTTTTTTTGCTACACTTATTTTTTTTGTATTAAATGCAGATATGTTTACACCTATTGAGATGATTTTTTATATAATTTTAGCTACGATAACTTTTAAAGGGTTATCTAATTTAATGCTATCGATGATTATAGCTCTTATCCCTTTAAGTAATGAAGAAGATGCTATAGAGTTTGAAAAATCATCAACAAAATTAGAATCTTTGGTAAATGATTTAGCTATAAAAGAAGCAGCTGTTCAAAGTTCAAAGAATAAAGAAGGATAATAAATGAAATTAATCGAGATTACAAATTCACTAAGCGGATTAGATAATAGTACTGTATCTGATTTAAATTCAAATACTCAACAACAATTTATAGATTTAAACAATGAAAATGACTCATCTTTTTCAACTATATTAAAAAATTCTATAGATGAAGTAAATGAAGCTCAAATAAGTGGATATAATGCTATGGAAGATATTGCAACAGGTAAAGTAGAAAATCTTCAAGAAGCGATTCAAAGAATAGAAGAAGCAGAGTTAAGCTTAAAGCTTGGGCTAGAAGTTAAAAACAAAGCATTGGGTGCATATAAACAAATAATGGCTATGCAGGTATAATTAGTAAGTTAATTTAAGGATATATTATGGGATTTTTTGATGGTTATAATGTAGCAACATCTGGTATGTCTGCACAAAGAGCAAGAATTAATGTTGTAAGCTCAAACATAGCAAATGCACAAACAACACAAACTTTAGATGGTGGTCCTTATAAAAAACAAAATGTTGTTTTTCAAGAGGTATTAATAGATGAAAATAATAAAAGAACTGCGGTTAAAAATTCAGGATTAAATAAATCAGATCCTATGTCATTAAGAGGTGTAGGTATTCAAGAAATTATAGACTCAAAAGATGAACCTATAAAAAAGTACGAACCTAATCATCCTGATGCAAATAAAGATGGATATGTTGCATACCCTAATATTAATCCTGTTGTTGAGATGGTAGACTTAATGGAAGCTATGCGTTCTTATGAAGCAAATCTATCATCATTTAAAACTCAAAAAGATATGGATACAAAAACAATAGAGATTATTAAATCATAAAGGAAAGTTATGAAATCGAATATTTTAGATATTCAAAATAACAATACTACTAAAAATAAAAATAACTTAAATAGTAGTAGTATTAAAAAAGAAACGGGGACACCTTCTTTATTTGATTCCTTATTAAAAGAGGCAAAAATTGAAAAGCCAAAAGAAGAGGTGGCTACAAAAACTATTCAAAAAGATGAAATAAAAGATTCTAAAAAAACTTCAAGTGCAGTGGCTTCCAATACAAAAGATGAAAAAGATAATAATACTAAATTAATTTTAAAAAAAGTTGCTACTAGTTTGGTTACAATAATATCAGATAAAAAAGCCGAACTTAAAGATAAACTTGATCAAAAAGATAATCCACAACAAAAAAGTGAAATAAAAAAAGTTGAAACTGAAAAAAAGCCAGAGCAACAAAAAATAGAGCAACAAAAAAGTGAAATAAAAAAAGTTGAAACTGATAAAAAAGCAGAGCAACAAAAAAGTGAAATAAAAAAAGTTGAAACTGATAAAAAACCAGAGCAACAAAAAATAGAGCCACAACAAAAAAGTGAAATAAAAAAAGTTGAAACTGATAAAAACACAGAGCAACAAAAAATAGACTCACAACAAAAAAGTGAAATAAAAAAAGTTGAAATTGATAAAAAATCAGAGCAACAAAAAATAGAGCCACAACAAAAAAATGAAATAAAAAAAATTGGAACTGAAAAAAAGCCAGAGCAACAAAAAAGTGAAATAAAAAAAGTTGAAACTGATAAAAAAGCAGAACAACAAAAAATAGACTCACAACAAAAAAGTGAAATAAAAAAAGTTGAAACTGATAAAAAACCAGAGCAACAAAAAGTAGAGCAACAAAAAAGTGAAATAAAAAAAGTTGAAACTGATAAAAAAGCAGAGCAACAAAAAATAGACTCACAACAAAAAAGTGAAATAAAAAAAGTTGAAACTGATAAAAAGCCAGAGCAAAAAAGTGAAATAAGAAAAGTTGAAACTGATAAAAAGCCAGAGCAACAAAAAATAGAGCCACAACAAAAAAATGAAATAAAAAAAGTTGAAACTGATAAAAAAGCAGAGCAACAAAAAATA
>Ga0193965_1000139_pt1 | contig 25653 bp, 22 predicted proteins | sample FB_8_MG_FD_140330 | JGI IMG/M metagenome (GOLD analysis project Ga0193965, IMG submission 140330) | Microbial mat bacterial communities from the Broadkill River, Lewes, Delaware, United States - FB_8_MG | ecosystem: Environmental > Aquatic > Freshwater > River > Microbial mats | place: USA... | reverse complement strand
TTCTCTGACAAAGTTATACCTGTCAAAGAATATAAGATACTTTTTACTTGAGAATGAAGTTTTTTTACATCATGCACAATTAATTTATTAAGATGCTTCTAATCTAAAATTAGAGTTCTCATTTGCATCCATATGGAATTGTTCTGATTTCTTTTGAGCTTCAATAATACCCATTACATCTAAAATAAGTCCAATAGAACCATCTCCTCTAACAGTTGCGGCACCTATTCCCTCAACACTTCTAAAGTTTTTATCTAAAGGCTTAACAACGACTTGATGTTGATGTAAGAATTCATCTATAAACATAGCTATTTTTAGTGTTCCAGATTTAACAACTATTAACATACCTTCTTCAATTTTTTCGTGTTTTGGTTTTATATTAAATAAATTATGTAATCTTACAACAGGGATAAACTCTTCTCTTAACATAAGAAGGTCTTGTGTACCATCACCAATTTTTTTAATCATATCTGTTGATGGTTGAAGAGATTCAACAATTGAGCTTAATGGTAAAATATATATTAAATCTCCAACAGCAATATCAAGACCATCAAGAATAGCTAGAGTAAGTGGTAACATAATTGTAATTGTTGTACCTACACCCATCTCTGTATCTAATTTAATGATACCACCTAATTTTGTTATATTTGTTTTAACAACATCCATTCCAACACCACGACCTGAAATATCTGTAATTGTATCAGCTGTACTTACACCTGCTCCAAAAATTAACATAGCTTTTTCATTATTTGTCATTGTAGATAGTTGATACTCATCAATCATACCATTATCAAAAGATTTTTGAGCAACTTTTTCAGCATCAATCCCTTTACCATCATCATTAATAGTAATAATCATTTGACCATTTGCTTGCTCTGCTGTTATAGTAATAGTACCTGTTTCTGACTTTCCTGCTGCTACTCTTGCATCTGGCATCTCTAAACCATGGTCTAGTGAATTTCTAATAATATGCATTAATGGATCTGTTAATCCTTCAATCATAGCTTTATCAATCTCAACACTATCACCTTCGTGTTTAAATTCTATTTTTTTACCGAGTTTTTTTGATATATCTCTTACAACTTTAGGGAATTTTGAGTATATAGATTCCATAGGTACCATTCTAATACTCATAATAGAATCTTGCATCTCTCTAATATGTCTTTCAAGTAATTCTAGTCTTTCTAGAACAGAATTTCTTACTTTGTTATTATCAATTGTTGTACTATATTGAGTTAACATAGCATTTGTAATTACAAGGTCTCCAACATTATTCATAAGAAGGTCAATTTTATCAAGATTTACCCTAATTGTACTACTTACAGATTTTTTTGAAGCTCCACCCGCTCCACCTGATGGTGGTTTCTTCTCTGGAGCTGCTTTTGCAGCCGCTGGAGCTGGTTTTGCTGGTTCTGGTTTTTTCTCTTCAGCTTTTGTTTCTGGTTTTGCTGGTTCTAGTTTTTTCTCTTCAACTTTTGTTTCTGCTTGAGTTGAACTATCCATATTTGAAGCTATTGTTGAATTTGAATCAATCGCTTCCATATCATCAAAAAAACCAAAGTCAGAACTAGATGAATCTTCTGAATCTAAACTATCATCTAATGTATCTTCATTAAAAAATCCCCAAGCACCATTTCCTTTACTAGTAGAACTACTTTCTGAACTAACAGATTCTACTGGACTTTCTGTAGCAGGTGCTGATTGTTGCTGCTCTGCAACTTCTTCAACTGGAGCAGCAACCTCTTCTTGTGGAGCTGCTGCTGATTGAGATGCATTATCTCCATTTAGATATCCTCTAATAGTTTTAAGAAGTTCATCTGTTTTTTCAGTAAAAATTTCTCTAGTTATTTCACCATCACATTCAAGTTGTAATATCTCTTTCATAACATCTAAACCATCAATAAGCACTCCTGCCATCTCTGGAATATATTCAAGCTGATGGTTTCTTAGTTTGTCCATCATATTTTCAACATCGTGTGTAAATTCAGCAAAGAATGCTAACTCAACTGAAGCACCACTCCCTTTAAGAGTATGAACATCTCTAAATAGTTGCCCCATCTCCTCTTCTGTTAAACTACCATTATTTTCTGCTTCTAAAAGCACATTATCCGCAGATTCAAATAACTCTTCAGCTTCCTCTACGAACATATCCCTATACATTGATATATCAAATCCAGACATTACTTCTCCTTAATTAACCATTTACTTTACTTAATACTATATTAACAGCTTTTAAAAGTTGTTCTGGAACAAATGGTTTAATTATCCAACCTGTTGCACCAACATCTTTACCTTTTAATTTCATTTCATCACTTCTTTCAGTTGTTAATACTAAAATAGGTACTTTAGAATATTGTGACAATTTTCTAACTTCTTCAACAAAAGTTAATCCATCCATATTTGGCATATTAATGTCACTAATAATTAAATCAAATTGTTCCTCTTTTACTTTGTTTAACCCATCTAGTCCATCAACAGCTTCCACGACATCATTATAACCACCTTCTATCAGTGCATAAGATAACATATCTCTTAACATAGTAGAATCGTCTACAATCAATAACTTCATTTATTTTCCCTTCAAAATGAATCTATAATTTAAACAACTATATCAAATCTTTGTTTAAATTATTATAAAATAATAGATTTTTATATCGAAGATGATACCAGCTCTATTCTATCTTTTGTAACTTTTAGAACTTTTACATTTACGATTTCATTAATAGCTAACACATCTTCAACTTTTGCAACTCGTTTTTTTGATATTTTTGAGATATGTAGTAATCCCTCTCCACCTTTTGGCAACTCTAAAAATGCTCCAAAATCAGCTATTCTTACAACTTTACCATCTAGTATATCTCCTGTATTATAAAGTTTTTCAAAATTAATCACCTCTTTTTTTTGAAAAGATTTTGCATTTGAAGATATATTTTTAATATGTTCAGAAGCATGAAAAATACTATCTTTATTATCTCCTGTTATTTTAACACCACCTGAATCTCTATCTAAATCTATTGAAACACCAAATTTTTCAATAATCTCTTTTATAACAGAACCAGCTTTACCAATTACAGCCATAACTTTACTTGGGTCTATATTAAACTGAACAATTAAAGGAAGTGCCTCACTAGCAACAATATCTTTTGCAGACTCTTCCATAAGCTCTAATATATGAGTTCTACCATCTTTTGCTTGCTCTAAAGCTTCTTTTAGCACACCTAATTCTATCCCACCTAGTTTAATATCCATTTGAAGTGCAGTGATACCATTTTGTGTCCCTGTAACTTTAAAATCCATATCTCCATCGTGATCTTCAAGTCCCATAATATCTGTTAAAACAACATATTTATCATCTTGAAACACTCCACCCATAGCAACACCAGCTACTAATGAAGATATAGGCACACCAGCTGCTTTTAATGCCATAGAACCTCCACAAACAGTAGCCATAGAAGATGAACCATTTGATTCAAATATCTCTGAAACTAATCTAACTGTATCTGTATAATCTTTATCTATAGAAGACTCTAAAGCTCTTTTTGCAAGATTTCCGTGTCCTAATTCTCTTCTACTAACTCCAAAAATAGGTTTTGCTTCACCTACACTAAAACCAGGAAAATTATAATGAACCATAAAGCTTTCACTACTTGATGTTTTACTTGTTAATGTTTCATACATTTGAGCATCTTTATTATTTCCTAAAGTAGAAACAACTAAAGCTTGAGTTTCACCTCTTGTAAATAAACAACTACTATGAGTTGATGGAAGTATATTTGTTTCTATAGAGATTGGTCTTACCTCATTTGGTTTTCTACCATCTGCTCTAATGTTATCATTAATTATCATAGACCTTACAAACTCTTTTTTAACTATCTCAACAGCTTCTTTTAAATCTTCTATTGATATCTCATTTGACACACAATATTCATCTTCTATTATTAAAGATGCAATATCATTTATAGCACTAGATCTCTCTTTTTTTGCTAATACTTTTATAGCATCTTTAATATTTTGAGAATAATTATCTCTTACATGTGATATAATTATATCTTCAACACTATGAGGTTTTAATTCAACATCTGCCATATCAAAAGCTGCAATTTCAAAACTATCTTCATACGTTTCATTTGTATGTTTTATATTATCATAAGCTACTGCAATAGCTTTAACTAATTCATCTTCACTAATATCATTTATATTATGAACTTTTTCAAAAGCTTCAATACCAACTTCTACCATCTCTTGTGAAGATATAGACCTCATCTCTATCATAAGTAAATCAGTAGATGTTCCAGCTACATATAAATCTAATGTAGACTCCTCTTGCTCTTTTAAAGACGGATTTATAACAAATTCACCCTCTATTTTTCCAATTCTAGTTGCACATACAGATTGTTTAATAGGTAAATCTGATACATATAGTGCTGCTGATGCTGCATTTAAAGCTAACACTTGTAAATCTACATTATTATCTACACTTAATACCATTACAGTTATAGTTGTTGGATATACATATCCTTTTGGAAAAAGTGGTCTTAAACTTCTATCAATAATTCTTGAAGTTAATGTTTCAAAATCATTTGGTTTACCCTCTCTTTTTACAAAACCACCTGCAAATTTTGCTGCGGCATAAGTTTTTTCTATATATTGAACAGTTAAAGGTGTAAAATCCTCAGAAACGGGATTATCAAATTCTGAAACTACTGTTGCCATAATTACTGTATTTCCTACAGTTAATAAAACTGAACCATTACTTTGTTTTGCTACTTTATTAAATTCAAAAATCTCTTTCTTATTATTTAATTCTAATTCGCATATTGTTGACATATTTTTCCTTTTAATACTTTAATATCTTCTAAACTTAACTCTTCTAATTTTTCATAATAAAATTCAATTGATATAAAATGATCTGGTGCTTGAACATAATACAAATCATCTGCAATTAAATTAATATCAGCAATAGTAGCAGTTGGTAATACAGGCACAGCTACACAAACTGATTTTACTCTCTCTACTATTGCGGATTTTATACAAGACATCATTGTTAATCCTGTATTTAATCCCTCATCTATTAAAAGAACATTTTTATTCTCTAAAGGTATTATATCTAATGAATTACGATATTTAGCTTTATATCTCTTAATTTCCTCATTATATTTTAAATTTCCCTCTTTATATATCTTTTTTAGGTCTAAAGAGAATAGTTTCATTAACTCTTCATGGATAATAATCTCATTTGTTTCTGTTACAATAGCGATTTCACACTCGTCATTTTGTGGTGCTAAAATCTTTTCTGTAAACATAAAATCAAATTTTCCATTAAGCTCTTTTGCAATATCGACAGCTATTGCAACAGCATTTTTTGATATACTTAAAACTATCCACTCCTCCTCTTTCATTGATTTTAAAGGGAGAACTTTTAAAAGCTGTTTTGTTGCATCATTTCTATCTTTAAAAATAATATTATCTATTTTCATCTTATTCTCTTTCCTCTTTAAATTTATAATATTGATTTATACTAAATAATTTCTTTAAATTTAATTCTAAATATAATATATTTTGTCTTAAAGTTGTATCATTAACCGTATTTGTAGCAACAATCGCATTTGTTATTTTAAAGTTAATATCCCAACATTTTCTATCTATATTAAAGAGATACTCTTTTTTTCTACTTACTTTATTAACTAAATCAAACTCTTCTTGATATGAAATAGTATATCTTTTGCCAAATTCCATACCTATATCATAAGTTAAACTCTCATTTTTTATATTATTGTTTAAAATATAAGTATGATATAAATTTGTAAAATAATTCTCATTAGAAAAAGTAAAAGATGATAAAGATTGTGATATCTTTTTTATTTTATTATCGTAATTAATTCTATTTGAAATCTCTCCATTTTTATACAAAAGAACTATATCGTTCTCTAAACTATTTTTTATATATTTTTTATTATTATCATCATAAGAGTATACCTGTTTTATAGAATGACTTACAATATCTTTAAATGAAGTAAGGCTCGTAACACTTTGTTTAAAAGAGAAAGATATATCATTTTTATTATTTAAATCAAAAGCATCTATATTAGATATATCGTTATTTATAAAGAATTCATTTGTTTTTTCTATAGTAGTATCAAAGTTAATACTATGAAGATATTTTTGATATGGTTTTACTAAATGTGTTGATAAAGATAGAGTATGATTATTAAATCCATAACTCGCACTATTTTTAGAATATTTATCATTAGAAGTATTATTTATAAAATATATATCTTCTTTGAATAATATACTCAAATAGTCATCAAATAGATTTAAATTATAAGACAAAGGTATATTTATATCTGTATTATCAACTGTTTTATCATCTATTTTAGTTTTTTTATATTTAACATTAGTTTCATAAATAAGCTTTTTATTTAAAAAAGTATCTGAGTATTTATTAAAGTTAACAATAGGAAAATTTTGTAAGTCGTTTCCAGATGTTGTAGATATATCTTCATATAACTCAAAACTAATATCTTTATAATATCTATTTGTATTATAAAAATATTTGATTTTTGATTCTAAATATCTATTTGTATAGTTCATAATATCACTATCATATTTAGTATTTAAATAGTCAATATCATTAATATCTATTAAATTTAATAACAATCCATCAGTGCTATTTTGATTAGATATTAGTTTATCTCTTTTATAATTTAATACAGAACCATAATGATACTCATTTTCTAAAAGCATAGACTTTCTATATGAATCATACTCTTTAAAATAAGATGTTTCAAATGTTAAAGTTGAATAAAAAGAATCAGCATACCTATATCTTAAGGCATTACCATATCCTCTTTTTGTTTTTATATAAGGGATAAGCTCAAAATCATAATTTAAACTAGGAGCATAATATAAAGGTTGTGCATAAAATATACCTTCATTATCAGACCAACCAATAGTTGGTTTTAAAAAACCTGTTTTTCTATCTGTATTTGTAGAAAATCCAAAATATGGTGTATAAAAAATAGGTATATCTTTTATATATAAAGTGGTTTGATATGTATTTATCCAACCTCTTGTAGAATTATAATCACCTTTATCAAATTGTATAGTCCAATCTGGATTTTTACAATCACAACTTGATAAAACAGATTCTTCAAGATTATAAATATCACCTTTATGCTCTGAAGAGTTAGTTTTAAACCATATATTTTGTTTATTTTCAATCACTAACATAGGTTTAAAAAAGTTATCTTTATTTTTAATATTTAAAGAAGCATATTGAGAAAAAAGTATTAAATTATCATCTTTTAAAATATTTACATCTCCAAAAAGTTCTAAGTTAGTTGTATTCTTATCATATATCATCTTTTTTGCAGTGATATAATAATCTTCTGAATATATTATTATATCACCTTGAGCAGTTAATATACTATCTTTTTGTTCTAAGTTATTTGCAACTATCTGTAAATATTCATCTTTTATACTTTGAGATGCATTTAAATTTAATATTGAAATATTTATAAAAATAGATAATAAAACTATTTTATGCATTTACAACCAGTGTTTTAGCTATTTTATCTTGAAAAGTTTGTCTTGAATCTGTATAATAAGCAACTAAAAAACCTATATAAAAAAATGATTCACTTAATATTCTACCCATTGACCTTAATAATGCACTTGAAAAAGAGACTCTTCCAAAATGATTAAAATCTATCACCCTTATTTTAGCAAAATATTTACCTATAGTTGCACCATAATACCAAATAAAAACAGTTTGATAAACAAACTTTAATAATATTATTTGTAAAAATGCACTATTTAAAATAATAATAATACTCTCTATATCACCAGATGATGATGATATTTTATCCCATAATAAAAGCCCCACAATAAAAGTAATAGATAAATCATCTATTATAAAAGCTTTCATTCGAGACCTTAAAGAAGCTAATTCTAAATTTTCTATATCATTCATAATATTTCTATTTTAAAGCTTGATATGCTATATCTGTTCTTATTTTCTTTCCAGCAAAATGAACTTGACCACAAAGTGCATAAGCTCTATCTCTTGCAACTTGAATAGAATCACCAAATCCTATACACAATAATACTCTTCCACCAGTTGCAAATAAAGTATCATCTTGCATTGTTACACCTGCGTATGATATATGAGAATTCTTTTCTAACTCTTCGTCATGTATATCATCTACTATAATTTGAGCTGGTTCACTACTACTATAAGGATAATTTTTACTTGCCATAACAACTGCAACACCATACTCTTTTTTAATTTTAACTTCAAACTTATCAAGTTGTTTTGTTGCACCTTTATAAAATAGTTCACTTACAGGATTTTCTAATAATGGCATAAGTATTTCACACTCAGGGTCACCAAATCTTACATTGTATTCTAATATAATAGGTTCATTATCAACAACCATAACACCTATAAATAAAACACCTTCAAAAGGTGCATTTTCCTCTTTCATACCTGCTAAAGTAGGTTTTATTACTCTATCTTCTATTTTTTGATATATTGTATCATCTACTAAAGGAGTTGGAGCATAAGCACCCATACCACCTGTATTTGGCCCAGTATCCCCATCACCTACTCTTTTATGGTCTTGAGCAGCTGGTAATACCACATAATTTTCACCATCACATACTGCAAATACAGATAATTCATATCCATCAAGATACTCTTCTACAATTACCATATTTCCAGCTTCACCAAAACTCTCACCACTTAACATACCAGAAACAGCCTCTTTAGCTTCATCTTTTGATAAAGCTATAATTACACCTTTTCCCGCACAAAGTCCATCTGCTTTTACAACAATAGGAGTTTTTGTCATACTATCAATAAAGTTATAAGCTTCATCTTTAGAAGATGTTTCTATAAATGCAGCCGTTGGAATATTATACTTTTTAAGTATATTTTTCATATATACTTTAGAACCTTCAAGTCTAGCAGCTGCTGCACTTGGGCCAAATATAGTTAAACCATTCTCTTTAAATATATCAACAACACCATCTACAAGTGGTTGTTCAGGTCCCACTATTGTAAGGTCTATATTGTTATCTTTAGCCCAACTAGCTAGTTCATTATAATCTTTTATATTTATATTTTGACCTAAGTTTGTTGTAGCTCCATTTCCTGGACAAAAAGTTATATTATGTTTCTCTTCCTCTTTTGATATTGCTAATCCAATAGAGTATTCTCTTCCACCACTTCCTAATATTAAAATGTTCATTGATTTTTACCTTTCTTAAATAAGAGTTTATTTGATTACTTTGTTAATTTAAATTTATTTGATTTTAAAAGATGGTACCGCTGACCGGACTTGAACCGGTACAAGCATAGCTTACCAGATTTTGAATCTAGCGTGTCTACCATTCCACCACAGCGGCACTTAAATAAGTGATGTATTATACTTAATTAAATATAAGTTTATGTTTAATTAAGTATATTAATTTCATTTATCTCGTATAAACTCTATAAAATTTATTTTTTATTCTATTATTACTAAGCCCTTTATGTGCTTTTTCATAAGACCTATTTTTTATAGCTACATAAGAACAAGTTGGTAGGATATCTATTTTACCAATATCATTTTTATCAATCCCTATACCAGCTGTTAATGCTCCTAATAAATCACCAGCTCTTAATTTGTGTCTCTTACCACCATTTATATAAAGTGTTGAGTAATCAGAAATTAAATTTAACTCTTTCATACTATTAGTTTTTTCTATAGAGTTTAAAACAAATTCTTTATCTAAAAACTCTAATAAATCATCAAAAACTCTTTCATCTTCAACTAAGCTAATAGCACAACCATCTTTTCCAGCACGTGCAGTTCTACCTATTCTATGTATATAAACTTCAAAATCAAATGGTAAATCATAATTTACTACTAAATCAACATCAGATATATCTAAACCTCTTGAGGCAACATCTGTTGCTATCATAATAGGAAAACTTTTATTTGCAAACATAATTAAAGTTTCATCTCTATATTTTTGCTCTAAATCACTATGCAATACTAATACTTCTATATTAAAATTATCTTCTAAAAAATCTGCTAGTTCATTACATTGAACCCTTGTATTACAAAAAATAATTGTAGTTTTATATTGTTCATCTAAAAGATTTGGTAAAACTTCTAACTTTTGATACTCTTGAACTTTATAAAACTCTTGAGATATACTGTTTTCATTATGAGTAGATTCTACTTCAATAACTTTAGGGTCAAGTAAAATAGAGGAACTTAATTTATCTATGGTATCTGGATAAGTTGCAGAAAATAACATAGTTTGTCTCATCTTTGGGATATAATCTATAATATCCATAATATCATCATTAAATCCCATATCTAGCATTCTATCAGCTTCATCTAAAACTAAAGTATTAATATCATCACAAGAAAAATTCCCCTCTTTTAGATGTTTTAAAATTCTTCCAGGTGTTCCAACTATAATATGTGCTTGATGTGTTAATGAGTGAACTTGAGGCTTATATGGTACTCCACCTGTTAAAGTTAAAATCTTTATATTATGTTTATATTTAGCTAAATCTTTTAATGTATTTGCTACTTGAGTAGCTAACTCTCTAGTGGGACACATAATTATAGATTGTATTCTAAATTTTGATACATTTAAATTATTAAATATTCCTAATCCAAAGCTTATAGTTTTACCACTTCCTGTTTTAGCTTTTCCTATTACATCATCTCCATCTAAAATAGAGGGTAAACTCTTTTCTTGAATTGATGTCATCTCCACGAAGCCTAATCGTGTGAGATTACTAAGCATATCTTTATCTATACTTAGTTCATTAAATTTACTCATTTATTACCTTTTGTTTAATTTGATTTTTTATTGAATGTTGTGAATTTTGGTTTATCGATAGGGGCTGAAAAGTAGTAACCTTGAGAATATGTAGCTCCTAACTCTTTTACTGTTTTATGTATCTCTTCATTCTCAACAAATTCTGCTACTGTTTTCATATTTAAACTATTAGCAAAAGCTAAAATAGTTTTAACTACATTATAACTATTTTTATCTTTTACAATATTTTTTATTAAAGATGCATCTATTTTAAGATAATCAACATCCATTTTTAAAATATGTTCAAAATTGGAATACCCTGTTCCAAAATCATCTATAGAAATAGAGCAACCTAACTCTTTTACTTTTTTTGTAAAATTTAATAATACATCATAATCTTTAATGTTTTCATCTTCTAATATCTCCCAAGTAACTTGAGAAGCTACTCCATATTTTTTAATCTTCTCTTCAACATAATATAAAAAATATTTATCTTCAATATCTTCATAAGATACATTAACTGAAAACTTAAATGGCAATCCAGAAAATTGTTTAAAAGCTTTATCTATTACTATTTTTGTTATATTTCTATACTGATTTGCTTTTTTTGATATATCAAGAAAGAAAAAAGGAGATATGATTTTATCTTCATCTACCATTCTAACTAAGCACTCATATTTATCTACTTTTAGAGTTTTTGTGTTTACTAAAGGTTGAAAAAAGACTACTATATTATCATTGTTTAAAGCATATTTTAATTTTTTTGTCCATAACATATTATTTTTATATTGATTAACATTATCTAACTCTTCATAAAATACCATATAATCTTTGTTATGTTTTTTTGCATATTGTAATGCTAAATCAGCTGTAATTAATTTATTTTTCTTTGAAGAAAAAGTTATACCAGCAGTTGCTTTTACATCTATATCGTACTCACCCTCTTTAAAAACCTCACTATCAATTGCACCTAATACAAAAGTGATAATATTTTCAAATTCATCTTTTGATAAAGATTTATTACTTAAACAATATAAATCAGATGCAAATTTATATAAAGTTACTTCAGATTTTACAAATCTTATAGTTTCCTCTATTAAATAAGCAATTTTTTTAAGTAAGCTATCACCTATTTTTAATCCATAAAAATCATTTATACCTTTAAAATCTTGTATATCTATAATAGCAATACTTATTATATTATCATTATTTTTTTTAATATCATAAATAAACTTTTCTCTATTTGGAAACTTTGTAAGGGTGTCTATATATAAAACTTGCTGAATATTCTCTTTATGTTTTAGCTCTTTTTGGTATAAGGAGTTACAAAACTTTACTTTATTTAGTGACTTTTTTGGTTCATCTTTAAAATTAATAAAATCATATATTAATATTGTTTCTTTACAATCATCTTCTAAATTACTACCATTTTCAATTAATATAGGTATAGTTAGATATTCTAAAGAAACACTTTTTAATATAATTTCTAATTTCTTTAAATTAATATAATCATAATTTAATATAATCATATCAATTTTTTCAGTTAATAAACTCCATTTTGTCATCTCTTCATTTATGGCATAATCTATACTTATATTTTTTAAAAATTTAAGTTTTTCTTCATAGTTAATACTGTTTCTATTACTATCTATTATTAATATATTATAAGTCACTTTTAATCTTTTCTTATTAATCGAATTTTAAAATCTCTTTTGCTTGTATCATATCTTTATCACCTCTTCCAGATAAATTAATAACTATTAATTTCCCTTTAAATCTATCTTGTGCTTTTTTTAGATAAGCTATTGCATGAGATGTTTCAAAAGCTGGAATAATCCCCTCTTTTCTACTTAACCATACAAAAGCTTCCATAGCTTCTTCATCTGTAATATGGTCATACTCAACAGTTTTTAAATCTTTGTGATAACTATGTTCAGGTCCAATTCCTGGATAATCTAAACCAGCTGATATGGAGTGTGCTTCTAATACTTGACCATCTTCATCTTGCAATAGGTAACTACACTGTCCGTGAAGAACTCCAGGGCTACCTTTTTCTAAACTACATCCGTGTTTATTTGTATCAATCCCTAAACCACCTGCTTCTATACCAATACAATTAACCTCATCATCTTCTAAAAAGTGTGAAAACATTCCTATAGCATTACTTCCACCACCTATACAAGCAATCACATTATCAGGTAGTTTTCCCTCTAATTCTAAGATTTGTTGTCTTGTTTCCCAACCAATAATAGCTTGAAAATCTCTTACCATCATAGGGTATGGGTGTGGACCTGCAACTGTTCCTATTATATAATATGTATCTCTTGCATTTGTTACCCAATATCTAATAGCATCATTCATAGCATCTTTTAGTGATTTGCTTCCAGATTCAACTGCTATTACTTTTGCTCCTAAAAGCTTCATTCTAAATACATTTAACTCTTGTCTTTCAACATCTTTTGCACCCATAAATATAGTACACTCTAATCCCAATAAAGAAGCTATAGTTGCGGTTGCAACTCCATGTTGACCTGCTCCAGTTTCTGCTATAACTTTTGTTTTTCCTAGTTTTTTAGCAAGTAATCCTTGAGCAATTACATTATTTACTTTATGAGCACCTGTATGATTTAAATCTTCTCTTTTTAAATATATCTTAGCACCCATCTCTTCACTTATATTTTTTGCATAATATAAAGGAGTTGGACGACCAACATACTCTTTTAGAAGATAATTCACCTCTTTCCAAAACTCTTTATTAAATCTATATTTTTTATAATTCTCTTCAAGCTCTAATAATATAGGCATTAATGTTTCAGGTACATATCTACCTCCAAACATACCAAAATGTCCATTTTCATCTGGGTCAAACTTACTCTCTTTAGGGATATAGTTGTTCATATATTTTATTCCTTTATATGTTATTCTATTTTATATATCTAATACACTATAAACAGGTGCGAACTCTTCTACTTTATTAGAACCTTTTAAAAACTCTAAATTCATAATAAAGCAAACCTCAACAAGCTCTGCTTTTGTATCTTTTACTAATTTAGCAGCAACAGTTGCAGTACCACCTGTAGCACATAAATCATCTATTATCAAAACTCTAGCTCCAACTTTTTCTTTAAATGCATCAAGATGTATCTCAACTTCATCAAATCCATATTCCAATTCATATTTTTCACAAATAGTAGTACTAGGAAGTTTACCTTTTTTTCTAACAGGAACAAAACCTATACCCAACCTATCTGCAAGAGCTGCTCCAAATATAAAACCTCTTGCATCAAGTCCTACTATATACTCAAGATTCATATCTTTGTATTTTGCCTCAAGATGGTCCATAAGTAATTTATATGCACCTTTATTATTTAATAAAGTTGTAATATCTTTAAATATAATCCCTGGTTTTGGAAAATCTGGTATATCTCTTATACTATCTAAAATAATATTTTTTGCATTTTCATCTAACACTTTCATACTTAACATCTCCTTTAATTTTCTTCTTCAAATGTATCATCTACCAACTGACATATAATATGCCCTATTAGTATATGCATCTCTTGAATTCTAGGTGTATTATCACTAGGTATTACTAAATTAATATCACATACACTATTCATATCTCCACCACCTTTGCCACTAAACCCCAAAGAGTTGCATTCAAGTTTTTTTGCTTTTGATATAGCATTTATGATATTTTTACTATTTCCACTTGTGCTAATACCAATTATTAAATCACCTTTATTTGCTAAACTCTCAACTTGTCTATCAAATACTCTATCATAACCATAATCATTTCCAATAGCAGTTAAAGCACTTGTATCTGTTGTAATTGCAATAGCAGGTAATCCTTTTCTTTCACACTTATATCTTCCTGTTAATTCAGCTGCTATATGTTGAGCATCAGCAGCACTTCCACCATTCCCACATATAATTATTTTATTACCTTTTTTTAGTGTATCTATAACTAAACTAGAAGCCATTTGTATATCATGCTCCATATTATCTATAACACTATTAATAGTTTGTAAATGAGAATTTAATTCTGATTTTATTGTATTTATCATAATTATTACCTATTGTTAAGTTATATTAATATAATAGCAAAATTTACTTTAAGATAGGTTATTATTTAGTATATTATAATTAATTATTAGATAAAATGATTTTTTTAAAGGAAGTCAATGAAAAAGAAACTTTTATCTACAACATTATTAAGTGTAAGTTTATATATGTTTAGTGGGTGTGCTTCAAAAGAGCAAGAGTATAATAAACCTGCTGTTTATTGGTATAATAAAATGATAAAACAGATATCTAACTATCAAATAGACCAAGCAGATGATACTTTTACATCACTAGAATCTGAACATAGAAACAGTACTCTATTACCTGCTGCTATGTTAATTATAGCAAATGCTCATATTGAAGAGGAGGAGTATCTTATGGCAAACTATTATTTTGATGAATATATTAAAAAATATAGTTTAAAGAAAAATGTAGATTATATAAGATATTTAAAAATAAAATCAAATTTCTTAGCATTTAAAAGCCAATTTAGAGAACAAGACTTACTAATGAAAACATTAATTGAAACAAATAAATTTATAAAAGAGTATCCAGACTCTCAATATATCTATTTAGTAAAAACAATAGAATCAAGACTTCTTATGTCTAAATCTATTTTTGACCTAGAGATATCTGAGCTTTATGACAGATTAGATAAACCAGAAGCAAAAGAGTATTACAAAGAGAAAGCTTCACAAAACTGGACACAATTAGAAACTATAGAAAAAGTATCTGTACCTTGGTATAGATATATATTTGAATAATAAGGAAAAATATGAATTTAGAAGATTATGATAAGTTACCAGATACATTACCTATTTTAGTTGAGGATAATATGTTTATATATCCTTTTATGATAGTTCCAATATTTATAAGTGATAAATTAAATATAAAAGCTATAGATTATGCTATGGAAAATAATAAATTAATTACTGTAGTACTTAGTAAAAAAACAGAAAATAAAACTTCAAAAGAGTTTTATAATATTGGAGTTGCTGGTACAATTATGAGAAAAGTTCAGCTACCTGACAATAGAATAAAAATTCTTTTTCAAGGATTAGAAAAAGTAACTATTAAAGAGATTACAAATGAAAACCCTTTAAGTGGTGTAATCGATGTATTAAAAGAGAATGAGTATGATAAACAAAAAATAGAAACAATTATGAATATACTCAAAGAGGATATAGATACTTTATCAAAATTAAATCCAAAATTTCCTATAGATTTAGTAAAAAGTATTGATGAGAGTTTAGAACCTTCAAGAATAATAGACCTTATATCATCTGTATTATCAATTGATAGCGATACATCTTTTGGATTATTTAGAGAAACAGATGTTGAAAAAAGATTATATGGTTTAATAGATATAGTAAAAAAAGAGATAGAAAACTTTAAACTACAAAGTGAGATAAATAAAAAAGTTAATACAAAGCTAGATAAAGCTCAAAAAGATTATTTCTTAAAAGAGCAATTAAGAACTATTAGAAAAGAGTTAGGTCACGATGAAAATAAAGACCAAGAGATAACAGCTTATTATGATAAATTAGAAAACCTAAAACCTTTTTTACCAGAAGATGGATATAAAGAGGTTAAAAATCAAATAGATAAATTAGGTAGAATTCATAACGATAGTTCAGAAGCAAATACAATCCAAACTTATATTGAAGAGGTTTTTAAAATACCATTTGATAAAACAATTGATGAAGATATCTCTATAGAAGAGGTTGAAGTTCAACTAAATAAAGACCACTATTCACTAAAAGAACCAAAAGATAGAATTACAGAATTTTTTGCAGTAAAACAACTTCGTGAAAAAAGAGAAGTTAAAAACGATACAAAAAATAGTACAGTTATATGTTTTGTAGGACCTCCAGGTGTTGGTAAAACATCTTTAGCAAACTCTATATCAAAAGCATTAAAAAGACCATTAGTTAGAGTTGCATTAGGTGGTTTAGAAGATGTAAATGAGTTAAGAGGACATAGAAGAACTTATGTAGGAGCAATGCCTGGAAGAATAGTACAAGGGTTAAGTAGAGCAGAAGCTATGAACCCTGTAGTTGTACTAGATGAGATAGATAAAATAGGTGCAAATCACAAAGGTGACCCAAGTGCTGTAATGTTAGAGATATTAGACCCTGAACAAAATAATGCTTTTAGAGACCTTTATCTAAATTTTGAGATAGATTTAAGTAGATGTGTATTTATAGCAACTGCAAATAGTTTAAGTAGTATTCCAGCTCCACTAAAAGATAGAATGGAGTTTATTAGTATAGATAGCTATACGCCAAATGAAAAGTTTTATATAGCAAAAGATTATCTTATACCTCAAGAGCTTAAAAGACACGGATTAAAAAAATCTGAAATATCGTTAAGTAAATCTACAATAAATTTAATAATAGAAAAATTCACAAGAGAAGCAGGGGTAAGAAATTTACGAAGAGTTTTTTCTAAAATATTTAGAAAAGTTGTAAAAAAAATAGTATCTAATGAAGAGATAGAAAAAATTATAATAAATAGAAAAAATATTGAAGAGTATCTTGATAATCCAGTTTTTGAGATAGATAAAGCTGATAATAAAAATAGTGTAGGTGTTGTAAATGGTCTTGCGTGGACAAGTGTTGGTGGAGATGTACTTAAAATTGAAACTGCTAAATTTACAGGAAAAGGTAATCTTATGCTTACTGGTAATATGGGTGATGTTATGAAAGAATCTACAAAAATAGCTCATAGTGTAATAAAAAGCTTAATAGACAAAGATAAGTTACCTAAAGTTGATTATGGTTCAATAGATATTCATATGCATATACCAGAAGGTGCTACTCCAAAAGATGGACCTAGTGCAGGTATTGCTATGGCTTTAGCAATAGCTTCTACTCTTTGTGATAAAAAAGTTTATTGCGATATTGCAATGACTGGTGAAATTACACTTACAGGAAAAGTATTACCAATTGGTGGATTAAAAGAGAAACTAATAGCAGCTCACAAAGCAAAAATAAAAAAAGTATTAATACCTTTTAAAAACTATAAAAGAGATTTAAAAGATATACCACAAGAGGTCAAAGAAGATATGGAAATCATTGCAGTTAAAGAGATAAAAGAAGTGCTAGAGCACGGTTTGGTATAATATCTTTATGAATATTAAAGAAACACTAATTAAGTCATTAAAGAGTGCTTTTTTAATATTAAAACTAATTATACCTATATATATATTAGCAGATATATTATATTTTTATAATATATTATCTTATATATCATTTTTAATAGAGCCTTTTACCTCTTTCATAGGTTTACCAAAAGAGGCTGCATTAGCTATTATTAGTGGTATGTTTCTAAACCTTTATGCAGCTATAGCATTTGCAGCTCCATTAGATATGACACCTCATCAATGGAGTATATTGGCTGTATTTTTAGGTGTGTGTCACTCTTTAATTGTAGAGAGTGTTATTATGAAAAAAATAGGTATATCTAATAAATACTCATATAGTTTAAGATTTCTAGCTGGTTTACTACTAGCTTATATTACATATATTCTTCCATCACATCTATTTGATGCTAATATATCTAATATAGAAACATTTAATAAAATAATATATAATAACATATTCTCTTTATTAACAAACTCTTTATATGAAGCTACACTATTAAGTATAAAAATAATATTACTTATAACTATACTGATTTTTATAATGGACTTTATTAAAACAAGAGACTTTATAAAAAAATCTCAAAAAAATATAAGTAAAAGTTTTTCTATATTAGTTGGTGTTTTTTTAGGTATAACTTATGGAGCTGGAATACTTATAGAGGAGGTAAAAAGTAACAATATATCTAAAAAAGATATATTTTATATAGCTACTTTTTTATCTATTTGTCATGCAATTATAGAAGATACTTTATTATTTGTAATATTTGGAGCAGATTTCACTATGGTTATAGCTATAAGAACAATAGGAGCTATTATTTTAGCTTATATTCTTACTGCTTTAGTAACTTTACCTTAATTTTATTTTTTTTAAACTCAAATCTATATGTATCATTTAAAGATGTATTGTATTCAATAATTGATTTCTTAGATAAATCAGTAGGAGTTGATTTTTTCTTGTTTTTTAATATAGTTGGTATCTCTTTATTTATTAACTCTTTTGTTGACATACCCATCGCATGATTTAAATTTTTTATTAACCTTCCATCTATTTGATTTTCACTACTAATGATATTTAATTTTATATTATAATTATTTAATTTCATATAATTGTAATAGTCTAGTTTATCTTTATAAGGAGCTAAAGTATCAAAAGCGGAATGATATGATATAATTTCTGTTTTATTACCATATTTTAAAAGTTGTTTATTTTGAAGAGTATTAGATAAGTCCCTTATTTCATAAGCTGTTTTATTAAAATAATAAGATGAGTTCTCATTTAAATTCCAATAGCTTTTAACAAAACAATTCAATATAATATTAGGATAAAATAAGTCAACCTCAGAATCATTAATATCATTTTCAAATCCAATAATAGATTTTAAATAAGGTTTTATATAACTTGAATTTTCTATAATTACATCAAATGTATTTGGTGCGAACTTTCTTAATAAATATGAGATATAACCACCATGAGAATTACCTACAGTAATAAGTGGTTTGTTTTTTATAATATTTTTATATCCTATCTCTTTTAAATGATATAACACTGTTAAAATATCTATAGCTTGAACTACTCCAAAATTCTCATATTCATTTTTATATGGATACAAAGTAGCTGTTAATTTTAATTTAAACTCATCTGTAAATTCATTTTTTGATTTCTTATCTCTTATTTGAGCTTCTAACTGATGAATTATACTATTAAAATCTAAATTATTTTCATCTAAAACTAAATCGTATTTTTTAAGCATATAAAATAATATATCTGTATCATCTCTACTAAAACCATATTTTGCAGATTTTTTTTCATCTTTTACAACCCTACTAAATATAGAATGATATTCAACAAATACAGCTAAAACATTATATTCTTCAGAAATATATCTCATTAACTTTTTTTGGTACTTAAAAGAGCTGTCTACTCCTCTTCCTGGTAATAAAAACACAATACCTTCTGCTTTTTTATTAGTATTATAAGAGATATGATAAGTTAATAAAGATTCTCTTTTTATATTTAGTTCAAAATCATTATGAGGTTTTATATTATATCTCTTAATAAGTATCATAAACTACTGCTCTATTTTATCAATTATAAATATTTTAATATTAAACTCTTTTGCTACTTTTCTAATTCTTTTTAGAAACTTTTCATCTTTTTTACCAACTATTAGTGCAACTGCTGGTTTTCTATTAGTTTCAATACCGTAATATAACCCTTGACCAATACCCTCGGCCCATTTTTTTGCAAAATCTACTTCTATAGCATACTCTTTTGTAAGACAATCAATCCTAGTAGCATCAGGAAGTCTGTACTCAATAAGACCATTTAATTTTTTACAAAACCTTTCTTGATAAAACTTTTCATTTAGTTTTGTACCTTTTGGTATAACCTCATCATCTTTTTTTATATCGAATTCTGATATAAAAAAAGATACAATAGAAGCTATGATTACAAATATAGTTGTAATTATTGACTTTAATTTCATATTCTTCCCTATTTAAAACTAATGATTTAAAATCTCTTTTAAAAATAAAGATGCTCTTTGTGTTTTTGGATTAGTAAAAAACTCCTCAGGGCTATTCTCTTCTAATATTTCACCATCTGCCATAAAAACTATTCTATGAGCTACCTCTTTAGCAAACCCCATCTCGTGAGTAACACAAACAACTGTATAGTTCTCTTTTGCAAGAGATTTCATTACATCAAGAACTTCACCTATCATCTCTGGGTCTAGTGCAGAAGTTGGCTCATCGAATAATATAATGTCTGGTTCCATAGCAAGAGTTCTTGCTATTGCTACTCTTTGTTGTTGTCCTCCACTTAACTCCCCTGGATATTTTGAAGCTTGATGTGGTATTTTTACTTTTTCAAGTAACTCCATAGCTTTTTTGTCAGCTTCCTCTTTTGATATCTTTTTTACTTTTATTGGTCCTATTGTTATATTTTCTAAAATAGTTTTATGTGGAAATAGATTAAAGTGTTGAAACACCATTCCAGCTTTTTGTCTAACTTTATTTATATTAGTTTTTTTATCTCCTAAATCAAATCCATCAACTATCAAAGTACCACTTGTAATATCTTCTAGTTTATTTATACATCTTATCATAGTTGATTTTCCACTTCCAGATGGTCCACAAACAACTACTATTTCACCTTTTTTTACACTAAAATTTATATTTTTCAAAGCATGAAAATCACCATAATGTTTTTGGATATTTTTCATCTCTATCATATTTTCACTCATATTGATTTTTCCTTTTATATTTTAACTGTTTATCTGATTTTCAACTTTTTTCTCTAAATATCCTGCTATTTGACTCATTGTAAAAGCACAAATAAAATATATAATACCTACTATACTTAATATTTCAAAACTCATATAGATACGATTATTTAATATAGTTGCAGCTCTAAAAAATTCAACAACTCCAATTACATATACTAAAGATGTATCTTTAAAAAGTGACACAAATTGAGATACTAAAGATGGTATCATTCTTCTGTAAGCTTGTGGAAGAATAATAAGTATAAATGTTTGCCAAGAGTTCATACCAAGTGTTTTTGCTGCTTCAAACTGACCTTTTGGCATAGAGTTAAGTCCAGCTCTTACAATCTCTGCTATATGAGCTGATTCAAATAGTGTAAAAGCTATAATCGCTGATACAAGTGGAGATACACTCATTTTAACACCAAATATCATAGTTAATATTACAGGCATAGCAAAAAATACCCAAAATATAACCATAATATGTGGAATAGACCTAAATAGCTCTATAAATGCAGTTGCAGGTAATTTTATAATTTTAATATCACTCCATCTAGCAATACCCAATAAAGAACCAAATATAAAAGATAATATAATAGCTATAAAAGCTAATATAAAAGTAAGTACAAGACCACCTAGTTCACCATCCATACCAAAAAGTATAAAGTTCATATTACCTTGTGTTAAAACTGCTTGAAAATCTGCTTCAGGGTATGCTAAAACTTGAAATGACTTCAAGAATGTTATAACTAAAATAAAATTTAGAAGGTAATATAAAAACTTATTCTCTTTAAAAAAACTATTTATCTCTTCACTCATCTTACTGCTCCATTTTTACTAGCTATTTTAACAAGAAGATATCTATCTACAAAACTCATTATAAAAGATGTACTTAATGCTAATAAAAGATATAATATAGTTACAGCAGTTGCTGCTTCAAACCCTCTAAAAGTAAGTGAATCTATCTCTTGTGTTTGAAAAGTAAGCTCCATCACACCTATTGTCATAGCTAATGATGAGTTTTTAATTAGATTTAAAAACTGTCCAACAATAGGACTCCATACTATTTTTATAGCTTGTGGAAATATAATATAATACATAGATTGAAAATAGTTCATACCTAATGTTTTAGATGCTTCAACTTGACCTTTTGGTAATGATTGAATACCACTTCTTATAGCTTCAGCTATATATGTACTTGTGTAAGTTATCAAAGCTATTAAAGCTGAAAAGAATTCATTATGATTCTCTACCACTATACTATTACCAATAATCTCTAAAGATGGAAATATATCAGTTAAAGTAAAAGAGAAATATATAAAAAACATTTGTACTATTAATGGTACATTTCTAAAAAACTCTACATAATAAGTAGCAAATAAAGAGATAAAAAAGTTTTTATTTACCCTTGCTAATCCCATAATAGAACCAATTAAAAAAGCAAAAAACATACCAATTATAGATAACTTCATTGTCATTATAAAACCATCTATAAGCAGTTGTTTATAAGTTAAAAGTACTGTCCAATCTAATTCATATCCCATTTAAAATCCTCGTATAATAATTTGTTCTAAATTAAAAAAGTGTAGATTTAATCTACACTTTGTAACCATTAAGGCCAAACTTCTGGAAGAACCTTTGGATTTTCTCCAAACCATTTTTTATATAGTTTTGTATATGTACCATCTTTTACAGCATTTTGAATTGCAAAATTAACTGCATCTCTAAAATTTGATTCATTTTCAGGAATTCCCATACCATAAGGCTCATTTGATATAGTCCCACCTGTTACTTTTAATTTACCATCACTATCTTTTGCTTGTGTTGAACACCAAACTAAATCAGTTGTAATTGCATCAATTTTACCTTTTTTAAGTGCCATTACAGCCATTGGGTACTCTTGAAAATATACTATTTTAGCTTTTGGAGATACTTTTTGAAAATTCTCACCAGAAGTAGCACCTTGAATAGCTCCAACTTTTTTACCAGCAAAACCTTTTGGAGTTCTTGTTCTTTCATCTGCTCTTACTAACATAGATTGACCATCAAAAAAATAAGATATAGTAAAATCTATAGTATCATCTCTTTTTACTTTATGAGTCATAGAAGCAGCAGCAATATCAACTTGACCACCAGCAACTAATGGTATTCTTGTTTTTGACGTAACTTGTTGAAATTTTACTTTAACACCTAAATCTTTTGCTATATATTTTAATAAATCAATATCAAAACCTACAACTTTATTACTCTCATTTACAAAACCAAAAGGTTTAAAATCATATTTAACACCAGCTTTTAACACACCAGCTTTTTTTACATCTTCTAACTTATCAGCATATAAAGAACCTGCTAACATAGCACATGCAACTAAACTTGTTAATGTTTTTTTCAACATATTTATTCTCCTGTATTTAATATATTTTTCTAGTTTACAAGTATAATCTTAAGATTTATTTAAATTTTATATTAAAACTTCAAAAAAATATATTATCTCTCTTAAAGTAACAATGGATAATTAATATAAAAATAGTTTTTATATTTTAACATAACTTTGATATAATAAAAAATCTTAAAAAAAAGGTTTTTTATGTTTAAAACAATTATGCCATTAAATCTAATTATTTCACTTAGATTTTTAGGTCTTTTTATTGTATTACCTGTGATTTCTGTGTATGCATTAAATCTTCCAGGTTCTACACCTACTTTAGTAGGTATTATTATAGGTGGTTATGCTTTAACTCAAATGATTTTTCAAGTTCCATTTGGGATAATGAGTGATAAACTAGGTAGAAAAGGTACTATTATTACAGGTTTATTACTATTTGGTATTGGGTCTATAATATGTGCTTTATCTACAGATGGTTTAATGCTTCTTTTAGGTAGACTTCTTCAAGGAGCTGGTGCTATTGGTTCTGTTGTAACTGCTATGATTAGTGATGTTGTAAAAGAGGAGCAAAGACCAAAAGCTATGGCTATGATGGGTGGTTCTATTGCTGTTAGTTTTGCTATTGCAATGCTTGCAGGTCCTACTATTGGTACTGCTTTTGGTATTGAAGCTTTATTTTGGTTAACAACTGCTTTTGCTTTTGGTTCTATTTTTATATTAGTAAAATATGTTCCAAATCCACCTGAAGTTATACACACATATCACAATAGTAATAAGTTTTCATTTTTAATAAATCCAGAACTTATAAAAATGAATATTACAAACTTTTTACAAAAAGGGATGATGACATTTGCATTTATGATTATACCTATTATCCTTACAAAAACATTTGGGTGGGAATTAAGTGAGCTATGGAAAATATATCTTCCTGCTATGATAGCTGGTGTTTTAGCTATGGGACCTGCAGCTATTTTAGCTGAAAAAAAAGGTAAATATAAAGAGGTTTTATTAGTTGGTATTGTATTTTTTACACTATCTTATTATCTAATTGGAAATTCACTTACTCAAACTATGTTTATAGCTGGTATTATTATATTTTTTATAGGTTTTAATATGCACGAACCAATTATGCAAAGTTTAACTACAAAATATGTAAAAGTTCACGAAAAAGGTAAAGTGTTAGGTTTATTTAACTCTTTTGGTTATCTTGGTACTTTTGTTGGTGGTTTAATAGGTGGTATATATTTAAAAGAGATAGATGGTAGTTTTATTGAAAGTTTACATAATATTGCTTATTTTATTGTAATTATATCTGTTGCTTGGTTTGTACTTATTCTTACTTTACCAAATCCATTAAAAAAACAAAATGCTTATATAGATTTAAATAGTTTAGATAAAAATAAATTTAGTCAATTAGATGAGCTTGAGGGTTGTGATGAGTGGTATATCAATAATACTGAAAATATTATTATTATAAAATATGATAAAGATATTGTAGATGAAGAAAAACTAATAGAGTTACTAAAATAGATTATGATAAAAAGTTTTTTTGGTACAAAAAAGTATAGACTTTGGGCTTGGGGTGGATTAATACTTCTATTTTTAATCACTTGGCTTCAAGTTTATATGACCGTTCTTATAAATGAATGGTATGGGGAGTTTTACAATATACTTCAAAAAGCAGATGATATAGATGCTTTTTGGAACTCTATGATAAAATTTTCTTATCTTGCTATTCCGTATGTATTTATAGCTATGGGTGTGTTTTATTTTGCACAACATTACTCTTTTAGATGGAGAGAAGCCATCACATACTATTATATCCCATTATGGGAAAAATGTCCTTCAAATATAGAGGGGGCTTCTCAAAGAATTCAACAAGACACTTATGAGTTTGCAAAATCTTTAGAGAGTTTAGGACTTGGTTTATTTAAAGCTATTTTAACTCTTATAGCTTTTATACCAAT
>Ga0193965_1000138_pt1 | contig 25827 bp, 28 predicted proteins | sample FB_8_MG_FD_140330 | JGI IMG/M metagenome (GOLD analysis project Ga0193965, IMG submission 140330) | Microbial mat bacterial communities from the Broadkill River, Lewes, Delaware, United States - FB_8_MG | ecosystem: Environmental > Aquatic > Freshwater > River > Microbial mats | place: USA... | reverse complement strand
TTGTTTATCCAAGTACACAAAGATATCTAAAAGTAGCGGAAATTGTACTCAACAAACCTCTTGATATTCCCTATAACTCTTTAGTATCAATTGAGGTGGATACAAAATGATAAAGAAACTTGTCCATATCATACTCAATCGTCCCTATTTTATATATTCATTTTTAGCGCTGTTTGTATTTTTAGGCATTAACGGTTATTTTAAACTCGATCAAAAACTTTTTCCAAATTCAAACAGACCTGAGATCGCAGTTGTACTTGTACAGCCGGGAAGTTCAGCAAAAGATATGGCGGCACATATTGCAATTCCGGTTGAAAAAGAGCTATATACGATCGACTATATACGAAAAGTGTCTTCTACAACGATTGATGAAGTAACTGTAATCAGAGCAGAATTTGAATATGAAAAAGATCTAAATGATGCAGCACTCGATGTATCAAATAACATAGATAAACTAAAGTCACAATTGCCTCAAGATATAAAAGAACCGCAAATTCATAAAATCTCAGCAGCAACTGCTCCCATTATTACGATCGGAATCAGTTCAAAAACACTCTCTATGATTGATCTGCGCGAACGCATAGAAGATGATATAAAAGCTGAAATGTTAAAAATTGACGGCATAGCAAATATAGATATATTTGGCGGTTATATAAAAGAGTTGCAGATAATTCTGGATATAAACAAGATCAATGCTTTACACCTGAACACTACTGAGGTGATGGATATCATCAAAGCAAATAATCAGGATTTTGCAATCGGAAATATAGAGGATCAAAGCAATAGAGTCCTACTAAAAAGCACAAATAAAGCAGATGCTATTTATAGTTTGGAAAATTTGGAAGTCAAGCCAAATATCAAGCTCAAAGATATAGCGAATGTGTCGTTTACACACAATATTAACAATGCTCTTTATAGAGGAAATGCAAAAGACGCTATCGCTATAGCTGTACAGAGAAATTTAGCTGCTGATGTTGTAAAAACTGTTGAAAAAGTAGAAGATGAGTTAGATCTATTAAAGAAAAAATATCCAGATCTTAATTTTGAGATTACAGATACACAAAAAACAACGATTGTACAAAGTAATCAAAATATGCTTGAATCACTTCGAGATGCGATCATTATGTCAACAATTGTAGTATTTATATTTTTGGCTTCTTTTAGACAAATATTTGTTGTTTTACTAACGATTCCGATCGTGTATCTTTCTACTATTGCACTTATGTGGCTATTTGGGTTAGAATTTAACATTATCACTTTAACAGCTATCATCTTGGCTCTGGGATTATTGCTTGACGATACGGTTGTCGTTGTAGAGAATATCCAAAGGCATTATGAAAAACTTCATGAAAGTATGGAAAAAGCAGTAGAAGACGGGACTACGGAGATTATGTTTGCCGATTTTTCTGGAACGCTTACAACTATGATAGCACTTTTTCCTATTTTGTTTGTAGGGGATTATCCTCAGACAATTTTTGGTCCGTTAATAACCACCTTGCTATTGGCACTTAGTGCTTCTTATGTGATATCAATCACTCTGGTACCATTGATCTCAAAATATATTTTAAAGATCGATACTCCTTTAATTATCTATTTAGAACAAAGATTTCAAATAGTGAGTGATATAATCAACAATGCATTTAGCAACTTTTTTACACAGGCTGTTGTACTTGCACTTAAAAGCAAATGGATATTAGCAAGTTATCTACTTTTATTGTTTGCACTATTTTTTGTCAGTATAAAAGTTGTGATGCCTCTTGTAGGAAAAGAGTTAATGCCCGCAATGGACACTGGCTCAATCAAAATTAAAATAGCAACTACGCCAAATATAAGCATAAATAAATCTAGAGATATAGTAGTACAAATCGAAAAGATTTTAAAAGAAAATGGCAAAGTTGTTAGTATCTCGGCATCCATCGGTTCAGAAGCGGGAGTGCTAAGCATAGGGAGCGGTGGCGGAGCGAACGATATTTTGATATTAGTAAATTATATCAACAGATTTGAGAGAGCTGATACGATCTGGGAAATAGAAGAGAGGCTCAAACGGCAAATTTCAAAACTACCAGGGATCAAAACATTGGAGATCAGCGATGCGGGTGCAACTGCAATGGCAAGTATTAAAGCCAATCTTGATGTGACTCTCTATGGAGATGATTTCAAAGAGTTATATGAAAAAGCAAAAGAGTACGAAACGGCGATGAATCATACTCAGGGGATCGTGACATCCTCTGTGAGTTGGCATATGGATATGAAAACTTATGAACTTGAGATTGACACTCGAAAAGTACAGAATTTTGGTATAACCAATCAGCAAATAACCCGTTCTTTGCAGGCTGTATTACGAGGAAGCATAATCTCGACATTTGATAAAAAGAACAAACTTTCTTTACCTGTACGCATTTGGGTGCAAAACGATCAAATAAATAGTGTGAAAAAAATAGAAAGCTTACTCATTCAGACACCATCTGGTAAGATCCCTTTAAATGCCATTGCGAAAATTAAAGAGGTATATCAGCCAAATATCATTACTAGAGAAGGACTTTCATACACGATCGACATATTTGGTTTTAGAGAGGCACAGAGTATATCTCATTTAATGGATAATTTTGCCAAGGCTTCAAAAGATATTGTCCTGCCTGATAAAATGAGAATGAAACACTCAGGAGATATAGAACAGTTTAATGACTCTTCAGTACGAATTATTAAAAGTGTTGCTATCGGTATAGTGTTGATTTTTCTCATTATGATTCCGTTGTTTGAATCTGTAAAGATTCCGTTAATGATTCTTTTTTCTATTCCTCTAACGGTTGGCGGTGCATCGTGGATATTACTTATATTTGATTATCACAGTTCTATGAGCGCTATGGTAGGTTTTATTCTTCTAGCAGGTGTCATCGTCAATAATGCCATTTTGCTGATACATTTTGCATCTCAAGAACTTAAAACCGGCAGCAATGCTCAAGAAGCAATGATCGAGAGTATAAAAGTAAGAACCCGTCCTGTGTTGATGACGGCAATCAGTGTGAGTGTAGGGATGATTCCTGTAGCGTTTGGATGGGCTATAGGGATTGAACGCTTAGCGCCTTTAGCAGCTGTAGTTATAGGTGGACTGATTGTAGGAACATTTTTGACCTTGCTTTTTATCCCTTTAGTTTTTATATTAAGTATGCAAAAATCATATTAAAAGTTAAATAACATAATATTTTACTAGATGATGGAAATTCAAAATTAGTAAAATCTGGTTTTATAAGCAAAGGCAAATAAAATTGAAGAAAAAGTTGCAAAAGAATAAGCAATGCCTTCACAAATCTCCGGTGGACAAAATCAGAGGGTAGTAATTGCCAGAGCTTTAGTGAACAATCCACAAATTATTTTAGCTGACGAGCCCACTACCACACTTGACAAACAACGCTCAATCGATGTTGTTAAGATGCTAAACTAATATTATTCTTTACATTTCCATTAGTATTAGTTTTGCTTCAATATACTACTTTAAGGTAGTATATATATAATTTGCATACTAAAACAAAAGGAAAATAGAATGAACTTATCACAAAACACTATTACAGCTATAAAAGAGTCAACACCATTGATTGCAAAACATGCAGAGGAGATTACTTCTCGTATGTATGAGATACTTTTTAGCAAATATCCTGAAACAAAACCTCTTTTTGCAGCTGCTGAAGGTGATCAACATAAAAAATTAGCAGGTGCGATTGCTGCCTTTGCCACTAATATAGACAGGCTAGATGCGCTCTCAGGTGCTGTAGAGAAAATGTCAACTACGCATGTGGCGACAAATGTAAAGCCTATTCATTATCCTATGGTTGGAGATGCTTTAATTACCGCTATAGGAGACATTTTAGGTAAAGACTTTAACGACACATACAAAAAGGCATGGGGCGAAGCTTATGGTTTCTTAGGTGATATTTTAATGAGTCGCGAGGCAGAGTTATACGCACAAAAATAAAGGAAAAAAATGTTAATGCAACTTAAAGATGTTCAACAAGTTTCAAATGATGTAATGAATATGCTTCATGAAGAGGAGCTTGAGATTATAAATAGTTTTCATGATGCTGTTTTAGCAAAAAATATAGAACTCATCGATGAGCTTTTTAAAGTAGTGCAATTTGACATCGAAGATCACTTCTCAACTGAAGAGCAAATGATGGAAGAAAGTAAGTTTTTTGCATACCCTATTCATAAAAGTGAGCATGATACGATGCGAGAAAAAGTAATACAACTTTATGAAAACTGGAATATTCATAAAAATCCTGAGAATATTAAAGATTTTTTAGAAAATGAGTTTAAGCATTGGATTATTTTACATATTTCACGATGGGATTCTGAGACAGCTATGCATATTGGTGACAATATGTAGAGAGTTTATTCTTCTTGTAAGAATAATCGAATCGTTTTCTACAAAAGGAAATTCATGGACAATTACAAGAGTCTAAAACGACACTATAGATTTACAAAAGAAGAAGAAGCAATTTTAAAAGAACTCCAGCCCAAAATGGAAGAGATTGCAGATCAGTTTCTCGATGAGTTTTATGACTATATATGGGGATTTGGAAAAACCGCGCAGTACTTTAAAAACAAAGAGATACTTACATATCATAAGATGAAGATTAGAGAATGGTTTGTCAATCTTTTTTGCGGAAAGTATGATTTTGAATACTTTGCATATCTCTATAAAATTGGCGAAACTCATGTCAAAATAGGTCTCCCAACACACTATGTAAACTCTGCTTTTACTTTTGTAAGAAGCTTTGCACTTAAAACCTTAGAAGAGAACTTTGTAAGCAAAGAACGCCATGTAAAAGAGATCCAAGCTCTTGAAAAAATCATAGATATCAACTTAGATTCTTTAACAAGTTCATATAGGGAAGAGGAACTTGGAAAATTTTTATCGATGTCGCAAGTAGAAAAGAATATCTTGAGTGGTCTTAAAAAATTCAACTCATATGTAAATTATTTTCTAGCAGCAGCCTTAGCCATAGTAGCCTTTTTTGCAATAGGTCTTTTCCTATATGACATTTATCTGCTTTTCTTTACAGATATAAAAATAGAAAAAGGAATTCTTACTGTACTTGGAAGCCTTCTTGTTTTATGGGCATCTATAGAACTCATTCACGAAGAGATAGCACATCTTCAAGGTAAGGGATTTGCTATTGGCGCATTTATAATGCTGGCGATGGCTGCACTGATAAGAAAGGTTTTAATTTACTCTTTATCAAGTGATAAAGGTAAAGAATTACTCATTATCGCAGGTGTGATTGTTGGTTTGTCTATTTCATATTGGCTTGTCGGTGCAAAAAAGAAAAATATATAAAAGAGTGAGTTTGAATGAAATATTTTAAAAAGATGAAAGGCTTTGATATGAGTCCTCCAAGAAAACCACTCTCTAAAATTGCATGGTCATGGGTGGGCTCTTTTTTGGGTATCTATTTGATTGGTCTTATGAGCTATGTAAGTTGTAATGATCCTACAAATCTCTTTTTTCTCATTGGATCATTTGGAGCTTCGGCAGTCTTGGTCTTTGGTGCACCACAGTTGGATTTTTCACAACCTCGAAACTTATTAGGGGGACAACTTCTCTCAGCACTTACGGGGATAACTCTCTATAAGTATCTCGATGTAGACTTAATAACTCTCGCGGCTCTTAGCGTTTCACTCTCAGTTGTTATAATGCACTTAACTCGCACACTCCATCCTCCAGGAGGTGCAACAGCACTTATAGCGATTATCGGGAGTTCTGAGGTTCATGAACTTGGGTACTGGTTTGCTCTCTCACCTGTACTTTTAGGAAGTTTTATAATGCTTATAGTTGCATTGCTGGTAAATAATTTATCAGCGAATGAAAAGAGACATTACCCTCGCTATTGGCTTTAAAGCCAATAAGCTAGTTGAAGTTAATACCCTCATATCTGTCATAAACCCACTCTGCAACAGCTTCTCTTTGTAAATCAGTGATTTTTCCCTTAAGCGAAGGCATAGTACCAAATCTCTCGAGTGCACCCGAGTGACACATAGAGTTGTCAAGTTTTGGATTTATTATATAGTCTTTGACAAAGAGTATAAATAAGTGGCGATTAACATCATCTTCATCATCTGTTGTTTTGATATTTTCTTTGAGACGAGCTGAGACTTCTATCATAGGAGGAGCTTTGAGATTTTTTAGGTTTTGAAGTGCATCTGTCTTTGACATAGTTTCAACATGACACGAGGCACATTTTTCTTTATAGACTTTATATCCATCAATACCTTGTGAAAAAAGTGAGCCTGCACATAAAGGCAAAAACAATAATTTTTGAAGCATATGTTTTCCTTGTTGTTTCAAATAATTTCGACATATTATACATATACTATCTTAATATAGTATATTGATTGTTGCAACATACTATTAAAATTACTAGGTTATAATGTAACAATTTAATTCTTAGGATTCAGAGTGCATTTTTCTAAAACAACCGAATATGCGATACGTGTTTTATCTTACTTATATCGTTATCCTAGTGAACCTCGTTCCGTTGCTTTTTTACATAAAGAGTTAGAGTTGCCCTATAAATATCTCACTAAATTACTTACAAAACTAGAAAAAGAGGGTTTTGTAAGTGTAATAAAAGGCTGTAACGGTGGGTTCAGTCTCGCTATGGATGGGAATAATATATATCTGTGTAACATATTGGAGGCTGTTGGCGAACCATTAGAGGCACAACGATGCATATTGGGTTTTGAGATGTGTGACGCTAAAAATCCATGCTCACTTCACAACAGATGGCTCAAACCTAAACAAGCGATAGATGAAATGTTAGAAACCACAACTCTTGCTTCTCTTATGCAAAATGAAAAACAAAAAATTTAGTTAGCAAAAATTAAATATATTATATTTTCATGGATTAATGAAAGATAGATAACAATAACTTTGGTGTATCATCTATAAGTTAGACAGCTATTTAATCCCTTACTTCAAAAATAAAAATTTTTTGACTAAATAAACTGTCTATTTAGGGAACATTCTATTTTTTGCTTTTTTGCATAAGACTTCTACTTAATGATTACTTAACAGAAGGGTGATAAAGTTGTATATTAGGAGTACAAGGATGAAACAGCTATTTTTCTTCATTTTTATCATTATTACAAACAGCCTTAATGCAGAAACATTGAGCGTAGATGAGTGTATACGTAAAGCACTCAACACACACCCTGACATTCAAAAATTTTCTCTTGGTGTCCAAAGTGCTCAAAGTGCTACGGATGTCGCTAGAGCTGATTATTTACCTCAAATAACTCTCAATGCAGAGTATGATCCGATTCGTACCTACGCTCTACCCTCAAATGGTATTTTTAATACAGAAGAGAGTGATGGTTGGGCTGTTGGTGGCATAATAAACCAAAAAATTTGGGATTTTTCAAAAACTACTGCAAACATAGAAGCGCAAGAGCTAGAACAGGAGATTTCAAAACTGACTCTTGTTGATGCAAAAGCACTCCTAGCGTATAAAGTAAAACTTCAGTATGAACTGATGTTAGTACAAAAAATCGCTATAGAAGTGAGGGAAAAAGATTTAAACTCTAAAACAGAACTCTACAAACAAGCTCAAGCATTTGTAAAAAATGGGATGAGAACAAAAGCCGAAGCCTCTCGCTTTTTGTCCTCTGTTTATGTTGCACAAGAGAATCTTGCTATCGCACAAGCGACTTATGATAAGGCAAGAAAAATTTTATCCTTATATATAAATACACCTATTAGTGCAGATGTAATACTTCAAAATACGCTTGAGTTTACAAGTAAAGTTTTTGTTGATGAGCAAAGCTTACTCCAAAATGCTCCCTCTTTACTTGCTACGAAAAAAAGTATTAAAAAGAGTGAGTTAGTTTACAAATCGACAAAGGCGTTACACTACGGCTCACTAGACGCCATTGCATCATATACAAAACAAAATACGCTCAATGAATATGACTCCACTTTACTTGGTGTAACTTATAAAGTTCCCCTCTATAGCGGTGGTAGAACATCAGCTTTGGTACAACAGGCTCACTTAATGCAGCAGAGTGCAGTAGCTACTTTTAACTCCAAAGCATTAGCTTTAAAAGAGGAGTTTGCTAGTTTGATGATAGATATAGATAGATATGAAAAAACTATTCAAGCCAAAGAGGCACAGCTCCAAGCAGCAGAACAAACACAAAGAGTACTTGAAGCTAGATACAAAGAGGGTATAGCTACTTATATAGAGATTTTGGATGCTTCATCCTTAACTTTAAATGCTAAACTCGGACTCATTCAAGCCATTTATGAAAAAAGTAGTGCTCTGCATAAGATAGAATATTTACAAGGAAAATCAATATGAAACCATATATGAAGTATCTCATAGCCGTAGTGAGTGTTGCGATAATAGTCGGAATTTTTTACATAAGAGTATATATTCCTAAAAGCACCTACGAGACAATTGAGCCTACTGTAGGAGATTTACAAGTCAGCGTTCAAGGTATAGGAAACGTCAGTGCTTTAAAAATTTACTCTATAACGGCACAAACAGGTGGAAGAATTTTAAAACTTCTTGTGGATGATGGCGCTTGGGTAAAAAAAGGAGATTTACTTGTTGTGATGGATGGTGTCGATTTGCCCCAACAGCTTGATGTTGCAAAAGCAAATCTCATAAAAATAAGTTATGATATTACTGCCTCAGAGAATGAGCTACAAAATTTAAAGGCTCAAAAAGAGCTTTTGCAAATCACTTACAGTCGTTATGCAAAACTAAAAGAGCAAGGTTTTGCTTCTCAATCTGAATACGACAAAGCAGATGCAGAGTTAAAGAGTGTTAATGCAAATATGGCAGTTGCAAGATCTCGTATACACTCAGCTAAGGCAGCTTTGGTGGTAGCTCAAAAGAGTAGAGATGTTATTCAAACAAAAATAGATAGACTAAAAGTCCTCTCTCCAATTGATGGCTATGTCATCTCTAAAAGTGCAGAAGTCGCCCAAAATGTTCTTCCATCGACTCCAATTTTAACGATTGTCGATCCCAAAACCTTATGGGTTGAGACAAAGATAGATGAGCGAATCAGTTCACAAATCAAGATTGCTCAAAGTGCAACTATCACACTCCGCTCACAGCCCCAAAAACTCTATAAAGGAAGCGTAAAGCGAATCCTTTCCATGAGTGATGCGGTAACACTAGAGCGAGAAGTAGATGTAGCCTTTGAAACTCTACCTACGCCTTTTTATATTAACGAGCAAGCTGAAGTTCACATTGTTGTGCAAAACCTAAGTGGTGTAGTAAAAATACCGACAAAGGTAGTTGTACAAAAAGATGGGAAACTTGGTGTTTGGCTAGTAGAGAATAGCCGTGCAAAATTTCAAGTAATAGAGAAGATAGCGCAAAATGACACGGAAGTCGCCATCTCAAACATAGATAAAGCGAGCCATATCATAGTCCCAAACACGAAGAAAAAACCGCTCAGTGATGGTGCAAAGGTTTACTAATGATTAACCTGGCAAAAGAGGATATCAGACACACCTTAGGAAAATTCATTGTAACTGCTATGGGCGTTGGAATGTTACTTGGCATTGTGCTAATCATGATGGGAGTTTATCGCGGAATGATATCGGATGCTGAAGTCTTACTCAATGATTTAAATGTTGATATTTGGGTAGTACAAGATGGCACCTTAGGACCATTTGCCGAAGCTTCGAGAATTCATGAAGATTTAAAATATACTATTAAAGGTATTCAAGCCATAGACAAAAGTGAAGCGATAACTTTTCAAAATCTTCAACTCCCTTTAGCTGATAGAAAGCTCGCTGTTTTAGCAATTGGCTATGACATCTATGGACAAATAAATCCAATAAACAAAGAGAGACTCATTTGCGGTAGAGTTTTAGAGTCAGACCACTATGAGATAGTCGTAACTGATAAGACAGGATATACTCTCAATGATGAAATACAACTCGGAAGAAATTTTTACAAAGTTGTTGGTATCACGCAAGGCAGTGTAGCCTCAGGTGGTGACCCCTTAGTTTATATCAGTCTTAAAGATGCTCAAGAGTTACAATTTACCTACACAAACAAACGTATTCAGACCGATAGAGCAAGAGGCATAATAAACAAAGATGCGCACTTGGTAAATGCTATCATAGCGACTCTAAAAGATGGCTATAATGTAGATGAGATAGCTACAGAGATACGAAAATGGCAACATAAAAGTGTCTATACAAGAGAAGAGCAAAAAGTAGTTTTAACAAGAAACGTAGTGGAGAAAGCTTCAAAACAGATAGGACTCTTCACTATTATTCTCATTGTAGTGGCGACTATCATTATCGCGCTCATTATCTATACTATGACTTTAGAGAAGATGAAAGAGATCTCTATTATGAAACTGATAGGCCTTCCAAACAATATGATTATTGGGATGATAGTTCAAGAGACTTTACTTCTTGGTTTCTTGGCTTTTATCTTTGGGAATATTTTTGCACATATTATTTATAGTAAGTTTCCAAAAAATGTTCTACTCAATATTCCGGATGCTTGGCTTCTGTTTGGGATAGTTCTCATTGCTTCTATATTTGCCTCTTTTATAGGTGTGAAAAAAGTTATTAATGCAGATCCTTCTGCAGCAATAGGGGGATGAGATGAGTACAAAACAAGCTATTAAAGTAGAAAATTTATGTAAATCTTTTGGTAAAGGTGATGCTTATATTGAAGTGATTAAAGATGCTTCATTTGTTGTAAATAAAGGTGAACTTGTCGCACTTGTGGCTCCAAGTGGTGCGGGAAAAACTACACTTTTAATGATGTTGGGATGTGTTGATGAACCAAATTCAGGGAAGATTTGGCTAGGAGAGGAACTTGTTTACCATGATAAATGGCTCACAAATGAGACAAGAAAAATAAGACGTGAAAAAATCGGCTTTATTTTTCAGGCGCATTACTTGATTCCTTTTTTAAATATCCTTGATAATTTGGTTTTATTGGCACAAGCAAATAAAATTGATGAAAAAGTTGCAAAAGAAAAAGCCAGAGAACTACTCAAGTATTTTGACATAGCAGAAAAAGAAAAAGCGATGCCCTCACAACTCTCAGGTGGACAAAACCAGCGTGTGGCAATTGCTAGAGCCTTAGTCAATAATCCGCATATAATCTTGGCAGATGAGCCAACAGCAGCACTTGATATAGAGCGTTCTATTGATGTTGTAAAGATGCTCAAAAAAATAGCCTTAGAGCAAGAAGTAGCTATTATCATGGTGACCCACGATGATAGAATGTTGCAGTACTGCGATAAAGTTATGAAGATAGAGAATAAAGCGGTTGTACTGGACCCACTAACATTTTAACTATAAAAATAGATTTGGATTAGCTGTTAACTTCAAATCTATTTTACTATGTATTTTGAAGTTAGCCTCAGGTAGAAGTATATATAGCAAATGTGCTACAGTCTGTAATATAAGTTACGTAACCTTTTAGTTATGTATATATTTACTGTTCACATTTACCCTGAATTATGTTCTTCAGCTTTTCAATTACAATGTAATAAGTTTGAGGGCCTTGAAAAACTTTAGCCGCCATAAGACCACCTTCTACAGTTGCGGCTATTAAATGTGCCAATCCAACAGTGTTTGGACAATCAATCAATCCTTTTGCACTAGCATTATCTAATGCTAATTTGATCCAATAAAATAAGTCTGTATAAACTGCTTGCAACCGGATTTTGAAATCACTTTAGCTAATACTTTCATAAACAATCCGTGAGAGATAATAAGTATTTTACCTTGTTTGTCTATTAGACTATTAGCTATTTTTTAAACATATTAACTAGTGGGAAATCCGAGTAGTTCACATATTTCTATTTCTAGCACATATGCAATTTTACTTAAATGTTCGATATTAAAATGTTGTTTTTTATAATATATCTCTGCTCTAGAAATAACCGTTACTGATTTATGACCTATGGCTTGGGACAATTGAAGTTGTGTAAGCCCTTTTTCTTCACGAGCTTTTTTTACATTTTTGCCTATTTGCACATGAAACTGTTCCATAAAATCTACTGGAAATTGCTCAATATCTCTCATTTGTTTACCTTGCTATAAGAAGTTAGCAAAGGATAATTTAATGTATGATATTATTCAACTTGCTATAACACATTAAGGAATAGATATATGCATAAATATTTCAAGAATCGGTATAAAACAAGCCACCTATCAGAACAAGAAAATGCCGAACTAATGACTAGGTATTATGAAGGAGAAAAGATCAACCAACTGATTAAAGATTACAACATTGATATACACCCTAATAGTATTTCCTCAACTTTTCAACTTAGCAAAGTTCCTGAAAAAATATGCAAATATTGTAAATCTGTAATGTGTTTTATTCCACCATCAAAAAGTCATCAATATAAAAAAGAGTATGTCTGTCCATCCTGTTATCATAAAGAAGGAACTTATAATTGTAAATGCAGAAGCTGTATAACATATAAACAGGACGAAGCAAATAAAAGAAGATTACTCAGTAAGAAAACAAACAAAGTGAATGATATTTATGATAGTTTATTAATACAAAAAAACGCAATTTCTATCGAAGATTTAAGCCTTAAAGAGCGTGCCTATTTGGGAGCTTTGCTACGATGCTATCCGATAATCCAAAATAATTTTTTTGTTTTTAAGAGAAGAACTTCGTCTAGTTTTGCTCCAACTATACCATACTCAAATGTTATATTTGAGACCCTTCTAAATAAAGGTCTTTTATTTGAAGTTAGCTCTAATGAGCAATCTATAAAACTTGCAATTAATATTAAAAATACCCAGATTAATAAAAATATATTTATAGACTTAATGTATCCAAAACGAATTGAAAATGTTGATGAAGAGTTATTTGAACTTATAAGAGATGTTCAAATTTATGAATCAATTGAATATTTTACTTTTATAACACAGAAATTTATGTTGCCATATTTTACTCAAAGTGAAACTGCAGATAAGTTTTATATTTTATTTAAACGCATACTTGCCAGCGGTTATTCTACTTCTCAATTATATAACTTTATATATATTTCAATAAGAAATACAGCAACTAAAAATAATTGTTCGAGACAAAATATTGATTATTTAGATGCAATCTATATTGCCTTAGCAAATCGATACAGTAGTGCCATAGCTGAAAATTGGTCGATTAAAAACTACAATAGAATTTACCAACAAAAAGGAAGTGAATTGTTTAAATTAATTAGTAATGATTTGCTTGGAATTGGAGAGACTTTATTTTATAAACCATTTGATATTTAAACAATATCATTTAGTGCGGTATATACAAATTTCTGAAGGAGATTCAGATTTATATGTTCGGAACTTTAGAGATTTGGAAACAAATGAAGTAACATCTCAAAACACAGAACTAAAAAATCTTAAATAAGAGAAAAAGATGACAGATAATAAATTTATGATTTCAGACGCTAGCTATAGTGAGGTAAGTAGATGTGCTGGATTAGGAGTTATAGATTTACATACGAATAAAAAGTATTCTGAGTCAGTATGTAATATAGATAGTACATATACTGCAGAGTATAGAGCTTTATTGTTAAGTGTTCAAATTGCTATTAAAAACAAGTATGACAATGTAGTGTTTGTGTATGACAATAAGGCATTAAAACTTGAAACTCTTAAATTATGGCTAGTGGATAAAATACAGTCATATCAGTTTCTTTGGTTAAAAAGGTCATATGTACGAGAAGCTGATAAAATTGCAAAAAAGGCAAGGTTGCTTCACGAAAAACTAATGATTAAGAATAGTTGTTCATCAAGAATAGATGGTAATGCTCTTATCACAGCCTTTAAAAGCTATTCTCAACACAAGATAATACGAGCTTTTATGGCTATATCAAATAAAGAGCAGTTTGAAGTATTAAAAGGATATAGGGATAATAAGAAGTATTCTACAGTGTTTATAAGTGAGGGTGGACTCGATTTTTATTGTGATATTTTTTATCTATTAAGTAAGGAAAAAAATAAAAGTTCATTCTATAACTATATTGACAGGCATTATCCGTATGTTATCAATACAAGTTTGTTTACTAATCCAAAACCTAAAAAATATTATATAGATTTGATTAAAAAAATAATATCACGACTAGGTAAGTTAAATACAAAACGAGTTAAAAACAGTTCTGTAGAAATAAATAAAAAGATAACGATAGAAAAAATAAATATCAAACCAAAGCTCGAAGGTGCAGTATTAATTGAAGAGATTAGAAAAAAACCTGTTTTAAGGATAGTTGAATTATGCTCAGTATTAGGCAGTCAAGAAGATAAAAAACTTTTAATCTCGCACTTTAAATCTAAAAAAGCTGAATTACACAGTTCCATGAATATGGATAGTATTAACTTATTTATGTTGATATATACCTTATTACAAAAAAAGCAAAAAAATAATTTTTACCGTTTTATAAAAAAGAGAATAGAGGTTAAAAACTTAGAGAAAAAGTTTGTTAAAAATAACAATATGGAATTTACTATAGCTATGATTGGTAAAGTGATTAATAAAAAAAGTATGGTATCGCAAAATGCGACAGCAAAAAAGAAAAAAGTTAAGGAGCCATAGATGACTATAGACATATTAAGTGATTTACATTTCGATTATTATTTTCCTTCTTCCTCAGAACTTAGTGAAGATGCTGTCAAGTCCATATTTGACCCTATCTTCTTTATGAATAGAACAAGAGAAACAGGTAATGTGTTAATTGTTGCAGGAGACCTTGGACATTATAATAAACAAAACTTAGAAGGGTTGAAAATATTCCAAAAACATTACTATAAGCATATTATTTGTGTTCTTGGAAACCACGACTATTATCTAATCAATCCTGATGCACAACAATTTTATGAACATGATTCATTAAACAGAGCAAAAGAGATGAGAGAGCTAATAAACTCTCAAGAGAATATGTATTGTTTAGACGGAAATATTGTAGAAATCAATGGTGTTAAGTTTGGTGGTTGCGATAGTTGGTACAACGGAAGTTATCTAATACAAAACAAACCAATATTTGAGCCAACAACTGAAAGTATTAATAGATTATGGAAGAGTATAAGTAATGATAGTAAGTATATATTTGGAGTTGAAAACTTTGATGATATCTATAAGATAGAGCTACCAAAAATAGAAGCTATATATAAAGAGTGTGATGTGATGATTACGCATATTAACCCTAGTGTAAAGGATAAACACATAGCATTAAGTTATAGAGATCAACCAAGCAACACCTTCTTTACATTTGACGCTGAAAGCTTTATGGCTACAGGTAATATGAAATATTGGATATTTGGACATACTCATGACAGAATTGAGTATGAACAATACGGAGTGCAATGTATCTGTAATCCTTTAGGCTCACCACAAGAGAGCTACTATGGTGATGACACAATTATTAGGAGTATAGAATTATGGTGTCAACGGCGGAGTTAAAATAGGCAGTCTAGAAACTGCTTAGAAAGTAGTTTTTACAACCGAAAGCTTAAATTATGAAATTTTTAGATTTACAAAAAATTATTAACAGCTTTACTCTGTGGTAGCTTTTTTTCTAATTCATTTATTCTTTCAATATACATTAATTCCCTGTTAAGTGCATCTTCGTAAAGGCTTTTATACTTTTCATATTTTGATTTGTATAAATCTGCTTGTTGTTTTTGGATTTGAATAGGCTCTTTCTTTTTTTCAGATATATTTTCAATATCCTCTATTATTCCCCTAAATACCTTTCTTGATTTCTTGATAGTTCCTTTTTTCCTTCCTGCTTCCAAAGAAATAGCATCTTTTGTAATTTTAGTACCTTTTGGAACTCTAATAGGCTTATTAGCTTTAAGCCTTTCAAACGCTTCATAGTATTCTTTTAGTACTTCACTCATTTGTGCTCCTAATTAGTTGTTCTTTTTGTTCTTCAAGCTCTTCAAGTTGTGATTGCTCTGTTCTGTATTCAACAGAATCTTTGTCAAGATTATTTATAAAGTTTTTTTGGACATGAATTGCTTTATTAACTTTACTTAATTTAATAACAGCACTATCACACTTTATGCAAGTAGTAAGAGAACTGGTAATACGTTCATCACAAGCCTCAATAGATAAACATGCGCCAAGAGGCGTTTCTTTGTATGCAAGTTCTCCATGATGAAATTTTTTCATTGTTTTCTCTCTATTATTCAGAAGATAGTTGTTTATGCCTGTGGTCTTATCGTGTGTTTTTTCTATGGTTTTCCCAGCAGCCCCAAAAAGTTGTTCATCACTAAAAATTATTTCTTGAATAAAAGATAGAGCATCTATTTCTGGCTTTAATTTTTTAATGTCGTGAGCAATATGATTAGAGCTTAGAGAGAGGATATCTTTTGAGCTACTTGTGCCACTTCCATAATACATTGTCATTTCCCTAAATATATGCTTATATTGAATTTGTAGGCTACCAAGCTCAACTAAACCACTTCTGAGAGCATATACAGCTAATGAGCGTCTATATTGATGTGACTTAAACTTCCAGAGTTCTCCAACTTGATATATATGATTATTTGAAAGACTCTTTTTTAAATCAATATATTCAACTTCTTCAATATCATCTTTATTCATTCGTAGTAAAGATTCATTTAATGGAAGTTGATCTACATCTTTAAAGCCTATCGAAAAAATATCATCTTCACTAGTATATTTTCCGTTGGATTTTAGCATAGAAGTTTTTAAAAATAATGGATTAGTTTCCTTATCTATTTCGTAATGCTCTAGTATGATACTGTTTACAGAGGATAATAATTTAACTATCCTTTCAACTTCTTTAGTTGTTACCCATTGACTTTCTTTTTTCCCACCATTGTATTTTGTTGTAGTGCTTATTAATCTTACAATCTTGCCATCGTCAATATCTGATAAACAGTTGTTTTCAAGATTTAAAACTTCCCCGTTTCTCATTCCAGAGTAAGCGTGAATAAGATGTTTGCAAGTTCCTTGTATCTTTTTTATAAAGCTTTGAAAATTAGCTCTTTCAATAATTTCATATTTGTCGAATAATGTTTGTAGTTTATATTTCTTTACTGCATAGCCCCATGTGTAGCCATTGTATTTTTTGTGGCAATTAAATTTTTTAAAATTAGATTGAGCTATAGCAAAGCACTCTGATTTTAAAAAATGCTTTAAGAACTCCAATATTGAATCAAGATTTGTCTCTATCTCTGATATTTGTTCCCATCTTTGTTTTAAACTTTCACTTAGGATTCTCGATGGTATAGTAACGGTTTGTTGTTTCTTTTTATCATAGATAAGTAGTTGTTCATATAAAAATGCTTGTATCTTCTTGCTTGCAATATACTCAATGTCTAGTATACCGTTGTGGGTAGTGTGTAGGAAATTAAGCAGGGAGCTAATTGCAGAAATCCTTGAGCTAGAATCACATATTTGATATATACATTTTTCTAAAGTATCATTATTGGATAGCATATAATCCAATGTTATTTTATTCTTATTGATATATTTTAATAATGGAATAATAGCTTTGCTCCAAGTGCTTTTTATCGTTTCGACAGAATATGTTGATCCATTTCTCCCTGAACCAAAAATTATAAAAGCAAATAGTAGTTTTTTGCCGTCTTTTATATGTTTTTTGTGAAGGTCATGTTTATCGAAATAAATAGTAGCATACTGTGATGGATTAGATTTATAGGGATTAAAGTCCCAAATATTGTCTCCGTATCTTGATAAAACTACACCTGTATCTGTTCTGGACATTACAAAATCATCTTTTGGTATGATTAACTTGATTGAATCGTTAGTGTATTTATCGGGATATGAAAAACTTGTTTTAGCTAGGCCTTCTAAAAGTTGAATAGCAATCATGCAATCATTCCTAGCTCGATTAACAATGATAGCTTATGTTCCCAATAGTCATGCAAGTTTTCATTTTCATATACATCATGCTTAATAATTTTTATCACGTCTGACATATTAGGTTCTTTCTTTTTAATTGATTCTAAAATATCATTTATTCTAGTTATAACAGTTCCATAAACTTTTTCGTGGTGGCTTTGATTAACCGCGATATAGCCACATTCATCTATAATAAAAAGTAAGCTTAGAAGCTTTCTTATATCAATTTCATCTGCATGGCAGCCATAGTGCTTACAAAATAAACAACCTTCATTTTGAACACAATCTGTTTTAATGCCTTTTATTTCAGAGATTGCTTGAGGATTATGATAGTCTTTGCATTGCCCAACACTAATAGAGGTGGTGTTTTCATCACTGAAAATAATACTATCATTGAATTTAGTAAAAAAATCTGTAAGTTGCTCATCGGTAGAATTTTGGGATGCTCCTGTATAAGACTTAAGAATCACAGATATTGATGATTGGGCTAGTTCTGATGCACTTATAAGATCGTTCTTTTTTAGAACTTGACTTGTTTTGTTTACACGCATTTGTCTTGAGGTTATTGTAGGTAATTCATCATCTATTGTTGTTCTCATATACCTGTTGATATAACTACTAAAGTCCCCGTTTTTTTGTTTATTTGATAAATGGGCTTTATCGCTATAATCCATGAAAAACAAATATTCAAGCTCGTTGCCATTAAGAACAAACTCTCTAAGTCTTAGAAATTTTCTAAAATCATTAATGAATTGTTTTTGTATTTGGTATTCAACAGTTTTATTTTTAGCTCTTTTTTTAATATTCTTGAATTTTTGAAGATTTTTTTTAATTAAGTACTCATCGTCCCACAATAAAGTTGAGGCAGTAGAATCATTCATTCCCGTAATTGATAAAAAAACCATGAAAAAGGCATATATAGCTTTAGAGCCAAGCTGTAATCTTGCACCAGAATTGAAGTCACTGTTGTTTCTGCTTATTGAGTTATTAAAATCTCTGCTGGTACATAAGGCATGATATTCGTATTTATCACTTCTGATACTTTTTATCTCTTCAATAGTTCTTATTTCACCACTATCAAAATTGAAAGCAATACACTTATTTTTATTTTTCTCTGAAATTATTTTTTTGCCCATTGGCAATAGCCATAATTTTTTATTGGATAATGATATCTGATGAGGAAAGGTTTTGTTATTTAGTAAAAAATTTGTTAATTCTTGAAATAAATTATAATGAAAAGAAAAATGTTTTTGTTGTGATGTTAGCGAACTTTTTTCTCTTGGATTTGTGAAACTTTGACTGTATATTATATTAATTCCTGCACTAATCTCGTTCTTAATGTCATTATTTATTTTTTGAAGTAATCTTAATGCTCCATGCTGCCTAAATCTAGAGGTTTTAGAGCTTAAATCTCCATTCCTTATTTTTACTTTTAACCATTGGGTATATAAAACATAGGCTTGTCTTGCATCATCAATATTGTAAAATGAGAACTCGTGATTGTTTGCCCACACAGTAAAATTAATAACTGCTTTTATGTCTTGATATAGTGTAGAATCAGATAATCCTAACTGTTTCTTAGTTATTACAATATCTTGAATAATAAAATCTAAAACTTTTTCTCTATTTTTGTCAAGTGATGCTTTATCAACATAAAGATTATATGGCTTTGTTGTAAGTTTGTATTTTCTGAACATCACTTGACATAAAGCGAACTTGTTTCCTTTAAGAATAATTCCTAAATTACTATAGTCAATGGAATCGTTCTTGTTTAATAGATTTTGCAAACTATCTACACTAAGATAGAATATTTCATGCTTGGTCATGTGTGACATTTCTTTCAAGATAATATATCCATTAGGTAGATTTCAAATTCATCTTGGGCTTGTTCTTTTATTTTGTGCTGCTCTCTGAAATTAAGATATTGCTGAGTTGTAGTGAGGCTTTCATGCCCTAGGTGCTCTTTGATTCTAATTAATGCGTTATTTAATGTCATTTCTTTATTTTCTACTAATGGCATTAAATTATCTAATAAATTCATGCCAAAACTAGCTCTTAGGTCGTGAAAAGAAAAATGAAAGTCATTGTCTTGCTTTAATAATTCATCTTTTAAAGTGCCATTAATAAATACTCTTATAGCATTCCCATTGGGTGGTTCTCTATATAGTTTATTATATAAATCGTCAGTAGCAGAGTAATAAGGTTTACCTATTTTGTTTAAAAATGCATATTGTAAATTCTCTTCATGGAAAATATGTTTCGCTTTATTTAATCTTTTTAATGCCCTTGGAGATTTTAGATATATCCTCATTTTATTATATACCCATTTTGGAACTATAAGAACATGAAGTTTTTTAAATTTAGTATCACAATCTGTACCATATCCAACTTTTATTTTTACATTATTATCATCTTCGGTAGGTATTTGTTCAAAGTGTTTTCTTCTTAGTGTGTAGACAGTTTGTATCCTTGCACCTGTTGTTAAAGACAGTAAAAAACCTAAAGTCATTTCGGTGTTTTCAACTAACTTTAAAGTTTCTATAATAGAGATTTGTTGCTCTTTAGATAAAGGGTGCAATTTACCACCATCTTCAATAGAATTATCAAATAGATTTGAATTACTAGTCAATGGCACTCTAGCTACATCAGTAGTTTCTACCTCTTTAGAATTTGTAAAACCATGTCTATCAGTATAAGATATACTAGCTATACCAGATTCCCATAATGGAAATTTAAACTTAATATTTTCTACTGTAATTAGATATTTATAAAAGTTAACTATTGATCCTATCCGTCTTTTTAAAGTACTAATGGATATTGTATTGCTTTCAACTAATGCATTTAGATAATTGCGATATAGATATGTAGGTCTAAATCTTTTTCTTGGAGCCTGTAAATAGTCAATGTTCTTATTGTCACACCATTGCTTAAATGCCTTTAGATCTGATGCGATGGAATTAAGCGTTTTAAACGAGGGTTTATTATATGTCTTAAGTTTTGAAAGAAGATATAAATTACCATGTTTCCATAACGAGCCATCATTATTTATAAGTAAAGGATAATGTAAAAAATTGTCAACATCTATATCTTCATTAGCACTTTTTACAATTTCTTTACCTTTAATAGTAGGTGTGTATATGTCAATTTGAGGTAATGATGTTTTTATCATAATTTTAAAAATTTCTTGCTTTGTAAATAATTTGACATAATTCTCTTTATATCTTGACTGACAAATAAAATCTTACTATAATGTGTCCATTGTTGTCAAGTAAGGATATTTTAAATTATGTCACAACTAATAAGTAATAGTTTTTCGTGGAAACACTGGAAAAACATAAACCAGGAACCAGACTGGGAAAATCTTCAAATTGAAGTTGTAGATGTGTGGCATTTTATTATATCTTTAGCAATAGAAAATTATGAGCAAAAAATGAAAGGTACTATAGAAGACCTAGCTATAAATATTGCTGCTTTAGAAAACTTCAGTAAAATCAATATGTTAAATGAAGAGTTCGGATCTCAAGATGAGGTTATCGCAAAAGTTGAAAATATTATTTTGTTATCTTTGCAAAAAGAGACACTTGATATAAATGTTCTTGTTAGTGAGTTTTTTGATTTAGTGATTTTAAGTGGACTCGATTTAGAGACACTTTATAGATTGTATGTTGGTAAAAATATTCTCAATCAATTTCGTCAAGATAATGGTTATAAAGATGGTACCTACATTAAAGTTTGGGATGGGGAAGAGGATAATGTTGTGATGAAAAGAGTTTGGGAAGAGAATGGTGATATTACACCCGATTTACTTTACAAAGAACTCACAAAACTCTATCTTAGCCTTACAAAGAGCTAATGGAAAATATTTTACAAGTTCAAAATCTCTCTTTTGGCTATACGAAAGAGAAGTTACTTTTTAATGATTTTTCAATCTCTTTAAAAAAAGGGGAGATTAAAGCTATAGTTGGAGAAAGTGGTGCTGGTAAAAGTACTCTTTTTGAATTAATACTTAAAAATTTAAAGCCTTTTAAAGGTGAGATAAAAAGTGCAAAATGCTCACAAGTTTTTCAAGATCCTTATAGCTCTTTTCATCCAAGTTACACTCTTTTAAATCAAATACAAGACGTAGCACCTTTAGATGATTTAGAGGCAATTTTAGAGTTAATCAACTTAGACTACTCTTTGCTCACAAAACTGCCGCACGAACTCTCTGGTGGACAGCTTCAACGTGCTTCTATACTTCGTGCAATGCTTATGAAACCTAGTTTATTACTTTTGGATGAACCTACCTCTGCACTTGACAATGTGATTCAGTTAGAGGTTATGAGTATGTTAATGAAAGAGCTCGATAACATGGGAATGCTTCTTATAACTCACGATATTGATCTCGCTAAATGGTGTGCAGATGAGATTATTTTAATCGGGTAGATTATATAAAGTATTTAATACTGTAAAAACCAGCTGCAGCCATGAAAATTGAGCCTAAAGCATTAAGAGAAATATTGAGAAAAGCCAAATAAAAACTTCCCCCTTGAATCAGTAAAAAACTCTCTATTGCAAAAGTAGAGTAAGTTGTAAGTGCTCCAAGAATTCCTGTAGTCAAAAAAGATTTTACAAGAGGAGAGAAGTAGTTACTTTGCATAAAGTATGCAACAAGTAAACCCATAATAAAACTACCAATTAGATTAACACCAAGTGTACCAAATGGAAGGATATGAGGGACTCTATGGGATATGACGCCATTGAGGTATGAGCGAAGAACAGCGCCTATGAAACCACCACTACCTATGGCTAGGATTGCTTGCCAACTCATCATCGTACACCTTTTGCATTTTTAATCGTAAATCTGAAAGCCAATTTTCGTCCTCTTTATCTGCAATAAAAGAGTCTAAAAATATCACCTTAATAGTCCCTGGAGAGTAAAAGAATTTTTTTATATTATAGTATTTTGCAGTTTGCATGAGTACTATTGGTTGTACCTTTAGACGATACTTGTCAGCAACTACTTTAGCACCACTTTTAAAGGGAAGCATTTTTCCATTTTGTGATCTTGTCCCTTCTGGAAACATTGTAATCACACGCCCTTTGTTAAGTCTGTCTTTTGCATTTTTAAGCAGTCTAAGTAAAGATGTTTTACTTTGACGCTCTATAGGAATATCTTCAGGCATACTCATGGCAAGTCCAAAAAATGGGACATCAAAAAGTTCTTTTTTTGCAACCCAGGAGAGATCTTTTTTAGAGATGGTCTCAAGTATACCTATATCTAAATCGCTTTGATGGTTTATAAGGTACATCTGTGCTGCTGGATCCTCTTCACCCTCTACATCCGTACTAAAAAAAGTTGTAAGTCTGACATACCAAGCAGAGATTTTTCTAGCATAGGGACGAGGAAGTATGGGATAGAGAATAATCATCAATACTAAAGATGAAAAAATAAAGAAAGTAGCAATTAGCCAATTAATTCGAGCAAGTATCTTCATTTTTGACCCATCCTATTTTTTCGTTTTGTAATTTCACTTTTATAAAATCCTTTACACTTCCCTCTTGTAAAAGGTAGTGTCTACTTGTAGCGGTTTCAAATATAGTCCCATTGCTTACTGGTAAAAGATGGATATCTGCTCCCTCTTTTATACAGACATTTTTTGACGGGATAGAGACATATACTATATATGCTATAGGTATTATAATAAAAATGAAGTAGATATATTTTTTTCTTATTATAATAAAAATAATACCCATTAAGGCAATTGCCATAGCTACAAAAGCTTTTATCTTATCATGTGATTGATCTTTTGGTTTGAGATCACTTTGTGCTACTACACTATCATCATCAACTATAATTGGAATATTGATAGTTGTATATCTATTTTTTAAAAGATTAAAGTATGAAAAAGAGAAGTTCTCTTTTCTTTTATCAATAACAACAAAGTAGGTTATTCTAGATTCAAGATATGACTCAGTACTAGACTCTACACCCTGTTTAAATACATTTTTAAAATGCATACTTGTGATATCGGAATTTGTTGCTTTAGCTACAAATACGATAATATTGTGCTTATTATCAAATTGTGTCGTTTTGTATTCAACTAGTTCAAAACTGTTTGCAATAATGTTTGAAAAGTTATTTTTTGGATTAAGTGTTATGATATTTAGAGTTTGACCTTGGATAAAAGAGCTTGGATAATCTTGGTAGGTATTAAGATAAGCTTGAATATCTGGGAGTTTCGCTTGATTTCTCGTTGTTAAAAAGTAAAACTTATCAAAGATGTATTTACCTCTATATTCTCTTTGGGGGAGGTTGTTTAAGAGTTTAAGACCATAAAAGTTTGTAAACTCATACTGGACATCATTACTCTCTTTTACTGTTGATAATGTTTTAAGTGTAACAGGAAAAATCTCACCTTTTACTACTCTTTGTGGTACATCTTCATAATTAAAGTATATAACTTTGTTCGCGAATAAAGAACTAAGAAGTACAAGAGTTAGTAAAAAAAATTTCATTATGGGTTTAAAAAACCTTCTAGCATCTTGACGCCATCATCAGAACCTAAAATAGCTTCCATAGCACGTTCGGGGTGTGGCATAAGTCCAAATACATTTTTTTCTTTGTTGCAAACACCTGCAATTGAGTCTACGCTTCCATTTGGATTTAAGGCTTTACCATCTTTGTCTGAGTAAGTTAAAAGAATTTGCTTGTTTTCATAAAGTTCTTTTAATCCATCTTGATCTATATAATAGTTACCATCATGATGGGCAATAGGGATATTTACAATATCACCATTATTAAGTTTTTTTAGAAAAATATTATCGTTGTTCTCTACTTTTAGTGTATGGTGTTTGGAGATGAAGTGTAGACCATCATTACGCTTAAGTGCACCAGGAAGAAGACCAACTTCTGTTAAAACTTGGAAACCGTTACAGATTCCAAGAACTTTTCCACCATCTTTAGCATACTTAGCTACTGCTTTCATCACTGGCGAGAACTTTGCAATCGCACCGCTTCTAAGATAATCACCATAAGAGAAACCACCAGCTACTACTAAAAGGTTAGTATCACTTGGAATAGTTTCAGATTTATGCCAGATTATTTCAGTTGTTGCACCTAATTTTTCAAAAGCATGTTGTGTGTCGTACTCACAATTTGTTCCGGGAAACTGAAGTATTGAGACTTTTATATTACTGTTTTGCATTATATTAGCTCTATTACATAGTCTTCAATTACTGTATTTGCTAAAAGCTCTTCACACATTTTTGTTACATCACTCATCGCTTTTTCTTTATCTGTTTCTTCAAGTTGCAAAACAATTTGTTTACCAACACGTACATCATTGACGCCATTAAAGTGGAGAGAATCTAATGCGTGGTGAACCGCTTTACCTTGAGAATCTAAAACACCTGCTTTTAGAGATACATTTACTATTGCTTTCATTTATTACTTTCCTAATATTCTATTTAAAACTTGTTCATAAGCTACTGTTAATCCACCAAGACCTTGACGAAATCTATCTTTATCCATTTTTTCACCACTTTGCATGTCCCAAAAGCGACAATTGTCAGGTGAAATCTCATCAACAAGGATAATATTACCATTTGAATCTTTACCAAACTCTAGTTTGAAATCAACAAGGTTAAGACCTTTGTCTGCAAAATAAGGTTTAAGTACATCATTAACTTGACGAGCCATACGACGAAGTTTATCAAGCTCATCTTGGTGATCAACAAGTTCTAAGATAAGTGCATGTTGATCATTAAGTTTAGGATCACCTAAAGCATCATTTTTGTAGTCAAATTCAACAAGGGTAAATGGAAGAACTTTACCATCTTCAATACCAAGGTTACGTGTTAGAGAGCCAGTTGCTATGTTACGTACGATCACTTCGATTAAAATAACATCAACTTTTTTATGAAGCATATGGTTGTCATCTAACATCTC
>Ga0193965_1000134_pt1 | contig 26361 bp, 22 predicted proteins | sample FB_8_MG_FD_140330 | JGI IMG/M metagenome (GOLD analysis project Ga0193965, IMG submission 140330) | Microbial mat bacterial communities from the Broadkill River, Lewes, Delaware, United States - FB_8_MG | ecosystem: Environmental > Aquatic > Freshwater > River > Microbial mats | place: USA... | reverse complement strand
ACAAAGAATGCATAGTACAAATAATTATTTGTCACCAGTAGAGTTTGAAAATAAAATGTTACATGAGGTTACAGCTGCTTAGAAATAATTGTTCTGTGTATGATATAGGGTTGACAGATCACTATCCCGAAGGAGCTTCACAAAGAACTTTGTTAAGAGATGCTGGTTACTCTCAAAGTAATAAAATAAGAAGATGGTTACAAGAAAAAATCTCTATTTTATGGGATATGACAATTATTCCTGGTAAATGTTATAAATATGTTTTAATATCTCGTGATTAGATAGAAAAAACGAAGAAAATGTAACTTATATTTATATTAAGTATAAGTATAACTTAAAATTAATATTATTTTTATAGATACTATTATAAAATACTACTACTATTTTAATTAAAAAAAGGCTATAAATGTTAAAAAATATTATTACACTATCAGCTGTTGCTGCAATGGCTACATCTGTTATGGCAAACACAGATATGGAATCAAGAATTGACAACTTGGAAAAACAAGTTTTAAAATTAGAAAAAAAACTTAAAAAATCAAATAAAAAACTAAATGAAGTAAAAGCACACGATGCAAATGATAATATAAAATTTGATATAGAGTTTAGAAATACTGTAGAATCAATAGAGTATAAAGATAATAAAACAGGAGATACAGCATCTAACGATTCTCTTCTTACAAGTAGATTATTTTTAAATATGGGTTCAGCACCAACTGAAAATATTTTATTTAAAGGTAAACTTGCTATTTATAGTATATGGGGAGCTCATTTAATTCATGAAGATAAAGGAACAAAGGATTGGTCAGGTTCTTCAAAACCATCTGATTCTATTATGAGAATAAAAGAGGCATACGTTGTATATAATACTGAAGTTGGTGAGCAACCATTAACTTTTAGTGTAGGTAGAAGACCAGCTTCAAATGGTTTTTTAGCAAACTATAGAGAAAATGAAGAAACATCTGGTTCACCATTAGCACATATTACAAATATGGAAGTAAATGGAGCTATGGTACAATTTGATTTTGATAGGTTTGTCGAGGGGTCTTATACAAAACTTGTTCTTGGTAGAGCTCATAGTGGTGAGATGGAAGGAGCTTATGGAACAAGTGGTATAAATCCATTTGCAGACAAAGATACACTAGAAGAAGATGAAAATGTTGATTTTCTTGTAGTTCCTGGTGTTGCATATAGCAACGGTCAATATACAGCTATGTATGAATGGGCACATATTTTTAACACAAAAGGTAAAAATTTAGATACAAATAAAACATCTGTAGCAGCGGGTACTGCTGATTTATTCTCTCTTGGTTTAAAAGTAGAAGGTATTGGTGATGAGATTAGTGACTTTTTAGATGAAACTACAGTTTTTGCTTCAGTTGGATACTCTAGTTATAATGCAGATGATGGATATGCACTTTTAAGCAAAGATAATGGTGATTCTAAAACTGGTAGCTCTTTATGGCTTGGGGCTATTATGCCAGATGGTATAACAGATTCTGGAAAATTTGGAATTGAATATAATCAAGGTAGTAAATACTGGACACCAATGACATGGGCAGAAGATACAAATATAGGTTCAAAAATAGCAGTAAGAGGTCAAGCTTATGAAGCTTATTGGAATACTAATCTATTTGGACAAAAAAATCTAACTTCTCAAGTAAGATATACACATATTCAACACGATTATACTCCAAATATAAATTGTGCAGGGTGGGTAGCATCAGAACCTGTTGATATTACAGCATCTAGTTTAAGACTTGCAATCACTTATAAATACTAATAATTTTTTATAAAAATAATAAGCCTTACCCTTTTAGGTAAGGCTTTTTTTATTTAAGTAATATTTATCATAAGGAAATTTAATATAAGATTAAGTTATATTCAAGGAGTAGTATTTTAGAATAAAGTATATAAACTTTAGGAGATAAATATTATGAGAAAAAGAATTATTACACTATCAGCTATAGCAGCAATGGCAACTACATCATTTGCTTCAACAGATGTTCAATCTCAATTAGATGAGATGAGTAAAAAGATTATAAAACTTGAAAAACAGTTGAAAAAAAATAAAAGAACTCTTAGAGATGTTAAACAACAAGCAAATAATGATAATCTTAAATTTGATGTTGATTTTAGAACAGCTCTTGATTCTATACAATATGACCATGTTTCTGGAAAAGAGTCTAAAAATAGTGACCTATTAACAAATAGATTATGGTTAGGTATGGGATATGCACCAGATGCTAATAATTTATTTAAAGGTAAATTATCTTATAATAAAGCGTATGGAGATACAGCAAATCATTCTCAATCAAATTCACCAATGGGTGTAGGTTTTGCTAATTTTGATTGGGTTACAAATGAAAATGCAACAGATAATACAGTAAAAGTAAAAGAGGCTTACTGGTTATATATGAACGATACTTTTTTAGATGCAGAAATTCCGTGGACTATTAGTATGGGTAGAAGACCATCTACAGATGGATTAGGGATTAATCTAAGAGAGGGGATGAAAGATAATTCACCTTTATCACATACAGTTAATACAGAATTTGATGGAGGAAGTGCTAAATTTACACTTTCTGAACTTAGTGGTGTAGAGGGTATGTGGTTTAAGCTTTGTGCAGGGCGAGGACTTACAAATGCTACTCCTAGATTTAATATGACAATTCCTGGTGCTGATTATGCAGAAGATAAAACTAAATCTGAAGATATTGATATGTATGGATTTATTTTTGTACCTTATGATAATGGACAATATTCATTTCATATGAATTGGGCAAATGCAGTTAACTTAATAGGTTTTACAAATCAAAGTATGCAACAGTTTGGTATGGCTTCACAAGGATATGATCCAAATAGTGGAACAGCACAAAGTGGAGGTATGCCTACTAAATATTTAAATGGTTCAGCAACAGCAGACGAAACAGGAACTCCAAAAGCAGTTCAAAATGGATATGATGCAAATGGAAACTATTACCAAAATAATAATTCTCTAATTCCAGCTGCTATGATGGCAAATGCTCCGCAATTCCAAAATTTTGGAGATATGGAACTATTTACTATTATGGCTAAAGCTGAAGGTATTGGTGATGGGATTAACGACTTTTTAGATGATACTATAGTTTTTGCTTCTTGGGCTCAATCTAAAACAAATCCAAATAATAATATGAATATGTTAGGTTCAAACAAAAGTGAAACAGGTAATTCAACTTGGTTAGGGGTTAATATGCCTTGTTTATTAACTGATGGAAGATTTGGTTTAGAGTGGAATAAAGGTAGTAAATACTGGAGAAGTGTTACTTATGCAGAAGATACTCTAGCTGGTAGTAAAATAGCAACAAGAGGAACTGCATTTGAGGTTTATTACAACAAATCACTTACAAAAGCACTCGATTTAAATATTAGATATACAAAAATGGATTACGATTACACAGGAAGTAACTCATTTTTTGGAGAAGATGGAACACCTATGAGTATTAGAGATGCAAAAGCAGCTTATGAAGCTGGAATGGGTGCTGATGTTGTTGAGAGTGCTAGCGACATAAGAGTTTCTATTAGTTATAGATATTAATAAATATCTTTTATAGTTTTTCTATAAATCCAGTTTTTGGATATATCATTATAGAAACACTATTATTAGTTTTATCATAAAATCTTATCTCACAAGGGTCCAAAATCTCTTTTATGTTTGTACCTAATTGTGAGTAGATTTTTCCATCATATCCAAAACTTATTTGTCCAATTGTACTAGTTGTATTACAACTGACTTCTACTTTTTCTATACCATACTCTTTTGTTAAAAGGACATCTTTACTTTCATCATCACTTGCAACACAATCAGAATTTGAATAAAGATATCTTTTAGTTAGAGGGTCTTTTAATGTTTCCTCTTTTTTAAATGCTGCTGTACTACCCGATTCATCACTATATATAACATAATATAATCCTCCGATATTACTTGAGCAGTTTTGAAATTTTAGTGTCCATCTTTTTCTTTCCCATTCATCATCTTCAATATCAAATTTATTATCAATATTAGCTATATATCTTGTATAATTTAGGTTAAGTAATATTTTATCTCTTACTAGATTTAGTTTTGATAAGTTGTTTTTGGGAATTGAGATAGATATAATAATAGATATAAGTATAATTGTAAATATTAGCTCTAAAAGTGAAAAAGATTTTATAAATAAAAAAGCCACCTCTTTACGAAGTGGCTTTTTATTTTTATTTTGATATAAAATACTAAATCTCTTCAGCTTTATCAACTTGATATAATATATCATCCATTGGGTGTCTATACATAGGCATAGCAAGTCTTTTCTCATCAAGAATATGACCTATAAATCCTATACTTCTACCAACGATAAAGAATGCATTTAGAGTTCCAGAAGATATAAACTCATTAATCTCTTCTTCAGAGTAACCTAATGCTCTCCACATATCAACCATTAAAATACCAATAGTACCATCAACATTAAGAATTAAGTTCTCTTTTTTAGATGTAGTAAGAGCTTCAACAGTTCTTGCATAATCTAAAAGCGGAGTTGCTGGGAAATGTTCTGCAGCATAATTCATAAGTCCTGTAACTCTTAAATCAGGATTTTTAAGAGATTTAATTCTATGTCCAATACCTGGAATTGGGATACCAGCTTTTTTCATATGAGCTAAGAACTCTTTTGGAGATAGATTATTATCATCAGCATATTTAAAGTGTTCAGCAGCACCATCAATAGCACCACCAAATCTTGGACCAATTGTTAATAAACCAGTTACTAATGATTCAACAACCGATTTACCAGCTCTTGTAGTTACTTTTGCATTATGAGCACCACTTACAGCAGGACCATGGTCAGCAACAGTTTTAATTACAGTTTCAATAAAGTCTGTAGCCCATTTTGGATATTGTTTTTTGAACCATAGTAATGATACAACATCACCAATACCTTTACCTGTATCAGGAGTAGCCACAGAAGATATAGGGAAACCAGCATAAGTAGCCTCATCACCTCTATCGTCAGATATAGTACAGATAAACTCTTTACTTCTTCTAACAGTTGGACATACATTCATATCTGGCTCAGGAATTGGGTCAAGATTTAATGATTCAAATACCTCTTTGATTGTTGCAGGTAAATCATTGAATGTAGCAGGTACATGGATACCAGCTTCAGCCATAGCTTTGTTTTTAGACTCAGCAGTTTCAGCTTCAGCATTTGCAGATGCTCCAGCGTGACCAAATTGAACACCACTATCATAATATTTAGCAATTGTACCAATACACCAAGCGATAACTGGCTTAGTAATTCTACCATCTTTGATAGCTTCAATTACTTTGTACTCTTCAGTTCCACCAACTTCACCTAAAAGTAACATATATTTAACTTCTGGATTATCTTGCATTCTAAGTAAGTTATCAATAAATACAGACCCAACAAATCTATCTCCACCAATAGCCACACCTTCTGCAATACCATCAGCATTTATAGAGATGATATTAGAAAGCTCATTAAATAATCCACCAGATCTTGTAACTAATCCACAAGAACCAGCTCTATGTAACTTAGAGTTAACAATATTTGAAATTGTTCCACCAATATTAGCAACTTTAAATGCACCTGGAGTGATAGCACCAACAGTTGCAGGTCCAATTACTACTACATTTTTTTCTCTAGCAGTTTGGTTCATTTTTCTAGCAAGTCTCTCAGGAATACCTTCAGCAGTAATCATCATAGATGAGAAACCACCAATTTCAAGTGCTTCCATAGTTACTTCATAAGCAGTTCTAAAAGATGCAAAGTTTAAAAGTACATCAGCTTGAGGCTGCGCAGCTTTAGCATCTGCTGTATTTTTAAATATTGGAATCATAACTTCATCTGGTCCATAAAAGAACTTTTCAAATTTATTTCCAGAAGTTGGAGCTACAATAGCAGCTACAGATGGTGTATCTCTTTTGATTGTGTAGTCATAATCTAACATTCTTTGGATAGCAGTTTTATTGTTATTCCAAAAAATTGCTTGAGTTGATTTTGTATATAATTGTGTCATCTATTTATCTCCCTCTAATGCCATTCTAACGATATCTGTAACATGTGTTTCTGGTCCATAAACTTCAATGTAAAGACCTAATCTATCAGCAGCTTCTTTAATATCTTTTAAACCTTTTTCATAGTTAGGTCCACCACGTCTTACATAGATTTTTAAATCAACAGCTTTCATTTTATCTGCATATACTTCAAATGCTTGAATAATACCAGTAAAAGTTTTTGCAACATCAGTAAAGTTAGCAATAGCTCCACCAATAATCATAACTTTTCCTCTACCTTGAGGGTCTGGCTCTCTAGTCATAAGGTCTAGTAGTGTTTCAGCATAGAATTTTGTTTCACCAGTAGTTGGACCACCTGAATACTCACCATAGTTAGCAAGGTCATCAATACCAGCCATATCAGCAATAGTATCAGCATAAACAACTGAAGCACCACCACCTGCTACCATTGTCCAAACTCTAGCTTCTGGCTTAAGTAGTGTAAGTTTTAAACTAGCACCTGTTTTAGCATCGGCTTCTTCAATAGCTTCAACTTCTGGAGATTTAGCTTCCATACCAAATGCAGTTGGGTACTCAACATCTCCCCACTCATCTACCATCATAAATCCAGCAGTATCATCTAGTTTTGCAACCATATCTAGTAGCTCAATTTTATTACCTTGCATTACAAATGGGTTAATTTCAAGGTATGCAAAATTTAACTCTCTGTATGCTTTAAAGAATCCAATACAAAATTCAGCAAAGTTTGCTTTATCTTTATCAGCTACATCTGCAGGTACATTTGCTCTAATTTTTTCGGCAATCTCCTCTTCAGTTGCAGTAATAGGGAATGCTACTTCAGTAACTTTTTCATCCCATCCCTCTTCAACTTCCATACCACCTTCAGCTGACATATAAATAACATCATCATCACCTACACAAGTAGCACTTACATAGTACTCTTCCTCTTGCTCGTGTGGAGTAAATGGCTCAACTACGAAATGTGTTAATCTATCAACAGAAGGCTCACCTGTAGGTGTGTCACCATCAAATGAAAAGTAAACTGATTGGTCAGATGAAGACTTTTCATCAATCCAGCTAGCAGCTTTAGCTAAAGAAACATCACCTGGCTTAGTATCTCTAAAAAGTACTAAATCATTCTTACCTCTTTTTCCAAATAACATATCTGGTTTTGCAACAAGTGTTTTTTCCTTTAACCAAGATTTTGTTTCTGCAGCTTCGTTTAGTTCTGTTCCATTTTGAACCATAACTGTTTCGTATGCATATGTAAAATCTGGAAAGTATTTATCCCAATGTTTTGCTAAAATAGACTTAGCATCATATTCTCGTATTGCTTTTTGTGCCATACTGACCCCTTATTTAAAATAAATTTTCTTATTCTAACCTTTGTAAAATAAAAATAAGCAAAAAAGTAACACATGTAATATTTTAAAGTATATATATGTTTATTTTAGTAACATTTTATTGTTTTGCAAAATTATGATATAATATATTATTAAATTAAAAAGGTAGTAAATGAGAATATTAAGTGGAATTCAACCAAGTGGTACATTACATATAGGTAACTATTTTGGTATGATAAAAAAAATGGTAGAATCTCAAGATGATGGTGAACTTTTTGCTTTTATAGCCTCTTATCATGCAATGACATCTGTAAAAGATAAAGAGTTTTTAGAAAAAAATATATTTGAAGCAGCAGTAAACTTTTTGGCTTTAGGGATAGACCCTAATAAATCAACTTTTTGGGTACAAAGTGATGTTCCTGAAGTTCTTGAGCTATATTGGATACTATCAAATCATACACCAATGGGATTATTAGAAAGAGCTCATAGCTACAAAGATAAAACGGCTAGAGGAATTGCATCAAATCATGGACTTTTTTCATATCCTGTACTTATGGCAGCTGATATTTTACTTTTTGATAGTAATATAGTTCCTGTTGGAAAAGACCAAATTCAACATGTAGAGATAGCAAGAGATATTGCAAATACATTTAATAATACTTATGGTGATATATTAACTATGCCTCTATCTAAAATAGATGAAAATGTACAAAGTGTACCTGGGACTGATGGGGCAAAAATGTCTAAATCTTATGGTAATACTATTGATATGTTTGGAAGTAAAAAAGCTACAAAAAAACAAGTTATGAAAATTGTAACTGATAGTAAAGAGTTAGAAGATGTAAAAGATTATGTTACTTGTAATGTTTATAAACTGTGTGAACTTTTTATGTCTGAAGATGAATTAAAAGCTTTACAAAAAAGATATCAAACTCCAGGTGAGGGGTATGGTCATTTTAAATTAGCACTATTAGATAAAATAAATGAACATTTTGCACCTTATATTCAAAGAAGAGAACATCTAATGAATAATCCAGATGAAGTAAAAGAGATTTTAGCTCAAGGTGCTTCAAAAGCTAGAAAAATTGCTCAAGAAAAAATGAAAACTATTAGAGATGCAGTTGGTTTAAACTACTAATTATAAAATATAAAAGAGAATTTTTTAATATTTAAAATAAACCTCTTTTATATATAATTTTTATTCAGAAATAAAATTTTCAAAAAGATATTGATGCTCTTTTGGTAAATTATCAAATATCATTTTAGCTAAATCTCGTATCTCCCAAAGAGCAGAAGAACTACTTCTTAAAGCTATAAAGTTTTGTAAACTTCTAGCATTTATAGTCCAAGTAAGCTCTGTTTTATAACTTTCAGGTAAACAAAATTTTGCTTTATCATTAGATACACCATCAAGTAATATCAATCTTAAATTCTCCAAAGCTACAATAGAAGCAAAATCTACACTTAATTCATTTGTCCAAACTAAATATTTTGAAGCTCTTACCATATGTTTATCTTGATATACTTCATCTTTATTTGTATATTTTTCTTTTAGCTCTTGCATAGATAAATTATTTGTAAAACAATCTTCATCTTTAAGCTCTTTTAGAGTGTATCTAGTACTTTTTACACTAAGACTTGCAACTCTATGCCTTACTAACTCTTGAAGTAAAGCACGGCTAACACCACTAATATAAAATGTATAACTAAGATGTTCTAAAGTACTACTATGTTTAAATTTATTTCCCACTCTATCTATAAGCTCTTTATCTTTTTCACCACCATCATCACTTTTATCAAAACTTTGCCAACAAGTTCTTATAGCAGTTGCACAAATATTTAAATCTGTATTTTGTAATAGTTCTACTTTCATACTATCTCCTTTTATTTATTTATATCTTAATTGATATGTAATATCACCAGCTCCAACACCAACAACAATACCTTGAGTGATATTTTTTATTACTTTGTTATTTTGTATTAATTCCACTTTTCCATCTACTGTATTTATTTTGTCGCAAAACGTTATATTATATTTGGAAAACTCTTTTTTAAAATCTATATTTTTAATATCTTCAGCCACACTCCAAACAGGTAATATAATTAACTCATCACAACCATCAAAACAGTTTTTAAAAGCTTCTAAGTTATCTAAAGTTCTACTATATTTATGTGGTTGCCATACTATTATAATTTTATCTACTTTTTTATATTTTTGATATAGTTTTACAGAATCTATAGTTACTTTTATCTCTGTTGGGTGATGAGCATAATCATCTATTAAAATAAAATCCTCTTTTTTTTGAAGAATATCAAATCTTTTTTTAATACCTTTATATTTTAAAAGATTTTCTCTTATTTTATCTACACTTAATATTGGAATGGTAGCCAGTATAACAGATGCAGCATTAAGTGCTATGTGGTTACCAAATCCCCACACTTTAAATTCACCCATATCTTTTAATCTAAATTTTGTATATGGTTCATCATTTTCTAATAAGTATTCTATATTTTTGATATCAATAGATGGATATAATCTTATAGCATCACCTTTATAATCTTTTAAAAATTCATCTTCTGCATTTATTACTCGCACTTTTGCAATATCTAAAAATTTTTTATAAGCATCATAAAATCTTTGTTCATCATAATTATAATACTCCATATGTTCAGGTTGTGTATTTAATACAATAGAGCAATATGGATTTGATAATATAAAACTCTCATCAGATTCATCAGCTTCAAATGCCAAAGTATCTGATATGTATCTAAAATTAGAGTTAAACTCTTTACTAATAGCTCCAATAATAGCAGAACTTTGTAAAACAGAACTTAGAATTGCAGTTGTTGTACTTTTTCCGTGAGCTGCACATACACAATAATTTTTTGTCTCTTTTAAAATAATATTTAAAGCATCTTTTCTAGTTAATAGATTTAAATTTTGTTTTTTTGCTTCTATAATCTCAGGATTATTATCTAACACAGCAGCACTATATATAACTAAATCTTGATTTTTAATATTATTTTTTGATTGTGGTATATCTACTTTTATATTTTCTTCTCTTAGTTTTTGAGTAATAGGCGTATCTTTTATATCAGAGCCACTTACAACATCTCCTTTATATTTCATAAATCTAGCTAAAGCAGATAAACCTATACCTCCAATCCCTATAAAATGTACTTTCATTAATTTAAAAGATGCTTTAGTTTTTCGTATTCTTCAGTAATTAAAGAGATATTACTATTAAGGTACTCTTTTGTATCAAAATTAAAATTTGATATAAAATATCCATAACTTTCTTTTAGAGGTTCTTTTTCCATATCTACATCTTCATAGAACTTATCCATATCTATATTTTTAGAAGTATTAATAAAATGGATATTAAAAATATCTATTAAAAATTCATCTTCTACTATTCTTGTTAAAATAAAAAATAACTCTTTTGCACCATTATAATCATCAACACTCCATTTTTCAACAGCGTGTTCATAAAAACTTCTTATAAAATATATATCTTCTGTATCTAAAGATAATTTTTCTTTTTTTTGTAATCTTTCTTGAATTTTATCAAATGATATTTTTAAAATCTCTTCATATACTTTATTTATACGATTTTCATCATTTAAATCTAATACAAGTAGAGTATCTAAAACCTCATATAATTGAGCTATATCTTTATTATCAAGTGATTCTTTCTCTTTCTCTTTTATATATTTTAAAAAATCTGGATTTGTTCTAGCTTCGTTTAGTTCTTCTGGAGTCATATAAGTAACCTCTTTGTATATTTAATTAAGGAGTATTATATCTAATATATGTTTAAATTTTATGATACTTTAGTAATTAAATAATTACTTATAATCTAATAGATTAAGAATCTATATAGAATAGTTTTTATAAAATACAATAACTAAAAAAAAGGTATATTTATGGAGTTAATTGTAAATGGTGAAAAAGTATCTACAGATGAAAATAATACTTTAGAACAAATAATGGAAGAACTAGAGATAATAGATAAGGTTATGGCTGCTGCTATTAATATGGAAATAGTAAAAAAAGAAAATTGGGATACTACTATTCCAAAAGAAAATGACAAAGTAGAATTACTACAATTTGTTGGTGGAGGTTGATTTATGGTTAATGATATAAGTTCTGTTTGTACTTATTGTGGAGTAGGGTGTGATATAACTGCTCAAGTACAAAATAATAAAATATTAAAAATATATGCTCAAAGTGATGGTGCAGTATCTCAAGGTAAGTTATGTATTAAAGGTAAACACGGATTTGATTTTGTAGACTCTAAAGATAGAATTAGAAACACAAGAATTAAAAAAAGTTTTATTGAAGATAATTTTGAAAGTATGCCTCGAGAATTAAAAGCAAGAAGTCGTACTTTAGATTCTTATGATGATATATGGTATGAAGCTAATTATGAATTTGCTACTAGTTTATCTGCTTGGAAATTAGCAGAATTAAGAGAACAATATGGTGATAAAAGTTTTGGTGCAACAGGTGGGGCTAGAACTAGTTGTGAGAGTGGATTTTTATTACAAAAGTTTACAAGAGAAACGATGAGGTCACCAAATATCGATAATTGTGCTAGAGTTTGTCATAGTCCTAGTTTAAATGGTATGGCAGCAACTATTGGTGAGGGTGCTGCTACTAATCCTTATGATGATATATATAAAACCCAATATATGATTGTAATAGGTTCAAATACAACAGAAGCACACCCTATAATAGCAAATAGAATGATAGAAGCAGCAAGGTCTAAAAGTTCAAAACTTGTAGTTTGTGATGTAAGAAATATTCAATTAGGTAAATTTGCAGATATGGAAGTTGTACTACCTTATGAAGCAAATCTATTATTTTTAAATAGTATAGCTTATGTGATATTAAAAGATGAACTTTATAATCAAGAGTTTATAGATACTAGATGTAAAGAGTTTGAAGATTATAAAAACTCAATTTTAAATGACCCTTTTGCAAATCCTGAGTATTTTAAAAATATAAAAGGTTATGAGTATATAGCTGATATGGTACCCCAAATTGCAAAAGAGTATTCATCAAAAAAATCTATGATATTTTGGGGATTAGGTATTAGTGAGCATTTAGATGGTAGTTATGCAGTTATGGCTATGGTAAACTTAGCACTTCTTACTGGAAATGTAGGTAAACAAGGAGCTGGACTTATGCCTCTTCGTGGTCAAAATAATGTACAAGGTACTTGTGATATGGGTTGTTTACCATATTATGGACCTGATTATACAAAGCCAAAAGAGGAGGGATTAAAAACTCCTGATATGATAGATGCTATGTTAAAAGGAGAATTAAAATCTCTATTAGTTATGGGTGAAGATATAGCTCATATTCATCCAAATCAACATAAAATAAATAAAGCATTAAAAAATCTTGATTTACTTATAACTCAAGAGTTATTTATGACTCAAATAGCACAAAAATCAGATATTGTTTTTGGTGTAAAATCAGCTTATGAAAAAACAGGTGTTTATGTAAATGCTATGAGAAGACTTCATCTGTCTCAACCTTTAGTTGAAAATAATCTTCCAGATGATTGGGAAGTATTAAAAGATATTGAAAATAAAATGAAAGGTGAATTTTTATATAAAAGTAGTGCAGATGTTTGGAAAAATGTTCAAAAAGAAGCACCTTATAGATATGGTGGTGCAAGTTATCAAAAATTAAAAAAACATAGAAGTAAAGGGATGCAGTGGCCTATAGATAAAACAGATACCCCTATTCTTCATCTTGAAAAGTTTAATACTCCAGATGGATTAGGTAAATTTATATACAATGGTTACCAGCTTCGTGGACAAGTTGAAAAACTTGTAAATAATGTATCTTATGATACTTTTTATCTTACAACAGGTAGAGTATTAACACAATACAATAACTCTGCTCAAACATCAAAATCTGAGAAGTTACAAAGTAAATATAGTGAAGATGTAATATTAGCTTCAATAGAAGATAAACACCTTATAACTCACGACCATATTATATTAAAATCAAAGTATGGAACAACAACACCATTAAAAGTTAAGTTTGTAAAAACTATAAAACCACAAACACTTTTTTGTTCATTTCATCACTCAAAATCAAATATTAATTATATATTTGGAGATGAAGCAGATGTAAATACAAAAACAGCATTATTTAAATCTATTGAAGTTGTAGTTTGTTAGAAAAGAGTTAGAATATATCTATAAAAATTTTTAAATAGTAAAAAAAGATAGATGGATTTGAAAGCAGGTAGATATTAGAAAATAAACTTTGTATTAGTAAAAGTTAATGTAAGTTTAATATTTTATCTGCTATCGTATAATATCTTTTATTATTTTATATTTAGTTTACTTAATAATATAAGAAATTTTAAATTAGGAGTCTAAATATATGAATTATTTTGAATTAAATATATCTTTTTATTTAAAAAAAGATATAAACTTTGTAGATAGTTTTGAAACATTATCAAAATATATAAATTTTACAATATGTGATATATCCAAAAATATAGATTTTCATACAAGTAATAAGTTTAAGCATTATTCTTTTGGTGGGTTTTATCCTATTGAAAAAGATAAAGTTTATAAAAAAGGGAAAATATATACAGTAAAACTTAGAGCTTTAGATAAAGAATTTATAACAACTTTATCAAATGACTTACGGCAAAATATAAATAATAGTTATATTCAAGCTATAAATATAGATATGAAAAAGTATAACCAACATTTTATAACAGAACTTTATAGTATAACACCTGTAGTGGTTACTATGAAAAATAAAAGATTTTGGATGAAAGAGGACGAGCTTTTAACTCTTTATAAACAACTACAACAAAACTTACTCAATAAATACAAATCCTTTTATAACAAAGAGTTAAAACCTACACAAGATTTTATACAACTATTTGAAATTAAAAATAATCGTTCTCAAACTATACAAATAACAAGAGATGAAAAGAAAATAAGGCTCTTTGGTAATAAGTTTAGAATTATTCCTAACGAAGATGAAGTAAGTCAGAAGTTGGCTTTTATGGCTCTTGCTTGTGGACTAGGTGAGAAAAATAGTTATGGTGGTGGGTTTTGTTTATGGAATTAGAAGAAAAAAGCTTGTTTACTTTAGATTTTTCAAAACCTGTTGGTGATCCAATGGTGGAGATTGGACGGCTTGGATTGGTTGAGTTTTGTGGGAAAGATAAGTTTGAGAGTTTTGAGGAACTACGACTTCAAGTCAAAAAGCTTTTTAATATTTATACCTTTAAAACAAGTGGACGAATTGGACAAGTTTTTTCTTCAAATTCAAAATTTACGCATAATTCAACTGGTAAAAATTTGAATGAGCGTTTGAAGCAATCATTAGAACTATATGATGAATTGATAAAAGAGTCTTATGATGGATATTGTTTATCTTGTGGTAAAAAAGATAACTTGTGTAGTGTAAGTAAAACTATTTTTCCTTTGACTACTGGAAATAGCAATGCAAATTTTACTTCAAACTTTTCAAATAAGTTTTTAATGTGTAAAGAGTGTATGACTTCACTATTTTATGCACCAATAAATATGCAAAAAACGACTGGTCGCATGGGTTTTATGATTAGTAATAATGAAGAGATAAATAAGTTTTGGAGTGAAGAGAATATTGATGAGTTTAATGCAAATATAGTCAAAAATATGGACTCTCTTGTTGATTCTAAAATTAATATTTTTGAAAATTTTATTTATAACTTGATAGAAGAGCTTCAAGAGGAAGAACTATTTGGAGATATAACATTTTATTTGATTTCAAATATTGATATAGATTCTAATATTGAAATGATTCATATTTCAGAAAAAAATATGAGATTTATTAATCGTGTTGCACCAAAGTTTTTTACTACAAAACTTACAACAACAGCTAGTGATGAATGGAATAACCTGATTTTTAGATATTCATCAAAAGATAAAAGTGGGAAGTTTAGAACAAGAAATGAACCAAAAAAAGTTTTAGATAAAACAAAAAATATTTGGATTGATGATAAAGAGAAAAGTCCAACTAAAATAAAATTTGAAGAGGATGTAATTGAGAAAAAAAATTATAAATCTACAATGAAATTTTTTAATCCTTTGATTAGTAATTTCATTCAAGGTAAATCATTACTTGGAATTTTTAAGAGGAGTCATACAAGTTGGCATTTAACAGAAATTTATTTAAAGGATATAGTAGAGATGAGAGAAGAACGATTAGTTGCATTAAAAAAAGTTGCTGATAACTTACAAGTGTTAAATAACAATGATGATAAAGAGTTTATTAGAAAAGTTGTTTTCCCTATAGAGAAAACCAAATCACAAAGTGAACTAAGAACTAGATTAAGAGAGTTCATGAGGAAATTATTAGCTAAACCTGATAAGCCGTTATTGTTTACTGCTGATGAGATGGTATTACAAATTTTACCTAATGGTGAGAGTTGGTATGAAACAAAAGATATTTTGTTAATAGCTTTATATGAAAAATTGTCTTTTGATGAAGAGATAGAAGATGAGTTAGCAAAATTAACAATAAATGAAGGAGATAATGATGAATGATTTTGAAGATATGATTAAAAGTGATGAGGTTAGAAACTATTTTGTACAGAGTGCTATTTTAATAGATGTTGATGGTGCGAGTCTAAATAATTGGGGGAAAGACAGTAGTAATTCTCAAGGTACAGATAATGCAACAGCAGTTAAAAAAGTATTTAAAAATGGAAGAATGTATGCAATAGTAGCTGGTCAAGCTTGGAGATATTGGTGGAGAGAATCATTAGGATTAAATAGTTGGAAATTGAGTCCAATTACAAGAGATGATAAAGTTGCTTATACAGATGTAAATCCTATTCAATATGCTGATGATGATATTTTTGGATATATGAGAGCTTTAAATGAAAATATAAAAGATTTAGTTGAAAAGATAGAAAAAGAGATAAGAGAACAAAAAAAAGAAGATATAGAGAATATAAAGAAAGAAAAAAATAAAGTTAAAAAAGAAGATTTGAATAAAGCATTATCTAAATCAATCTATGAAATTGTTTCAAATAATGAAAAAATTATAGAGGTAGCAGGTGAAAGAAATATCGATATTGAAATTATTGCAAATTTGTTATTTAAAAATTTACCTAAAAAAGCTACGAAAGCAGATGATTATAAAATTGATATGAGTGTAACAAGAATAAGTCCACTCAAAAATTCTATTTTATCCTCTGTAACGCCCATAAAACTAATTAATGAATTTTCAACTATGGCAAGACAAGAAGGAGATGCAGTTCCTTATGAAAAACAATCATATTCAACGGTACTTAAAGGGATGTTTTCACTTGATTTAGACCAAGTAGGAACATTTACAAAACTCAATCGTTCAGGCTATAAAAATATTATAGATTTAGATTATCAAAGAATTTTAGAAAAAAATGGTTCGGAAGTATCTGATTTAATCAATCCAAATATCAAAAGAGCTAGATTAGAAAACAGTATAAGGCAGCAAAGAGCCAAAGATACAATCTTGGCACTAAAAACCATTGCAGGTGGTGCAAAAAGAACAACCAATTATGTGAGCGTCAAGCCTGATTTTATCATTTTGGCAGTTTTAAAAGGTGGTAATAATATCTTTGATAATATTGCAGTAGAAGAGAATGGACGAGCTACTTTATCTATAGATGCTTTAAAAGAGGCTATTGAAGATAATAAAGAGTATCTAAGAAGTGATATTTATATTGGTAAAATGAGTGGTTTTATGGATGATGTAAGTCTCAATATCTTAAAAAGTGAAATATCAGGAATTACAATTCATACTGGAACTGTTAATAAAATGGTTGATGAATTTGTTCAAACTTTAGATATTGTAGTGATTTAAGATGAAACTATATCGTGTACTTATCACAGCACAAACGGCTAGTTTTAGGTATCCAAACTTTATAAGTTCTAATCAACTTAGCATCAAAGCTATTCCCTATACAACTATAGCAGGAATGGTTGCTTCTGCCTCAGGAGATGATAAGTTAGTTGATTTTAATTTTTCTTATATTTTTAGATATTTATCTTCTTATGTAGATTTGGAAACTATATATAAGTTTGAAAAAAAAGGAAATTCTGTTAATAACAAAAGTGTAATACAAGACCCAACATTTAAAAGAGAGATATTGTATGATTGTTATTTGACTCTCTATTTTGAAGATGAGAAGATAGCAAATGCTTTCAAGTCTCCTATTTTTCAACTTCTTTTAGGTCGTAGTGGAGATTTAGCAAGAGTTGTGGAGATTAAAGAGGTAGAGGTTGTAAAGTCAAATAAGGCTATTTTAAACGGTACAATAGTTCCATTTAATGAGTTTAAAAGTTCAGGTGAAATATATGCTATGCCCAAATATTTTGACCAAACTAATGTCATACGAGAACCAAGAGGAGTGCAACCATTTTTAATTAATGATGGAATAGGTAACTTTATTCATCAACCAAGAGATTTAAAAGAAAAATTTGATTTAAAAAATTGGAAATTTACCAAGATGGAAAATAAAATTTTAATGGAAGCTTTTTGGGATGAAGAGTTAAACAGTTCAATTATATTGAGAAGTTTATGTTAGCCAAGTCTGATGGTTTGAGTTTAGAACAACATACACAAGACTTATTGGATGTTGCAGAGGAGTTTGAAAAAGCTTTTCCTGCGATAGAAGAGCTTTTTGAAAGTAGTGAATTTTGGAATTATTTGAGATTTTCTATACTCTTTCATGATATAGGTAAGAGTACCCAAGGGTTTCAAAACTTGATGTCTAATGGTGAAAAATATATATTTAGACATGAAGTATTGAGTGCGATAGTAGCTCAAAACTATACAGATAATGAATTAATAATTAATGCTGTTTTAGCACATCATAAAAATTTTGAGAAGTTAAAAAAGTTATTTAAGGAGTATGACAATAATGAAAAATACAATCAAGGTAGATGGATAGCAAAAGAGTTTAAAGAATTAGATTTTTTTTGGATAAATGCGTTTTTAGTGAAGCAAAATATTGAAATAAAAAAGTTAAATATTAATGATTTGAATAGTGTTATAAAAAAGTGGACTTCAAAAATAAGTAGAAAAAAAATATCTGAACTTGAAAAGTTTCAAAATATATTTTTATCTGCTTCTCTCTCAATTTGTGACCATAATGCTTCAGCAGGTATCAAAAATATCCCTATTATTGAACAAAATCACTTTGATTTTTTATATAATACTCATTATAAGCCACATCATCATCAAGAAGCATCTTGGAAAACAAAAGGAAATGCCCTCTTGATTGCTCCCACAGGTCAAGGCAAAACAGAGAGTAGTTTAGGATGGCTACAAACTCAACTAAAAATTAGACAAGGTAGAGCTTTTTATATACTCCCCTTTACAGCTTCTATTAATGCTATGACAAAACGAGTTACAAAAAATTTTGATAATGAAGAATTGGTTGGATTATTACACGGAAAGGCTAAGTTTTTTATAGATGAGTATTATGAGAGAAAAGATGGACAGAGTTTAAAAGAGTTGATAGATATTAACAAAAAGATTATTAAACCTTTTAAAGTGGTAACGCCTTTTCAGATTTTAAAATGGGCTTTTGGTGTCAAAGGATTTGAAAAAGGTTTCACAGAACTAGCAGGTAGCTATCTAATTTTTGATGAGATTCACATCTATGACAGAGAGCTTTTTAGAAGAATCCTCTTTTTTATAGAGTGGTTGATTGAGAAATTGGAAGTTAGAGTATTTATTATGACGGCAACTATGCCGACATTTATGCAAGAGTATATTAAAACCACTCTAAAAATAGAACAAGAGATACGACCTGATAATGCATTGATAGAAGGTATTAAAAGACATAAAGTCAAGTTACTTGATACAACGATAGATGAGCAGATAGATTTTATACAGGAGAATATAGATAATCAGAAGAGCGTTTTAGTGGTTTGCAATACAGTTACCAAATCCCAAGAGATGTATGATGCTATAAATTGTCTTAGTAAAACACTTTTGCATAGTGGATTTAATGCCAAAGATAGAACACAAAAAGAAAAAGAGATACAATCCGATAACAAGCCTCAACTTTTGGTAGGTACACAAGCGATTGAAGTAAGTTTGGATATTGATTATGATTTGATTGTCACAGAACCTGCTCCTCTTGATGCACTTTTACAACGCTTTGGTCGTGTTTATCGAAGTAAATTAAGAGTTTTGAGAGAAGAAGATGAGGCTAATTGTTTTGTTACAAGAGAAATAGAGGATGTTCATAAAATAATATATAATGAAGATTTAATTAAAAATACACTGTATGAATTAGATAAGATTCAAAATAGCATTATCAATGAGAATATTGTACAACAACTACTTGATAATATTTATGAACCTTTTGAGTTAGATGTGGATGGATTAAGAGACAATTTCCAAAGCTATTTAGATAAATTGTATCCTTTTAATATCTATGAAGAGAGTGAAGAAGAATTTTTTTCTCAATTTGATGGAATTGAAGTTTTGCCTATTGAGTTAAAAGATGAGTTTATAAAACTTATAGAATATAAAAAATATTTAGAAGCTGAAAAATTATTTGTATCTATTAGTAAAAAAAAATATGTATCAAATAAAGATAAGATGGTTTTTTTTGAATATGTTGGTTATAAAAAAATTTTTCCAATAATTGCTTTACATTATAATAATGAAATTGGTTTAACAAATGATTATGTTGAAAATATTGAAGATAGGAATGGATTTTTATGAAAAATATCACAGGAACCCTAATAAACTATTATTTCCACTGTAAAACACAATGTTGGCTACATGCAAATAGAATAAACCTAGAAGACAATAGCGAAGATGTGAGAATAGGTAAAGTTTTACACGAGATAAATGAGCAAAAAAGTAATAATACAGAGATAAGTATTGATAATGTTAAAATTGATAAAATTACTAAAGATTATCTAGTAGAGGTAAAGAAGTCAGATAGTGATACAGTGGCTACTAAATGGCAAGTTCTTTTATACTTATATAAATTAAAACAAAAAGGTATAATTAAAAAAGGTAAAATAGAGTATATTGAGAAAAAAAAGCAAGATAAAAAGATAGAATATATTGAACTTAGTGAAGATAATGAAAAAGAACTTTTAGAAGTGTTAGAAAAGATAACTACATTAATTAATTTACCAATACCTCCTGAAGCTATAATGGAAAAATATTGTAAAAAATGTGCTTATTACGAATACTGTTTTATATAAATATTAAGGAGATAAAATGGCAAGAAATCATACAAGATATATATTTAGTATTGGTGAACTAAAAAGAAAAGATAACTCTATAATGTTTAAAAATGAAAAAACTACTTTGTATATACCTATAGAAGATACCAAAGAGTTATATTGTATGAATGAAGTAAGTTTTAATACCAAGTTTTTAGACTTTATAGGAAAAGCAGGAATTACATTACATCTATTTAATTATTATGAAAATTATAGTGGTAGTTTTTATCCTAAAGAACAATATGTAAGTGGTAATTTAACTATTAAACAATCTATTTGTTATATTGAAAATAGATTAAAAATAGCAAAAAATATTGTACAGGCTATAGCTGATAATATTCATGAAACACTTTATCATTATTATAGACACGGAACGAAAGAGCTAAAACCATTTTTAGATTGGTTAAAAGTAGAGCCAAAAAAGTTTTTATCTAAAAATATAAATGATAAACAAATACTTTTTATAGAGGGGCAAATATGGATGAAGTTTTATGGAAGTTTTCAACATTTTTTAGCTGAAGAGTTTATTATGAACAAAAGAGTTAAACGACCACCTGATAATCCTATGAATGCACTTGTTAGTTTTGGAAATACTTTACTTTATACTAAAACGATATCTGCTATTTATCAAACTCATCTCAATCAAACGATAAGTTTTTTGCATAGTCCTAGAGATGGTAGATTTAGCTTAAGTCTTGATATAAGTGAAGCTTTTAAACCAATAATAGTTTTTAAAACAATTTTTGATTTAGTAAATAGAAAAAAATTACAAGTTAGTAAACACTTTGACAAAAGTCTAAATTATGCACTTTTAAATGAAACTGGTAAAAAAATATTTATTGATGCTTTTGAAACAAGAATAAATGAAACATTTTTACATCCAAAATTAAAAAGAAAAGTTAGTTATAAACATTGTTTAAAATTAGAAGGCTACAAACTTATTAAATATATATTAGAGAATCAAGATTTTACACCTTTTAGATTAAAAGATAAAAAATGAGAAATAACAGCTATAACTATAATTATATTTTTTTGTTTTATGATATAGCAGATGAGGTTACTAAAGTTGGGAAAAATAGAGTTACAAAAGTTTTTAAGATTTGTAAAAAATATTTAAAACATCATCAAAAATCTATTTTTAGAGGTAATATAACTCCATCATCTCAAATAAAGCTAGAAAATGAATTAAAGAAAGTGATAGATAAAGAGATTGATTTTATCACAATTATAAAGGTTCAAAATAATAGAACTTTCGAAGAAGTGATAATAGGAACTAATGAACAACAGGAAGAATCAATATTTATATAATTTATATTTTTTTCCAACCTATTTTTTTGTATTTTTATATAAAGTATGATACAATCTGTTGTTTGAATGATATTTAACATTTTATTGTTAAAAAACAATTCATTGGAAAAAAATTAATTAAATAGCTATTTTATAGGCTTTTTAATTAAATTTCTTTTTTAATATGTAGTAAATATCTTCATTGAACCGACACAAATATTGTATTTAAATACATCAATTATCACATTTTTTAAATATTGAGTATTATTGAACCGACACAAATATTGTATTTAAATAAAAATAAAGTTGAAAGTTTAAGGCTTAGATATGATTGAACCGACACAAATATTGTATTTAAATTTAAATGAAAATGATATTATTAAAATACAATCTGATATTGAACCGACACAAATATTGTATTTAAATACACAACCCCCCATTAAATAAGCTCTAATGATAAAATTGAACCGACACAAATATTGTATTTAAATATCAAAATTTTTCTGGTGTTAGCTCCGTCAGGTTAACATTGAACCGACACAAATATTGTATTTAAATTAAAAGCCTTTGTTAATCTAAAAACAACCATTAAAATTGAACCGACACAAATATTGTATTTAAATTTAATAAAGCTGATGTTGAAAGATTTACTAAAAAAAATTGAACCGACACAAATATTGTATTTAAATCGATATTGTAAAACATTACCATTTAATTGTTTTTCATTGAACCGACACAAATATTGTATTTAAATTAGATTTGCTTATCTCTTCAATAATATTACTATTATTGAACCGACACAAATATTGTATTTAAATCCCATTTGCTTTAAATACTAATTTTAGAAAAGAGAAATTGAACCGACACAAATATTGTATTTAAATAACATATCGGAGATATATATATTAATCTCATACCATTGAACCGACACAAATATTGTATTTAAATTATCTTCCATCTCTCTTATTTCATTTGCAGATAAATTGAACCGACACAAATATTGTATTTAAATCGAAAGCCAAAAAGCACTTATGGAACTATTAAGAGATTGAACCGACACAAATATTGTATTTAAATGGTGTTAGATTGCTTCTTATATCTAATAATTTTCTAATTGAACCGACACAAATATTGTATTTAAATGTGGTAAATATTTAGATGTAGATGTAAAAAAGTTTATTGAACCGACACAAATATTGTATTTAAATAATTCTGGTAATGTAATAGAACTTATCCCTTTTATAATTGAACCGACACAAATATTGTATTTAAATACCTAAAAATAAATCTGATTATAAAAAATGGATAAAATTGAACCGACACAAATATTGTATTTAAATTATTCATCTTTATACAAGTGATATTTGGATACATATTGAACCGACACAAATATTGTATTTAAATGGGGGTACAAAGCGATGAAGCAAAAGAACCATACTCATTGAACCGACACAAATATTGTATTTAAATGGGATGTACCAGATGCTAATATAAATACTACATCATTGAACCGACACAAATATTGTATTTAAATGATAAAGATTCTGGAGTAAAATCTGCAATAGTTGATTGAACCGACACAAATATTGTATTTAAATTCCCAACCAGAATTTAAAGCTAGTTTATTATCTGATTGAACCGACACAAATATTGTATTTAAATCAAAGATTATACAGACTTTCGACACAACCTAATTTAATTGAACCGACACAAATATTGTATTTAAATGGGTATAAAAGTAGAAGTTGATTTAGCTCCAAATGGATTGAACCGACACAAATATTGTATTTAAATGTTGCTGTACGAATTTTTAATAAACATATAAAAGAATTGAACCGACACAAATATTGTATTTAAATAAAAAAAATAATTTAGGAGATTAGTTTGTTTAAGATTGAACCGACACAAATATTGTATTTAAATGGGTATAAAAGTAGAAGTTGATTTAGCTCCAAATGGAGTACCAGATTGAACCGACACAAATATTGTATTTAAATAACACACCTATAAATCCTGACTTAGTGGTTCAGTTTATTGAACCGACACAAATATTGTATTTAAATAACATACAAGACATATCTCTAACATTGCTTGTATATTGAACCGACACAAATATTGTATTTAAATACTAACATTATGTTGGTAGATGGGAGGGTATTCCATTGAACCGACACAAATATTGTATTTAAATCTACAGGACTAAGTTCCCTTTTGCTCCACTTACCATTGAACCGACACAAATATTGTATTTAAATACTGTTTTAACTTCTTTTTTATATGTAAAAGTAGTAATTGAACCGACACAAATATTGTATTTAAATAGTAGAAACCTGCTTGTGTATGATATCCAAAGTTAGATTGAACCGACACAAATATTGTATTTAAATAGTGACCTAAATATTATCTTCCAGTGGTCTTCTATATTGAACCGACACAAATATTGTATTTAAATAGCCAAAACCTGCAAAGAAGATTTTAGTAATTATAATTGAACCGACACAAATATTGTATTTAAATCAAACAAACTTATATAAAGCTATCTCATTATTAGATTGAACCGACACAAATATTGTATTTAAATTCTGCTGATGCTTCTTTTAAAGGGTTTACAAAAGCAATTGAACCGACACAAATATTGTATTTAAATCAAGTGAGTGATTGGGTAAACAATAATGTTGATAAATTGAACCGACACAAATATTGTATTTAAATAGAGAAGCACAAAACACTACAGAGATTTTTAGATGAATTGAACCGACACAAATATTGTATTTAAATATTGTTACTTTAGGCTCAAAACTTTTATTAGTTGCATTGAACCGACACAAATATTGTATTTAAATGACCCACAATATGACTTTTTAACATCAAGGAGAAAGATTGAACCGACACAAATATTGTATTTAAATCTAGCTCCTATAACTGGAAATGATGTATCTATCTGTATTGAACCGACACAAATATTGTATTTAAATTTTGTAGTAGTGTTTTCTACTGAATACTGTAAAAATTGAACCGACACAAATATTGTATTTAAATTAATAAGGTTTTAAAGCCATTTTTACCTATCCTTTTATTGAACCGACACAAATATTGTATTTAAATATGGCAACAAGTACTATAGCAGAATTTGAAAGTATATTGAACCGACACAAATATTGTATTTAAATTAGCTTAATGTATCTAATTTAACTGAACTATTTTGATTGAACCGACACAAATATTGTATTTAAATAAAAATATAACAGAACTTACTAAAAACCCTGAAGATATTGAACCGACACAAATATTGTATTTAAATGCTCTTTTGGTTATGGAAGACCAGGGTGGCATATAGATTGAACCGACACAAATATTGTATTTAAATGATAGGTACGGAGTAGGTTGGGGTAAGACAGATAGTATTGAACCGACACAAATATTGTATTTAAATTTTAGAAAAAGAAGAAGTTGATTTGTTGGCAAAAGATTGAACCGACACAAATATTGTATTTAAATCTAATGGATACTTTAGTTGCAAGTGGTAAAGAGTTTAATTGAACCGACACAAATATTGTATTTAAATTTATCTAATCCTCTTCTGACTACTCTTAAAAGATATTGAACCGACACAAATATTGTATTTAAATTGTCTATTTTATTTTTAAAATGATAGTTATATACAATTGAACCGACACAAATATTGTATTTAAATAGGAAGTTTTTGGAGGTTATACCTATAAAGATTACTCTATTGAACCGACACAAATATTGTATTTAAATTCTATGGAGTTGAGAGCTTTTAAGTTTGTGTTTATATTGAACCGACACAAATATTGTATTTAAATTTTAATCCTTTTACCTTTTTTTCTAAGCTTCTTTAATTGAACCGACACAAATATTGTATTTAAATTCTTCTAAAATATCTCTAAGTAAAAGTCCTTTATCTATTGAACCGACACAAATATTGTATTTAAATGGGAATAGGGTTCTTCTATCGGGCGGCGATTTGTAATTGAACCGACACAAATATTGTATTTAAATGCTACATTTTATTGATAATGTAAATGAGAGTGTAATTGAACCGACACAAATATTGTATTTAAATCGGAACAAGAAAGAGAACTTTTAGAGCTTATAGAATTGAACCGACACAAATATTGTATTTAAATAAAAAAATTTATATATGATTGTTTTTGAATCCTATTTATTGAACCGACACAAATATTGTATTTAAATTATCTTTTAATTTTTCTATAGATTTTATATTTTGATTGAACCGACACAAATATTGTATTTAAATTTAGAACAGTAGTAAATAAGCCAAAAGAAGCAAAATATTGAACCGACACAAATATTGTATTTAAATAAATATGAAAAATAAAGAACAACCGTTTTTTTTAGAATTGAACCGACACAAATATT
>Ga0193965_1000127_pt1 | contig 26694 bp, 27 predicted proteins | sample FB_8_MG_FD_140330 | JGI IMG/M metagenome (GOLD analysis project Ga0193965, IMG submission 140330) | Microbial mat bacterial communities from the Broadkill River, Lewes, Delaware, United States - FB_8_MG | ecosystem: Environmental > Aquatic > Freshwater > River > Microbial mats | place: USA... | reverse complement strand
TAAAAAAAGATAATGATATACTTTTTAATGCTACTTTTTTATTAGTTTTAGTAAAAGATGGAAAAATAAAAAGATTAGATAGCTCTATAAGAGAAACTCTTTTAGAACTTTTTCTTTAAACATATAATTAAATGGGTAATTTTATAGTAAAAACAGCACCTTTACAATCTAATCCATTATAATTATATTCTGTGTTTTTTACACTTATAGAACCATTTAGTCCATCTTTAATAATATTGTATGTCATATGAAGCCCTAAGCCTGTACCTTGAGACTGATGCTTTGTAGTAAAATATGGTTCAAATACTTTATTTATAATATTTTCAGGAATTCCACCACCATTATCTTTGATAATAATATCTATATCTTTATCATTTTTTTTAGTTGTGATAAAGATATACTTTTCCTCTTTTTTCTCTTTAAGTGCATCTTTTGAATTATTTATTATATTTATAAGTGATTGAACTAAACCATTTGGGAAACTATTAATCTCTATAGACTCATCTAAATCAAGTATAACTTCCATATTATTTTGTTTTAAAATTGGATTTTCTATATCAAGACACTTCTCTATCTCCTCTTTTAGATTAAATACCACTTTTTCATCACTATCACCTTTTATAAAATCTCTAAAATCATCTATAGTTTTAGAAAGATATTGAGCATTTTTATCTATGGTTTCCATAGATTCAATCAACATAGTATCTTTTAACATATTAAATTCGTGTTGAACAATTACACCTGTTGCAGCTGTTGATATTACAGATAATGGCTGTCTCCATTGATGTGCAATATTTCCTATCATCTCACCCATAGATGATAGTTTTTCAGCTTCATACAATTGTGCTTCCATTTTTGAGTTTTGCTCTATGGCATCTTTTATTTTTTGTTCTAATATTTTATTACTATTTTTTAATTCATTTGTAATAGAATATAGATGTATATATAATTTTATTTTTGGTACTAATATAAGTGGGTCTATAGGTTTTAAAAAGTAATCAAATGCACCTAAATGAAGACCATATTCTCTCATCTCTTCAGATTTAAATGCAGCTGTTAAAAATACAATAGGAATATCTTTTGTTTTTGAACTTTTTTTAAGATATTTTGCCACTTCAAAACCATCCATTATAGGCATTTGTATATCTAATATAATCAAAGCTATATTTTTCTTTAGAGCAATAGATAAAGCATCATTTCCATTAGTTGCTTCAATAACTTCTAAATTTACATCATCTTCAAAATCTATATCATTAATTAAAAATCTAAGTGTATCTAGGTTTGCTTGATTATCATCTACTGTTAATATTTTTATATCCACTATAAGGCTCCAATTCTTTTAAAGATTTTACTATATTTACTATAGTTTTCTTGTTGAAATTTATCTTTATTTTCTATATGTTCTGAATTTCCCAAAATTAAATATCCATTTCGTATCAAAGATTCATATATTAAATCTATCACTTTATTTTGTAATTTATCATCAAAATAGATAAGTACATTTCTACAAAATACAATATTAAATTCATTTATAATACCATCTGTTACTAAATTATGTTGAAAAAACTGGACACTTTTTTTTATCTCTTCTTTTACCTCATAGTATCCATTTTTATTTTCAAACCAATTATCTAAGCTATTTGATATTTTTAGTTTACTATAATTACTTTTAGCTTGTTCATACTCTATTTTTGAATATAAAGCATTTTTTGCTTGGTTTACAATAAGTGAATTAAAATCTGTTGCATATATAATAGTTTTTTTTAAAAGATTAAATTTATCTAAAATCATAGCAATAGAGTAAGCCTCTTGACCTTTAGAACAAGCACTACACCAAATTCTAATATGTGGATATGTAGCTAAAATAGGTATTATATTTTCAATAAAATCTGTATACATATTATCATCTCTAAAAAATTCACTCACATTTATAGAGAGTTTTTTAAATAATAGTTGAAATATATCACTATTATTAAGCACTAAATATTCAAAGTCAGTAAAATATTGTACTTTTAATTCCTGTTTTAAAAGCTCTATTCTACGAATTAAAGAGTTCTTATCATAATTACTAAAATCATATCCATAAGTTTCATCTATCTTTTTTATAAATTGTTCTATCTCTATATCTAAATTAAATTTATAATCTAATTTTTCAGAAATTAAAATATTAATATCCTCTATGTCTAATATTTTATCATAGTTTTTTGTTATTATAGCATTTAAAGGCATATCATTTGCTTCACATTGATTTGGATTTTGTATTATTACTATACCATTATTTCTTTTTATATCTTCTAAAGCTCTACTTCCATCATCTAAATATCCACAAGTTAATATAGCCATTAAAGAGTTTTGATATTCAAAAGCAAGTGATTTAAAAAGTGTATCAATAGCAGGTCTACAAAAATTAACAGGAGGATTTTGATGAATATAAACCCTACTATTTTTTACCTCCATATGATAATTTGGTTTTGCTATATATATTGTATCTTTTTTTATCTCCAAATTATTACTAGCTTCAATTACATTATATGTTGTATATTGTTTAATTATTTTTACAAGATTACTTTTTTCATCTGGAAGTATATGCATAACTATAAATACAGAAATATTAGATTTTGGAAGTTTTGAAATTATTTTTATCATATTTTGTAAAGAACCAGCACTACCACCAATAGCAATAGCTTTAATAGATAAATGGTCAATATTATATTTTTTCTCATTATACAATAAGTTTATATTAAAATTTAATCTTTTTAAATATATCCATAATGTTTTATTATTTGTATTTAAATCCAAACTATTTTCAAACTCTTTGATTTTATTAATAATGGTAGAATCTACAAATTCAATATCTAAAAATGATAACTCAATAGTTTTGTAAAACTCTAATATATCTATTAACTTTTTTTTATCATCTTTATTAATTTTATCTTGAATAACTACTTTTATATTATTATTTTTATTATAAATATGAAGCATCTATTTTATCCAAGAGTTTACAACACCAACAAAACTATCTAAATTTAATGGCTTTGTTAAATAATCATTTGCCCCAACGGCTAAAGCTTTCTCTTTATCTTTATTCATAGCTTTTGCAGTTATAGCTATTATTGGAATATCTTTTATACTCTCATCTTCTCTTATTTTTTCAATAGCTTCATATCCATCCATTACAGGCATCATAACATCCATAAGTATAATATCAGTATCTTTATTATCTTCTAAAACATCTAATGCCTCTTGTCCGTTTTGTGCTGTTAAAATAGTAGCATTTTTATCTTCAAGTATCTCAACAAGAACAAAAGTATTTCTCATATCATCATCTACAACCAAAATCTTTTTATCTTCAAAATCTATACTATTTGAAGTGTTATTAATAGTATTATTTTTTACACTATCTTTTTTATTAGATTTTACTTTATGTAAAAATAGATTTACCTCATCTAATAATCTATTTTGAGAGTTTACAGATTTTACTATAATAGAATCTGTAAATTTATTTATTTTTTGCTCCTCTTCATAAGTTATATCTTTACCTGTGTATATAATAATAGGTATGCTTAGATTTTCTTGTTTTATATACTCACAAATATCTAAACCACTTTTCCCTTTTAATGTTAAATCAACAACAACAGCATCATATTCATTTTTGTTTATTTCCGCTATCGCTTCTTCAACATTATCTATCCCTTTTATATTAATACTATCATTAGATACAAACTCTATCATAGCTTCTCTTTGAATTTTATCATCTTCAACTATAAGTAAATTTTTTATATCCTTATTATTAAACTCTTTTATATCTTTTATTAAAGAGTTAAAATCATCATTATTTAAAGGTTTTTGTTTAAATCCAATTGCATCTTCTATTTTTGAGCTATCTGTATTATCTTGACCAGATATTATATAAACTGGTATTCTTTTTGTATTTATATTTGACTTTAACTCTTTTAAAACCTCTACACCATCTATATCAGGAAGACCAAGGTCCAATAAAATACCTTGAATATTATAATACTCTTGAGCTAATTTTAATCCATCTTTTCCATTATTTGCTATTAAACAAAGTTCATTTTTATTATTAATTAAATCTTTTAATGTTTGTGCAAATGTTATATTATCTTCTATTATTAAAAAAGGGATAGATTCATTTGTTAAGTTATCCCTATCATCTATTATTTGATATTTTTCTTGAGTTTGGTTATTAGTAAAATTATTATTATGTTTTATTGTATTTGTTATATTTATTTTATTTGCTATATTTGGTATTATTACACTAAAAACACTCCCTATATTCTCTTTAGAATCAACTTTTACTTCACCTTTCATAAGCTTTATAAACTCTTTTGTTATAGATAAACCTAAACCTGTTCCACCATATTGCCTACTAGTACTTCCATCAACTTGAGAAAATGCTTGAAAAATTATCTCTTGTTTCTCTTTTGGAATACCAATCCCACTATCTTCTACATCTATTCTTACATTATTATTTTCTTTATTTAATGAAAGTTTTATAAATCCTTTTTCTGTAAATTTTAAAGAGTTTGATAAAAAGTTTCTAACAACTTGAGATAATTTATCTTCATCATTATAAATATAGTCATTATAGTTATCTTCAACAATAAACTCTAACTCTTTGCTTTGTGCAGATGTTTCAAAAAGGTCTTTTATACTAGATGTAAAATCAGTTGAATGAAATTTATCTATAATAAGCTCCATTTTTCCAGCTTCCACTTTTGATAAATCTAATACATCATTTATTAAACGAAGTAACTCTTGACCAGATTTATTAATAATAGATGCTTTTTTTATATCATCTTGTTCTAAGTTATTCTTTTTATTTTGTTCCATCATACTTGAGAGTAAAATAATAGAGTTTAAAGGTGTTCTTAATTCGTGACTCATATTAGCTAAAAATTCACTTTTATATTTATTTGATTCCTCTAATGCTTTTGCTTTTTTATCTATATCAATTTGTGTTGCTTGAAGCTCTTGATTTTGTTTTTTTAGCTCTTGCTCTGATTGTTGAAGTTGAACTTGTTGCTCCTCCATTTGAGCATTTGCTTCCTCTAGTTGAGCCTGTTGCTCTTGCATTTGAGCATTTGCTTCCTCTAGTTGAGCTTGCTGCTCTTGCATTTGAGCATTTGCTTCTTCTAGTTTTGCTTGATTTTCTTGAAGCTCTATATTTGATTTTTTTGTATCTTTTAAAAGGTTTTTCACTTTTCTATTTTGAAAACTAGTAAAAAGTGCTGTTGCTATTATATCAGAAGATAAATCAAAAAGTCTTTTAGTATGCTCTTTAAATATCTCAGTTGAAGCTACCTCTGCAACTCCATAAAGTTCATCTTTATATAATAAAGGAAATGTATATATATTTAGAGGTGGCTGTTTTGTTGTTCCTGTTTCCACATCAAATTCATCTTTTTTAATATTTCTAAGGTGAATTGGAGTTTTTTGTAATCCAACTTGCCCAACAATACCCTCACCTAATTTAAATTTATTTGATAAACTATCTCTTTGTACGTATGCATAACTTGAATACATAGTTAATTCATCTTCATCATCTTCATTTAAAATATAAAAAGCTCCAACAGAACTATTTGAGTATTCACATATAAAAGTTATAGAGTTTTTACAAACACTTCTTAAATCATTACTTTGAGTTAATAATTTACTAAGTCCTCTAATCCCCTCTTTTATAAATAACTCTTTTTCATCTTCATCTATTAGTTTTTTAGTAAATTCTATATTCTTATTTATTTCACTAGCCATAAAACCTATCTCATCATTACTTGAAATAACTATAGGTTTTATATTATTTTGACTTTTATTTAAAAAATCAAAAAAATCTTTTAACCCTTCACTAACTTTAGTTAAATTCTCAACAATAAGTTTTTTAACAGATATATGTAAAATAATAGCTGTTATTAATCCCATAAATATCATTAAAAACATAAATATATAAGTTATATCTTGAGATTGTTCAATAATATTTTTTACTTTTTCATAATCTTCACCAATAATATAATACCCTATAAAAGAACTATCAAATCCAATTATAGGTTTTATAGAAAAATATTTATTATCTTTACTAATGAAGCCTTTTTTTATTAATTTATCTAAATCTACTTTTTTAAGGGTATTAAAAAAATCTCTATTATACTCTTTTTGAGATATTGCAAACTCTGCAATAATATTTTGTTTTTGAGGCTTATTTTTTAAAAGTTTTTTATCTATTAATGCAAAAAAATATTTATTTTCATTCTCTAATGCTTTTTGAATAGGTTTAAAATCTTGAATAAATTCTAATGAACCTAAATATTTATTATCTTCCATTATAGGTACAATTGACCTCATAACTAAATCTGCCCAACCAACCTCTATATCTAATACAGGATTATGTGTTTTTTTTACATAATTAATAGTTTCTCTAAAATCACTTAATGTATCTTCATTATGCCATCTATCCCAAGACCTTAAAAAAGATTTTACATCATTAGTGTGAATGTGAATTTTACCTTTTTTATGTTCAGTAAATTTTGTATAAGAATTTATTATTTCAGAAAGAACTTCATAAGCTTTCTCTTTATCGTTATTAATTAATGCATCTTTTATATTTTTATTATTAGCTATAACAACTGCATTTGTAAGACCTAATTGTAAACTATTATTTATTTTATTTTGTAACTTTATCTCCATTTTATTACCCAAAATCTGCTGTGTATCTTTTTTAATATCTCCCATTATATAAAATGAAATCAAAGATGAGATAACTAAAATAACTATCGATACAGATATAATTATTTTTAGAAATTTTGTAGATATTTTTGTATTTGACATAATTTTACCTTTTTTATTTATATGATAATATTATACTATAAAAAAGATTAAGTATTAAGCTAGATATATTTTTGATAATGGTATCATTAGTTATAATAAATTATAAAAGGAATAATTATGAAAAAGTCTGTTAAACTTTCTATCGTTGCTTCAGCAGTGGTTGCATCTACTTTAAATGCATCTCAATCTATATCTATAGAAAAGGGTTGGAACCTTATAGGTACAAGTCAAGATATAGATGTATCACAATTAGATAGTACAAGAATAGCTTGGGCTTGGGATAATAACTGGAGTGTAAAAGACTTTAGTAACTCATCAAGTAGTGAATTATCTAAATACAATACACTATCTACTATTAAAAGTGGTGATGGTTTTTGGGTATATAGTGATAATGTTCAAACACTATCACTAGATGGTACACCACCTCAAGATACAAAATTAAGTATCAAAAAAGGGTGGCAATTAAAATCTATAAAAGATAATAGTTCTCTTCTTTTAGATTCTTTTAAAGAAGATGATAATATAACTTCAGTTTGGGGATATAAAAATAATAAATGGCAACTGTATCTACCAAATATCACTAAATTAAATGAAACTATAGCTTCTAGTTCTAATGCAATTGAAAAATTATCATCTATTGAATATGGACAAGGTTTTTGGGTAAATTCAGGAAGTGATATATCTGATATAATAGCTTCAGCTACTCTAATTACAGGTAGTATAAACCTTGAAGGGTTAGAAGATAGTACTACATCATCAGGAAATGCTAAAATACTATATAATACATTAGAAACTCCACCAACTATCCCTGCATTAGTTCAAGTATATGATACTTCAGATACAAACTATGAGGAGCCATTATTAAAAGAGCCTATTGAGATAGAAGATATAAATCAAAATGCAAATTATAATATAACAAAAGATGATTTTTTAGACCAAAATAAAACAGATAACTCAAATGGGTTTATTGTAAGAGCTATTGTTGAAAAAGAAAATAGCGATGGAACAAAAGTAAAATATGATTTATCAGCTCTAAAAACACAAGGTGCTGAAGTTGAAGTATCTCCGATTACAACTGCTGTAAAAGCAAAAATTTTACAAACAATAAAAACTTTATTTGGGGAAAAATTTAAACTAGATAGTAATATTATGGATACTGTAAATACTCTATCAGTTCAAATATCTACAAAAGTAAAAAATGAGGTAAAAGAGGGTAAATTATCTTTAAAACCTTCAGAATTTATAACAACTGCAAAAATAAAACAAGATAATGAAGAGACAGAAGAAGAAAAAAAAGCTAGAGAAGAACAAGAGAAACAAATTAGACAAGAGCAAGAAGCAAAAATGTCTTTACAGTTAGCTTCGAGTGATGCATCTAAACAGATGTCAGTTTTATCAAATCAATTAGGTGAAATAAAAAAAGATGATTTAAAAGATAAAATTGATGATAATCTAAAAGCAACTGATATATTAAAAAATGAAGACCTTGCAAGATTACAATTTGATATTATTACTAAATTTGCTGAAATTGGATTAAGTGTGCATAATGGAACTGGTTCTATTATACTTTATTTACCTGTACCTCCAGAAGAGTTTAATACATTACCTGGAAAAAGATATCAAATAAATATAAAAAATGAAAATAATGAATCTATAACAATAGGTGAAAATTGGGCTTTAAGAGTTATAGATATTGAAAAAGATTTAAAAAATATTATTGGAAATGAGATATGGCTTCCTGAGTTAAAAGAAAAACTTTTAAATATGCCTATTGTACCTTTTAATGCAATAATAGAGGTATTAAAAAATATTGATAATACAATTACTCTTGAGGAGTTTGGTAACTATTTAGCAAGTGATGATGTTGATAACTTAATAAAATTTCCAGAAAATCCATTTTTAAATTTATATGGTACTAATTTATCTCAAGATATAGACCAATCTGTTGAGAATATATTAATAAACTATAAAAACTCTTTTATACTTCAAGATTTTGATTGGATTTTTAATGACCAATTAAATAAAGTATTAATGCAAAGTGATATAGCAGATGAGAATACCACAGCTGATGCGATAATGGAATTTATAGATACTTTCAAAGCACCTCAAAGTTTAGATGAAACTACTATAAATGACTTTTTAGTATCTATAGAAGATAAAGCTTCTAATTCCATAGATGATAGATTTCATCATCTATTTAATCTAATTGCAGATGGTATTCCATATAATAATGAAGATGAAAATTCAAGTTTATTACAATTTAAAAATGATTTAAATATTAATAAAGATAGTCAAATTACAATATCGACTGCACTTACTTTATTAAATCTTGCTATGGATACAAGAGATATACCAACATTAGAATCTATATCTATTACAGATTTAACTTCTCCAGAAGGTAGATTAGGGTGGTTACCAGATAATATAAAAGGTATTCTAAATGATAAAGCATCTGGAATAAATCTAGTAGTGGCTACTTATGAAGAAGAAGATAATAACATATCTACAGATGATAATAATCAATTAGTTATGAAAAAGTTTATTACAGATGTGGTATCTAAAGTAACTGGTGTGAATATAGTATCTGAACCATCTTTTACAATGACTTTAGCAAATATTAATAAAATATCTGAAAAACTAAAAGAGCTTGCTAAAGAGCAAGAGCAAAAATTCTTTGAAGAGCAGTTTTATGAAGAGATAGGTAATCCATTTTTTGAAGATGCTATATATGGTCAAAAAGATACAGTTGTAAGCTTTGAAATTCTAAATTTTATGGGTATTACAAATACAGCTGTAAGTAGTGTTGTATTTACACCTATGTTAGAAAATAAAGATACATTCCAATGGATAGAATCAAACAACTCAGTAATATTTACAAAAGAAAATAATATATTTGAAAACAATATAACACTTTATGATAAAGATATAAATCTTGATGAGTTTGGTAATATTGAAGAGAACGGTAAATATAGACAAACAGAGATGTTTAAAGTAAAAGTTTATCAAGGTACTGAATCATTTAAAATAGGTGAATTTCCAATATTTGCACAACCTCATAATGATTTAAATAAACTAGTATTTGATAGTAAAGAGATGTTTTATGATGAAGATCCATTTGCACCTATGGCTGATAATGAAATGATGATGCCTAATGAAACACATCACTTCCAAGAGTTTGCAAAAAATAGTCAAGACATACTATTTTATCCCAATTTTGTAAGTAAAAATAATGGTGAACATATTGGTGAACATATTTTAACTTTTAATAATCATAAATTTAATATAGCTGATTTAAAAGGTACTCTTGAAAATGCTGAGATAAAAATGTTTATTTTAGCAAAAAATTATGATGAGGGTGATAATATTTGGATGAGTGGTAATTTTATGCCAAAACCTGAATTAGAACCTATATCAGAGTTTACAATAGGGTCTAATGAAAATGAAGTTCAACAAGGTGGTTTAATACTTATAAAAGTAATATCTGAACAGCTTGAGCCAAAAGATATGATTATCTCTATTGATAACTTTGATGAAGAATTTATAGGTGTAAGCTTAATGGATGTACCATATATGGATATGGCAGATATCTATAGTGACCCAGATAATATTTTTGATGATGTAAATACAACAGTAAAATTTAAAGTTAAAAAATTTAATGGTCTAATAAATCAAAAAGTTAAATCAGTAACTTTTAATCCTTGGGTAGTAGATGAAAATGGAGAATGGCAACATATTCCAGATGGCTATAAGGCTATTATAAATCCTATTATTGGAGGAGCTTTTAAAGGTAATATTTCTATAAAAAGTGAATATGACAACTTACCATCAACTGGAATGTTTGAAGTAACTGTAAGATATATAGATGAAAATGGAGATGAACAAAATAATAGTATTGGAGACTTTCCACTATTCCCATCAAGTGAAAACTTCTTAGGTGATATATTCTTTGATATGGATATAGATAACTATATGCCTACTGAAGATGGAGAGTTCCCTATGGATGATATGATGATGAATAATAAAATATTACCTGAAGATGATATGAATACAAGTGTAAACTTAATAGTAACTAATCAAGATGGTGAGCCAAATTATAATGTAAAATCAATTAATATCATTCCTGTTCTTGAAAATATAGATACAAAAGAATGGAAACCAACATACTTCTTGGGAAAAGATACAAATCTATCAACAAATGCTGAGTTAAATACAACTATCTTATTAAAGCCAGAAAATAAAATATTTGAAATGGATGAAGGGAAATGGGTATATACAGGTCAATTTGAATTTGTAGCTACAATGGATGATAATAAAACATTTCCAGTAGGACAATTTCCTTTATTTGCACAACCTGATAATAACTTAACTTGGTTTACTGTTGATGCAAGTTGGATTGATAATAGTGATGACTTTAATCCTGATGATTTTCTAGGTGATATCAAAGAAGATATACAAGAGAATATAGAAAATAAAATAGAAAATATAAGTATATTAAATGGATGATAATATGACTGTTAAAATAACTTTACCTGATACCTCTTATGATATTACAATAGATACTTTAAAAACTATCTCAATAGATAAAAAAGTTGTTATTGTAACAAATCCTACTATATCTAAGCTTCATTTAGATTATTTATTATCAAAATTAGATATAAAAAATTTAACTGTTTTTGAGATACCAGATGGTGAACAATACAAAACACTCTCTACTATAGAAACAATACTTGAGCACTGTTTTGAAAATAAACTAAATAGAAGCTCTATGTTAATAGCTTTTGGTGGTGGTGTTATAGGGGATATGACAGGCTTTACTGCTTCTTTATACCAAAGAGGTATAGAGTTTATTCAAATACCTACTACTTTATTATCTCAAGTTGATGCAAGTGTTGGTGGAAAAACAGGTGTAAATAATAAATTTGGAAAAAATTTAATTGGTGCATTTCATCAACCAAAAGCTGTATATATAGACCCACATTTTCTTACAACTTTACCAAAAAGAGAGTTTGGGGCTGGAGTGGCAGAGATAGTAAAAATGGCTGTATGTTTTAATAAAGAGTTTTTTGAGTGGTTAGAAAAAAATGACTTAAATGATGGTAATAATATTAATATAGCTATACAAAAATCTGTAGAAACAAAAGCTTGGGTAGTATCTCAAGATGAGAAAGAGAAAGGTTTAAGAGCTGCTTTAAATTATGGTCATACTTTTGGACATGTTATAGAAAATGAAACAAAATATACAAAATATCTACACGGTGAAGCTGTAGGTATTGGTATATGTATGGCAGATAATTTAAGTGTAGAGTTAGGATTAATGACACAAGATGAAGCTAATAGAGTTAAAAAAGTTTTAGAAAAGTATGATATACCTACTAGTTATGATATAAAAGATGTAGAGGATTTTTACCAACATTTCTTTTTAGATAAAAAAAGTTTAGATAGTAAAATAAAATTTATTTTAGCTGTTGGTATTGGTGATTGTAAAATCACAAGTGATACTCCAAAAGATTTGGTTATAAAAATACTTAAAGATTTTTAAAAGTTTTATCAAATAAGGAAAAAATATGCTTACTAAACATTGTGATGAAGTAGATTATGAGATAATGGGAAATGACCTTCAAGTTGTAGAGGTAGAACTTGACCCAAAAGAAACTGTAATAGCAGAAGCTGGGGCTATGGTATGGATGGAGCAAGATATTAGCTTTGAAGCTAAAATGGGAGATGGGAGTAATCCAGATAGTGGATTTATCTCAAACCTATTTAGTGGAATAGGTAGAATGATAACTGGAGAATCTTTATTTATGACACATTTTAGCCATACAGGTAACACAGGTAAAAGAAAAGTAGCTTTTTCATCTTCTATTCCAGGAAGAATACTAGATATCGACCTTAGTACTTCAGGTGGAGAGATACTTTGTCAAAAAGATGCTTTTTTATGTGCTGCTAAAGGAACTTCATTAGAGATAGCTCTACAACAAAAATTAGGAGCTGGTTTTTTTGGTGGTGAAGGTTTTATTTTACAAAGAATAAAAGGTGATGGTATGGTATTTTTACAAGCTGGTGGAACTCAAGTTATAAAAGAGTTAGAAGCTGGTGAGGTACTAAGAGTTGATACTGGTTGTGTTACTGCTTTTACACCTGAAATTGATTTTAGTATAGCAAGAGCTGGAAATTTAAAATCTATGATTTTTGGTGGAGAGGGATTGTTTTTGGCAACTTTAAAAGGTCCTGGTATGGTTGTATTACAATCTTTACCATTTTCAAAATTAGCAGATAGAATATATAATGCTACAACACATACAGATAATAGTTCACAAGGTCAATCAACAGGTATTGGCAATATGTTTGAAAGATAGTACGTAGTATAATTGATATGGCTACTTGAATATCTTTTAAGAAATAAAGAAAAGTAATAATTTTTATAGATATTCAAGTTATTCATATTCTATTCATATTTATCTAATATAATTAAAAATTATTTATAAGAAAGGATAAAAATGAAAAGAATAACTTTATTATCATTATCAGCAATAACGATAATCACTTTAACAACAGGTTGTACAAATAGTACAAAAAATATTGAACATAGCAAACATAATAATTCTCATTGGAGCTATAAAGGAGATACAGGTCCAAAACATTGGGGTAGTTTAAATCACAAATATAGTTTATGTGGTAAAGGTACTATGCAAACACCAATAAATATTATTCCAACAAATGATGTAGATTTATCACCCTTAGAAATAAACTATAAAACATCATCTACAGATGTAATTAATAATGGACATACTGTACAAGTTAATATTGCAGAAGGAAGTTCTGTAACTATTGATAATGAAGATTATGAATTAAAACAATTTCATTTTCATACACCAAGTGAAAACAATATAAAAGGTAACTCTTATCCATTAGAAGCTCACTTTGTACACTCTACAAAAGACGGTAAATTAGCAGTTATTGCTGTTATGTTTGAAGAGGGAAAAGAAAATCCAATATTAAAAAAGATATGGGATAAATTTCCATTAGAAGAAAATCATAAAGTATCAATATCTTTAAGTAGTAATGATATTAACTCTATACTACCATCAAATCCTGATTATTATAAATTTACAGGTTCATTAACAACTCCACCTTGTAGTGAAAATGTAAAATGGAATGTATATAAAACTACTATGAGTATTTCTAAAGAACAAGTTGAAGAATTCTTTAATATCTTTAATCATTCAAATAATAGACCTCTACAAAAAATCAATGATAGAGTTGTGTTTGAATAAAAAACCACATTTTAATTTTTTTATTCTCTCCAATTCATTTTTTAAATAGGTATAATTTTAAAGTATTGGCAATATGTTTGAAAGATAAAAAAAGATATAATAATATCATGAGAATAGATAAATTTTTAAATGCAGTAAATATTACAAAAAGAAGAGCAGTTGCTGAAGATATGTTGGCACACAAAGTTGTTTTTATAAACAATATGCCCGTAAAAAAAGCAAAAGAGGTAAAAGTTGGAGATATTATAGAGATAAAATATCTTGAATATAGTGATAGATTTAAGGTTTTAGAGATACCTACTACAAAATCAACTCCAAAAGCAAAACAATCTCAATATGTAGAAAAGCTATCTAATAGCTAATCTACATCACAGTAAATAAGAGAATCAATATTTGGTTTTTGAAGATTTTTATTATTTGCTAAATATAAGTTTTTAAGATTTATTAAGTTTTCAAAACTATCTGGAAGTTTTTCTATATTATTCTCCTCTATATCAAGTTCTAAAAGATTTTCTAACTTACCAATACAACTAGGCAACTCTTGCAGTTGATTAGCTGAGATACTTAAATGATTTAAGTTTTTTAGTTTACATATCTCATCTGGTAGTTTTTTAATGTTATTATTATCAAGTGTTAATATCTGAAGGTCTTCTAACATACTTATATCAAGATTTAAACTTGATAGATTATTATCATTTAAATTTAATCTTATAAGCATATCATGTGTTTCAAGAGAGGGTAAATCTTGTATCTGATTTCCTTCTAAAAGTAGTGTTTCAAGCTCCTCTATAAATCCAATTGATTTAGGTAATTTTGTAAAATTATTGTATGAAAGGTCTAAATAATATAGTGTTTCCATATCCTCAAAAGCATCAGGAAGCTCATCTAAACAGTTTGTATCCAATGAAAAATATAAAAGTTTGTTAAGATTTTTTAACTCTATATCAAGTTTTTGAAGTGAATTTGCAGCAAGTGTAAGACGAGTAAGTTTTGTTAGATTATAAAAACTTTTTGGAAGATATTTAAGCCTATTTCCATTTAAATTTAATATCACTAATGATACAAGCTCACCAATAGAAGCAGGAACATCTTGTAAAAGATTATTTTCACATTGTAAGTTTTTTAGTTTTTTTAAATTTCCAATAGAGTTTGGAAGTTTTGTAAGTCTATTGTTTGTAAGCTTTAATACAGTTAAGTTTTCTAATGCCCCAATAGATTCAGGAAGCTCGCGAAGTTTATTTTTACTTAAATCTAGTACGGTAAGCTTTTTCAAATACTCAATATCTGTATTTATTGATTGTTTTAATCCAGCAGATTTAATCCATCGTGCAAAATCTTCAAGTGTGTTTTTCATAACTTTCATCTCCTATCTAGCATTCATCTGTTCAATTAAAAAATCTATCTCTTCATAATCTATAGTACCAAACTCTACCATATTATACAAAGCCATCAAAGGTTTTCTACAACAAGTTTTATTACATAAAGTAACTAGTTTTTTTGCTTTTTTATATGGAAGAGTTGTTTCTTTGAAAATCTCTACAGCATCTTTTACTGTATGATTTCCACATTCGCATATAATTCTTTTATCTAACTCTTCCATAATTTACACCTTTATTTCAAAAAATCGTGTTGCTCTTTAAAGCTCTCTACATCTTTCATTAAAACTGCAACTTTTTGACTAAGTTCTGGTAATTTTACATAATCAGTCCAGATACTATCTTCAACTATATCGTGTATCTCACCTGCAACTTCTGTTACTTTTCTTTTATAACCTGCATATTGTTTTTTTATAGCTTTTTGCTCTTCTGTTAGTGCCATCTTTTATCCTTTATTTTATTTACTTTATGCACTAAAATGCATATAACATCTCAAGATTTATATTTGGTTCTTTGTTTAGATACATCAAATAATAATCTTCAACAAAATCAAATTTGTAAGAACTATACAAATCTGTTATCTCTTTAATTTCACTTGGGACAAATGCCACAATTTTTTTCAAACCTCTATGATAAATCACCCCCCTTAATATCTTTTCAGCATCACTATAAGCTGCATCTTCCATAATCCAAGGTGATATCTTAACAATATTTTTATCAACTGCATAAGAGTGTTGATATCCAAATGATGTTGATAATACAAGAGAAGATTGTTTAAAAAGATATGATGTTAGATAATCATACCTATCTTGCTTTATACATCTTTTATCTATATTTTTTAAAACTGTAAGATAGTTTTCATTATTTATACTTTGGGACATTTTATTAGAAAAATTAAATGCAACAGACTCTTTTCCATATATAGCTTTATAAAATTTTGAATATTTTTTAAAACCAAATTTTTCAAGAATAGATTTCTCTTTTAAATTAGATAAAAGTAATATTGTTTTAGTAGATTTTATATTTTTAAGTGCAATAGATATAACTCTTGTGATAATCTTTTCATCACAAATATCTAAATAGTATAAATTATTAATTAAAATAGTATCATCAAACTCGATTAAACTTATAAAAGCAATTAGTTTATTATTATCATAAGCCCCATACGATATATTGTTATTAGCTAAAATAGTATTTAAAATAAGATTTTTATCTACAATTTTTAATTTAGTAAACTCTTCTAAATCCTCTTTAAAACTATTTTGCCTTATCCAACCTACGAACATAAGTATAACTCTCTTAGTTCCTCTTTGCTCATCACTTTTTTTCTATTTGTTACAATTTGTCTTACTTTTGGGAGGATATTATTTACCTTATCAATAGTTGGTTTTATACCTAAACTATTTAGATGATATAATAAAGTAGAGCTACCACTATGTTTTCCAATTGGAAAATATCTATGAAGTCCTACACTATTTGGAGTAAATGGTTCATAAGCATCTGAATCTTTTATCATACCATTTACATGGATACCAGATTCGTGAGAAAAAATATGCTCCCCTACTATTGGTCTTGAACTTGATACAGATTTATTTGCTGCAAGTGCAACTACTTTTACTAGTTGTTGAAGTTTTTGTGAGTTTATATCTCTTTTTTCTTTAAATTGATGTGCAAGACTCATAAGAACTTGTTCAAAAGAAGCATTACCAGCTCTTTCTCCTAAACCAATTACAGTTGTATTAGCACTAGTTGCACCAGCTTCAATACCTGCAATTGAATTTGCAGTTGCCATTCCAAAATCATTGTGTGTGTGCATCTCTATATCTAATAAGTTTAAGTTTGAAAGATAAGATATATTCTCATAAGTTTTATTTGGTGTTAGTATCCCAACAGTATCACAATATCTAAAACGATTAGCTCCTAAATTAGTTGCAAACTCCATTAATTCTTTTAAAAAGCTTAATTCACTTCTACTTGCATCTTCACCACCAATACAAACAAATAATCCCTCTTTTTTTGCTTGGATAACTACTTTTTCAAGATTTGAAAAAAGTTTATTATAATCTCCACCAAACTTTACATCAATAAGTGTTTTTGATACAGGAACTGATAAATCAACAGTTTTAATACCACACTCCAATGAAGCATCAAGGTCGCTTAAAGTTGCTCTATTCCAACTCATAATAGGTATTGGTAAATTTAACGCTAAAATCTCTTTAATATCATCTTGCTCTTTTGAACCCATAGCAGGAATTCCAACTTCAAGTTCATCAGCTCCAACTTCATATAAAAGTTGTGCAATTTTTAATTTTTCTTCTGTATTAAAAGCTACATAAGCAGCTTGTTCGCCATCTCTTAGTGTTGTATCATTTATTAGTGCCATAATATTAACCTCTATTACATATTATTATGCAAAAACTATTCCATTAATAAATATATTAACTTATTTTATAATATTTTTTTCTCTCTTTTGATGATGGGATATCTAATAATTTTCTATATTTTGTAATAGTTCTTCGAACCATTTTTAAGTTATATCTTTGTATTACCATATCTACAAGATTTTGGTCTGTTAAAGGTTTTTGCTTATCTTCATTATCTATAAGACTTTTGATATAATTTTTTATTTCAGAAGATGATAACCCTTTTGATACCGCATTTGTAAAAAATGATTTTAAAGATACTGTTCCTCTTGAACATTTTATATATTTATTTGATACAGCTCTACTTATAGTTGATTCTTCAAATCCTAACTCATCTGCAATTGTAGCCATTGTTAAAGGTTTTAGTTCACTACCAACGAAAAAACCTATTTGTTTTTCTACTATTAATAATACAAGTTTATAAAGTGTTGATTTTCTTAAATCCAATAGATTTACTAAATCTCTTGCCTCTTTTAGTTTATGTTTTAATTCACTATTTTTTGTTTTAAAAGGGTCTGATACTACAATATCTGGATAATAGCTATTATTTATTTGAATATTAATATCATCTCCAACTTCAACAGTAAAATCAGGTATTATACAAGGTTGCTCACTTAAATAATCTATTGCTGGTGGTGATTTAAATCTTTGTATTAACTCTTTTGCATCTTCAAACTTATGATGTTTTATATATTTATCAATATTTTTTAAATTTAAAATAAGTTTTTCTGTAAAATTATAAAGTTCATCATCTATCTCTACTTGAGATAATTGAAAAATAAATGATTCCTCAAGATTAATAGCTCCAACACCATAAGGCTCTATATTTGAAAATCTTTGTCTAATAGTTTCTACAAATTCATTTGTTACATTACATTTAATTGCTATTGATTCAATATCTCCATCAAAATATCCATCACTATTGATATCGCATAATATTTCATGTGCTACTTTTTGAGATTTTGCTGTAGGGAAGAGTTGTTCATCTATTTGATTTAATACTTTATCATATAAAGATTCTTCATAAATACTATTATTTTCTATAAAATTACCTTTATCATCACTATTATAACTACTACTTGAACCACCTGCTCCGCTTGAAAATGAACCAATTTCATTTGGTGAGTTTACTTCTAAAAATGGATTTTCGAATTCATATTCTTTAAAAATAGTGTCAAGTTCGCTAATTGGTGCCTGTAGAAGTGGCAACCATAATTTCAAAGATAATTGTAAAGATTGTTTTTGTTTGTTTTGTAAGTTAAGTGCCATAATATATAGTATCCTTTCATAATATATATTGTACCAAAACTAGTATTATTAAGGTACAATATATTGTTTAGTTACTATACAATTAGTATTTTAATCTTACTACACCGTTAGGTTTAGCTATTTTCATTTGGCAAGATAATCTTGAGTTAGGTGTACAAGTACCATAACATATCTCTTTCATAACTTTTACCTCTTTATCTGTTTTAGGAGATAAAAACTCCATACCAGCTTCAACTTCAACTACACAAGTACCACACTCACCATCTCTACAACCAAATGGTAAAGCACTACCACTAGCTTCTACGATATCTTGAATTGTACTTCCCTCTTTTACATTAATAGCTAAAAAATCATTTACTATTTCTACTCTTGTTGTCATTATGTTTCCTTTTTATAATTTAAATTTAAAATTAACCTTTGTAAGGTTTAACTAAAATATCACCCTTAACAAGCATTTGACATGCAAGTCTTATTTTTGGTGCAACTGTAAATTGTTGACAACTATTTGCCTCTTTTTGAGTAATAGCACCAAGCTCTACTAATTTATCAAGTTCCATATCTTCCATATAACTAGTAGGCTCCTCTGTTGCTAAACTCTCTACACTTAATAAACAACTACCACATTTTCCATCTTCACAATCAAGTGGTAAAGGTACACCATGCTCTTTTGCTACTCTTGTTAATGGTTCACCTATTTTTGCTTCATAAACACCATCTGTTTCCTCTTTAAAGTGCATAAAAATTACTTTTGCCATATCTTTTTCTCCTTTTGTAAGATTAATTATTTTATTTTACTCATTTTTTCTCTGTGAGCCATCATAGCTTCTCGTTCTAGTTGCTCTTCTGAGATATAATCATCTTCTAAAGATTGTAGTTCATGTTCTCTACAACCTATAATCTCTAATTCCATACCAGCACCAAAAAAATGTACTTCATATACTCTAATAACTTGAAGAAACTCACCCATATCTTTGATGTAACCAACAGAACCCTTAGGCATCATTAAAGTACCAATTTTTGCATGTGGATAGGTACCATCATTTACAATATCTTCTAAAAGTTCAACCTTTTGTCCGATATGATACTTTGGTTCCTCTTCATCTTTTCCAGACCTTGATGCAGTGATATTATCATGTAATACTACATCTGGGTCAAAAATATATTTACTAGCATCCACAACTATTTCCTGGTGTTGGGGTACAACTAAGACAACCACTAAGCTTTCCATCTTTAAACATATTCCAAACGTCTGCTGCACTTGGAGAGTGTCCATTTCGATAGTCACCATATACTTTTAGAAGTGAAAATTTTAAAAAATCAAGAAGTTTTTCATCTTGACCTTTAAGGTTTTCAAAACCAGTTCTTATCAAAGACCCATACTCTTTTAACATATGAAATCTTTTAACATTTACCAATTGTTGATCATACTCTAAATCAAAAAAAGTAAAATAATCTTCTGCATCAGTTAGCTCATAAAACTCATCTAATGACTTTGTATTTATATTCATTTTCTATTCCTTTTAACTACAAGGTGTATCAATTGCTGTTGTAACTGTTGTTGGCATATTATTTGATACTTTTTTATCTATTTGAGTTGTAAGAGCATCTTCATCTACTTCACCTGTTCTTATTCTCTCAACTCCACCAACAGGAAGCCACCACATTTTACCAGCACCTCGACCTAAATCTTGACAATTTGACCGAATACATTCCATTGCAGTATCTCTATTTTTTTCATTTGATATAACTATTTCAAGTTTTACTTTTCCAACAAGGTCTGTTGGTTGATTGTCTGCTTCTTTTAATCCAAATGAACCTTTTCCAATCACATCACTTACTGTTACACCCTCAATATTATTTTCAAATAACTCTTCTAATACATTTTTTAAATCATATTGATTAAATACTGCTATTAACATATACATCTTAAATTCCTAAATCAGTTTTTAATTGATTAATCCAAATATTAATTCTTTCATTAGTTTTATCTGATTCATTATGCTCATCTATTCCACATCCACAAAACTTACCATCTTTTACAGATAATGTTGCTTCATAAGTATAAAGTTCTTTATCTATTAAACCTATAGGAGATGCACCTTTTTTTATAAATAAATCATAAAGTTTTCCTAAAGCACTACAAAAATGCTCCCCATGTTTTTTATAATCTCCAGCTCCAAAAAATGCAACTTTTTTTCCATCAAAATCTGCTTCCTCTTCAATCTCTAACATAGGGTCAACCCATTCAAAATGTGGGTCACCTTGACCCCAAGTTGAACTTCCTATAAATAACACATCATAATCTTCAAATTGTTCTACATCATCATAATCATCTTCCATAAAAATAACATCATCTTCATCTATTCCAAACTCTTTAACAAGTGCATCAACAATAACTTTACTAGTACCACCAGCACTTGCATAAAAAATACCCATCTTACTCATATTATCTCCTTATTTTTTATATTCTTCATATATTTTAAGGGCATTTGTAAGCATTTTATCACCCTCTTTAATTAAATCTTCATAAGTTCTAAATGAAAACCTATGTGCATCTTTAAAAAACTTATTAACAATTACTATTTTATCAGCAATAACAACTGCTCTTCCAAATCCTTCGTGACTCATCTCCATAATAGTACTACACATAACACCTGTTTTTTTCTCAAATGCTAATGCTATTGCTTGATATATAAGTCTAATATCTTGTATTTGCATCTCATCAATATCTGCAATTACAGGGATATTTTTAAGGTCCTCTTTTGTCTTTACATATTTTTCACTTAAAATATCTTTGTCGTCTCGATTTGTCCAAGTTCCAAATTGATCTAAAGCTCTAACTTGACCAATAAGAGTTTCTATAAATATATTTTGTTCAGTTTCCATTATGCTGCCTTTTTTTCTAGGATTTTTTTAATAAATGGAGCTGGTTTATCATTTAACATATTTTTTAATTTTTCTAACTCTTCGTCAATTGAAACTATCTCTTTATATTTAATAGGGAATATCCCTTTATTAATAATTTTGGCTGCTGCAGTTACACCAATATTTATAAAATAAACAATATCACAACCTTTAAGAAGCTCTATAGTTTTATCCATATCTTTCTCTTCTATTTTAATAATTGTTGATTGAGTGTATCCATCTTTGCTAATATCATAAATATTAAATTGTTTTGCACTCCCGAAATGTGCATCTATATTTTCATTGTCATTTGTAGCAAATGCAACTTTTATACTCCCTGTTTCAGAGCCATTTGTTGTTATTTTTATAGTAGAACTCATTGTTTTCCTTTTGTATATTATATACTATAATATTTGCAAGAACTGTTCCAAAAGATATAATTAAACAATTTTTAATTTTTTAAAAAATTAGCTAAATCACTATCCATACTTATTAGATGTAAATCAAACCAGCTAGGTAATTTCTCTTTATAATAAGATTTTAACATCATCTGACCAATTTTAGAATTTGCTCTATTTATAAAATATTCCATCTCACCTAAAACTTTATTATGTTCATCAATATGCTCTTTTTTTCTAGGATAATTAAACTCATCCATTTTAAGCTCTTCCTCTTTAAAGTGTCGTTTTGTTTGTTCGAAAAGCTTTTGCATTACATTTTTGTATGATTCTATTGAACTATCTACAATACTGTTATAAATATCTATAAACTCTTGATGAAGATTATCCATTTGCTCATATTCTAAAAGATGTTTTTCATTTTGAAATTTCATTAGTGTTCACCATATTTATAATGATTTATAATATTTGCTAATTCAAAAAGCATATAAGTACTTCCTTCATATAAAACATCATTTTTAAGCTGATTTCCTACAGCTTCATAATTAGGGTAACCTCTAAGCATTAAAGCTTTTTTATATTTATTTGTAAGTCTCTCACCATGAAAATTACTAATTAAGATATCTGCTTTTTCTAAATTCTCTTCCACATTTTCAAAATCACCAAATATAATATTTTTACAATCAATAGTTTCTAAACTTATACTATTATTTGGAGTAACTATTGTTTGAATATTAGCTCCTGCTTCATTTATAGTTGATGCTATACTTAATATTTGGTCAGGTTCAGTAGCAATTATTGCATTTGTACCACCTAGAGCAAAATGTGTATCAAGTAAAGCATCTTGTAGTCTTTTCCTCCACCTTATGATACTTTTATGTGGTTTATCAAGTTTTTTAAACTCCATAAGAGCTTTATAAAAAGCATCTGATTTTTCTAAGCCACCAAGAGTATCAAAATGAAAGTGAGTGATTTTTTGATTTTTTTGTTTTAAAATTTCACCCGATTTTTCTACAGAATTTCCAACAGTAATAACTACTGCACAATTTGCTAACTCTTTTATCTCATCTACACTTATACCACCACTTGTAAGAGCACCTTGTTTTAAACCTAAATGTCCATCAAGTGAATCACTTAAATCTGGTAATGAATAAGTTTCAAATCCAAATAAAGAGATTTGTTCTTTTATCTTTTCTACTTCCATAGGTGTTAGATTTACATTTGGAATAAGGAGTGCTTTATTATTATCAACCTCATCTTTTTCTTCAACTATTTGCTCAATTATAGCTTCAATAGATTTAGCAAAACCACTCTCTAATCCACCTTCAAAATCAGGAGTATGTACATAAGCCATTTTTTGTGTATCTTTTAATAAGAAAGTTGCCCCTTTTATATCATCACCTTTGGTTTCTGTCATACCTGTTGTAAAGAGTCCTACAATATCTGGTTTTACTTTTTTAGTAATATTTTTAATAGCTTCACTAATACTATAATCTCCCCCATCAATAACAGCTGTTATATCATTAACAGCAGTTGTTTGAACAGCTATTGGGTCACTAAAATGTCTTGTAAAAAAAACTTTTGAAAAACTTGCACACCCTTGAGCTCCATGCATCAAAGGCATACAGTTTTTAATCCCTAAAAAACATAATAATGCTCCCATTGGTTGAGATAGTTTTATTGGATTTATTTGTAGTGGTTTAGTTTGTTTTAGTGTATCTTTCATTATTTATCATCTCCCCATGGTGCTTCATTTCCTACAACTTTAAATACTTTATTATTAACTGCTGCACATACATCAATAGCAAGATTTTCCAAGCCTCCGTATGCACCATAACTTACTTTTTTCTCTTGATTTACATCTACAAAAGCTACTTTTTTCTTAATAGCTGTGTATAAACTTCTTCCACCTGCTAAAAGTATATCTACACCATATTTATCAATTAAACCTGCTTGTTCATTTGCTGGTACTTTCATTAAAATTGGTACATATTGTTTTGCTATCTCTATATCTTCAAGAGTTGCTTTTCTAATACTAGTTGCTACAACCTCTATTCCGATATCTTGCAGTGCTGAAGCGATTGACCAAGATTTATTTCCACCTGTATTTAATATAGCTTTTTTTCCAGCTAAAATTTTTCTATATGGGATAAGTCTTTTTTCTAACTTCTCCTCTTCTGCTTTTATAACCTCTTCTGCTTTTTTACTAAGTTCTGTATCTCCAAAAGCATTTACAATACTTCTAATTGCATTTGATGTGTCTCTTTTACCATAAAATGATACGCTAACATGTGGAATACTATATTGCTCTTCCATTTTTCTTACTAGTGTAATAAGTGATTTAGCACATACTATTACATTAAGTTTTGCCCTATGTGCCATTTGAATGTTTTCTATCCGTCCATCACCTGCTAAAGTAGATACCACTTTTATCCCTATTTTTTCTAGTATAGGTGTGTATTGCCACATATCTCCTGTAACATTATATTCACCAATTAAATTAATACCAAATGGATGAACCTCTTTGGGCTCACGAGTTCCAATAAGTTGATTTAAAACTGCCTCACCACCAAGTCTTGAACCTAGATTCTTACTACCTACGAAACCTGGAGAGTGAACTACTACCATAGGGATATTGTGTTTGTCTTCCATTCTTGAAGCTATATTATCAATATCATCTCCTATCATTGCTGTTACACAAGTTTCATATATAAAAATAGCTTTAGGATTTTTATGCTCAACTATATATTCTATAGATTTTTCTAGTTTTTCATGTCCACCAAATATGATATCATTTGTTGTTACATCTGTACAATATCCAAGTAGTACATTGTTTTCACCTTCCCAGCTTGTTGGTGTTGCTCTTGTTTCCCAAGATGCCCCTTGACAAGTTGCTGGAGCATGTACTAAATGTACTGCATCTGCATAAGGAAATAGTGCAATTTGAGCACCTTCAAATGCACAACCTCCACTTGTAGCTCCTGGTTTTGGCTTATCACATCCAGATTTTTTATCTTTATTTTGTGAACAAGCTGATTCATTTAACAGCTCTTTTATCTGTTTTTTATTTACCATCATTTTCTTATCCTATTATTTTATAAAAACTAATATTATAATAATTTAAAGGATAAAAAATGTTAGCAATACCATTAGATACAAAAGATTCAACAACACTAAGTAAATTATATGGAAAAGCACCATACTTTGCTTTATTAGATACCCAAAGAGGTTCATTTAGAGTTATAGAAAATGAAGTAATAGGAAAAGGTCCTAAAAGTGGAGATTTTTTAAAAAAGCATAATGCAGACTCTACGATTTTTTATCATATGGGAGAGGGTGTTTATAAAGGTTTTGAAAAAAATAATATGGATGTATATTGTGCTAATTACAATCAATATACAATTGAAGAGATATATAGAAATTTTTTAAATAAAAAAACAACTAAACTAACTAGTTCTAATTTTCAATCACTTTTAGATGCAGGTGAGGGTGAAACTTGTAAGTGTGGATGTGAGAATCGTGAAAAAAGTGAATAGTTTCACTTTTTTAGATTCGGAACCAAAACGGTCATAGCCGTGTAGGCTGAAAGAGGATTGATAATGAGTTTAGAAAAAGATAGATATGTTACATTTAATAATATAGATTGCTATGAAAATGCTGCTTTAGTTCTTGATGCTATGAATGTTTTATTTGAAAAAGAGCCTAAAAGCAAAAATGAACTTTGGATAAAATTTATGGAAAAAATTCCAAAAAACTATAGAGAGGTTTTTAAAAAGAATAATGACCATGATACACTTTATTTAGTTTGTGCAAATGTTTTTTATATATCTGACCTTTTTGATGAATATGATTTTGAAGAGGGTATTGAAGTACTTGATCAAGTTGAACTAGAGTGTTGTTAAAAAATATTAATTAAAGGATAAAATTTATGAGTCATAAAGAAGCATTAAAAGCATATAAAGCAAAAGATTTTGATACTGCATTAAGTATATGGAAAAAAGAAGCTGAACTTAAAAATGACCAAGCGATGGCAAATATTGGTTTGATGTATCTAAAAGGTGAAGGTGTAGAAAAGAATTTTGATACTGCACGAGAATGGTTTGAAAAGGGTGCATTGTATGAAAATGACTCTGCAACATATAATTTAGCATTAATGTATCAATCAAAAATTGGTGTAGAGGAAGATATCCAAAAAGCTATAGATTAT
>Ga0193965_1000126_pt1 | contig 26828 bp, 46 predicted proteins | sample FB_8_MG_FD_140330 | JGI IMG/M metagenome (GOLD analysis project Ga0193965, IMG submission 140330) | Microbial mat bacterial communities from the Broadkill River, Lewes, Delaware, United States - FB_8_MG | ecosystem: Environmental > Aquatic > Freshwater > River > Microbial mats | place: USA... | reverse complement strand
GATAAAGTATAGGGATTTTTAGATGTCCTTAAAACTAATTAATATAATAAGAGATAGGTATTTGTTTTTCTAAATTAAAGAAATATAAAAAGATAGAAGATAAAGTATAGGGATTTTTAGATGCAACTAAAACTAATTAATATCAACACAAGATAAAGAAACTGGAGATATAATACCCAAAATTTCTGAATATGATTTTCATAAGAATTATAAAGATACACATATAAAAATAAGAAAAGTAAAAGAGTTCATAGCACCTATATTAAGATAGACAAAAAGAATATAAAAAGAAGTGGAGAACTTCTAATGATGAAAGAATAATAGAGGTCAGAAGGTTGATTGATAGTGGAATAATTGATGAACAAACTGTGTATGATATGATTGATTTATGTCCAAATAGTAAAGGTATAGGGTTTAATAATTATAAGAGATTAGTTAGAGTTTTAGTTGATGTTAAGAATTATATGTTTACTATAGATAATAAAAGAACTAAGTGTATTAATATTCTATAAAGTTATTAAAATACCCTAAAATCTTCACCATCTAAGCTTTATTTAAACAAAATTTGACTATAATCTAATTACAAAACAGCTGATAATTAATTAATAATTAATTTAAAAATAATTATAAAACAAGGAAATTAAAAAATGATGGAATTTAACCATAGCAAAATAACAAAAAATAGTAAAGATAGTGAATTTTGGATAGAGGAGCTTAGAATAGCTTATATGATTAGCAAAAGAAGTCAAGAAGAAGGTAAAATTGGAGACTTCTTAAAAAAAGATGTTGAAGTATTTCTAAAAGCATACAATAGAACAATGTCAAATAAAGTTCATCGTTGGAGTTTTCAAGGTTTCTCACATCTTTTTGGACAACATCAAAGAGATATGGCTGTACATCTAATTAATCATATCTTACATACACAATATAATAATTCCGATTGGTATTACAGTCCGGACTCTATTAAACGCTCGTTAATGAATGCGTACCCAAATGATTTTGAGAATTTTTATAATAGGTATTAAAATTTAGGGAGATATAATGACAAAGCTACACGAAGATAGAAAACTAAAAATATTGTTTAGTGATAATGAATTTAATGAAGAGATATACGATGAAATTGTTAAGTTAATAAAATTTGTACCCAAATCATATCTAGGAATAAATGAGACAAATCCAAAAGTGTTAAAGGATAATTTTATGAAGTATTGTAGAAAAACAAAGGAGATATTTATTGTTGGTAATCAATTTTCTTGTAATAATGGTTGTACAGATATTAGTGAATTTATGGAGGTTTCATATTCAAAATTGACATCAAATTCTTGTAAATGAAATACATACTAACTCCAAAATATGAAGAACTACGGTTAAACAAAAATATATTAGAAAGTGAATATTTTATTTCAATTATATCATCTCTATTTTGTTTAATCATATAAATATCCAAGTTATATTATGATTTAGTTTATAGCTTGGATATTTAAAATATTTGGTATAAAATTCTATCCTATATACCAGTTGGGTTCATTTCCGTCTAAAGGAGAGTTCTCAAATGTACCTGTCATCTCTTCTACATTAGATACATTCCATTTAGATAAATCTTGGTCAAATAATATAGCATAATTAAACATAAAACTTATATCTTTTACATTAGATATATTCCATTTAGAAATATCTTGATTGAAGATACCTCCCTTAAACATAGCTCTCATATTAGTAACATTAGATACATTCCATTTAGATAAATCTTGGTCAAATATCTTAGCAAATGAAAACATATTTCTCATATCTTTTACATTAGATACATTCCATTTAGAAATATCGCCATTAAAATCAATACCCTCAAATAAATTACTCATATTAGTAACATTTGATACATCAATATCATTTAAATTAGCTTTAATACCTCTTTCTTTAATTAATTTTAAAACCAAATCTTTTAATTCTTTCTTACTTTCGGGAAAATAAGAATATATAACTTCTTTTGGTTTTTTTATCTCTTTTATACTATTTACTTGCCTACCAAAGAACTTACCGATATTCCTAACATTTTTTAACTCTTTTACTGATTTTAAACTTCTCGAAACCTCATAGTACTCCCCGTCCTCTTCAAATCCAGCTAAATACATGTCTTTAAACACTAAAGTTATATTATCAAACTTAACTAATAGAGTATCAGTTCCTTTAAATTCTGTATCCATTGTTTTTGAACCTAAATATCTTTTTATTATATTAAAATAGTTCATAGCTTGACCTTGACTGATTTTAACCTCATTTAAACCTAACTCTCTCTCCATAAAGTCACTAAAACTCTCTAACCTATTACTCATTTTACACTCCTTGTTTTCTTTTATTTATAAAATTTTAAACAAACTTACTATATAATACACAAAAAGGAACAAATTTGATTGAACTACATAATGGTGACACCTTAGAAATAATGGATAAACTAATCAAAAAAGGGGTAAAAGTAGATGCTATTATATGTGACCCTCCATTTGGCTCTCATAATATCAGTTGGGATATTATAATTCCTTTTGACGAAATGTGGAAAAGACTTAATAAACTAATAAAACCCAATGGAGCTATTGTATTATTTGGCACTCAACCATTCACATCTCTTCTTATAGGTTCTAATATTAAAGGATTTAAATATACAATGGTTTGGAAAAAGTCAAAATGTGGAAGTCCTTTAACTGCTAAATATAAGCCTCTAACAAAACACGAGGATATTATGATATTTGAACAAAAAGGTAAAAGAATTAACTATAATCCTCAAATGAAAGTAGGTAAAGCATATAAAAGAAAGTTTACACCAAATAAAGTAAATAATATGAAATATGGCATAAAAGGTGTAGAAACTAACAACACAGGTACAAGACATCCTGATACAATATTAGACTTTCCTCAAAAATGGAGAAGACAAGACCAAGTTCACCCTACACAAAAACCAATACCTTTGATGGAATTTCTAATATCCAGTTTTAGTAATGAGGGGGAAACTATATTAGATTTTACAATGGGAAGTGGAACAACTGGTATAGCTTCAAAACAACTTAATAGAAACTTTATAGGAATTGAATTAGATAAGAAATATTTTGATATAACAAAGAATAGAATAGATGAAAGTATTTTGGGTTCTAGTTTAGAAAAATTAGAAGATGTTGATAATTTGGATTCTTTTGATGAATTTTAAACTTGATTTAAGTTTATATAGTGTATAATTAGGAACAAAACAAACAAAAAAGGAACAAAAATGAAAATAAGATATACACAAATATTTAACAACAGCACAACCCTTCAAAAAGTATTTACCATACAAGAGATAGAGGATGGTAAAGTTTTAAGTTGGTTAAACACAAATATAGAAGAGAATCAAAATAAAAATTACAATCTATATCGTGATAGATTTAGTACAATAACTGATAAACTTGGTGAAGATATTTTTGAAAATGATGTGTTCGAGGATGAAGGTTATTGTGCCTTTAATGATGGTAGATTCTATAAAGTATGGGAAACTAAAGACGAAGACGGGTTTAACCATTGGGAAGATTTATACTCCGATTCTTATGATTTTGTGGTTGGTAATATCTATAAAAAGGAAAATGAATGAAAATATTCGTTTCAGCCAATGTTAGATATTGGGAAGATAGTTCGGTAGATGGTAAAGAGGATATAGAAGGATATTTAATTCCTTGTAGAGAAGATGAATTTTGGTGTCCTACAATAGATACAAAAACAGGTAAAATCCTAAATTGGAATATAGGAACAACAGCTAATATTCACTATAAAGTCGCTGATGATTATAGTCACATTATAAAAGATGGTAAAAAGGTAATTGAAAACATTCAAGATGAATATGTACCTAGTTTTATGTGTCCTAAAGAAAATGGATATGGTGACTATATAATAATGGATATTGATGAAAATGGATTTATTAAAGATTTTGATTTTGGTGATTATCTATGAAATTATGGGAACATTATCATATTTTAGCAAACATAATGCTTATATACAATAAACCAAAAACAGAGAAGATTTTGAAAGATGAGATAAATAGTATTGTTAGAGGTTACGATATAGAAAAGGCTAAGGTTTTTGTTGATAAACATAGATTCAATAACCCTTATTATGACCTAAAAGATTTTTTAACTAAGAAGAACTTTTTTGCTTACAGAGGGAAGAAAGCTAATACAAAATACAATGGATATATTATTAGTTCTGAAATAGATATTGTAATTGATAATATGGAAGATAATGATGTTATTTTTATTGATGATATAAAAATATTTTGTTTTTTAACTAATCTTTTAGTATCAAAAGATTACTACTATACTATAGATGAGAATATATATACTAGGGATGGTGTTATAAAAGAAGTTGTGGATAATCTAAAAAAAGCTTATTTAGAGAGATTTTAACTCAAAAGGAAACTAATTGCAAATAACATTTAAAAAACTATACTTCCAAAACTTCGGCTTATATCAAAAAAAGCAGGAGTTTTTATTTCAAAATGGTATGGATATACTTTCTGCTCGAAATGGTACAGGTAAAAGTTCCATTTGGAGTGCCTTATTCTATTCTCTTTTTGGAAAGAAATATTCCAAATTACCTCTATCAGAACACATTAATAAAGTAACTAAAAAGAAACTTTTAACTGAGGTATATTTTGATGTTAATGGAGTTGATTATAAAATTATTAGAGGTATGAAGCCTTCTATTTTTGAAATATATAAAAAAGATAAAGATGATTTTGAATTATTAGAAGAACAAGCCAACACCAAAGATTATCAATCATATTTAGAGGAAAATATTCTAAAAATTAATGATTCAATCTTTAGACAACTTGTAACAATTACAGCTAATATGCCAAATTCAAAGGCTTTTATGGAACTCACCCCAAAAGAAAAAGAGGAGATTTTTCAAATAATTACTGATACATCTATATTTAGTGATGTCTCTAATATTCTCAAAACTAAGATAAAAGATAATAAATCTATTACTCAACAGTTGGAATATAAAAAAGGTATTCTTAGTAGTAATATTAAATCAACTAAGATAAATTTTGAGACAATTGAGAAAAAGAATAAAGATTTTCAGGACAATCATAATGAAAATATATCTCAAATTAAATTGGATATTACTAGAGTTCAAAGTAATATTGATAAATTAAAAGAAGCTTTGACTAAACTTAAAGATATTAAAATAGAATATGATAAAAGATTTTTAGAACTATCAAATATCAAATCAAAACAAATGGATACTTCTAAACAAATAAGAGAAATTGAATCAAAGATTAACTATATTAATTCAGCAAAAAAGAACGCTATTGAATGTAGTAATTGTAGAACTACCAATTATCTTGTTGAGGTGGATGTAAATGAATTAGATAATTTAGAGGATAATTTAGTTAATTTAAAAAAGATTTATAATGATGATTTGACTAAAGTTCAAGATATTCAAATTATAGTTGATTCTATAAAAGAGAAATTATTACAAGGTAAAAGAGTTCATTCATCATTAGAAGAAAATAAATCAAATTTAGAATATTTTAATAAAAAATTAAATGAATTGAATAATATTGAGCTTGTGGATATTGATTATTCAACTTTAGAAGATATTGAGAAACAACTAAAAGATGTTTTAATTGAGTTGAAAGAACATCAAGAACAACTTCAAAAATATATTGATTTAGATAATATAGTAGGCACAACAAATCTTAAAGGTGAAGTTCTAAAGACTCAAATACCTCTTTTAAATAGAAATATTAATCAATTTTTGGAGTTGTTTTCATTGATGGATTATAATTTTTTAATAGATGAGAGATTTAAAGAGGTGATTATTAAGGATTCTTTAGAATATAAATTTGATTCATTGGGTAATGGTCAAAAGGCAAGAATATCTTTAAGTATTATGTTTGCATTTCTTAGGCTTGTAGAAGAGCGTAATGGGGTCAAAACAAATCTTTTAGTCCTAGATGAGGTACTTGATAGTTCTCTTGATTTTGAGGGTAAGGAAGAGCTACTGGGTATAATAAAATCGGAATTTAATTCAACAAAAAATGTAGTTATTATTAGTCATTTGGACGAGATTAAACAAAGAGTTGAAATGTTTGATAGGATATTTACGATAGAATCTGATGAGGGTTCTGTTATAAAGAGGGAATTTTAAGTAATGGGTGGGTATAATTTTAAGAAAGGAAATAAATGAATATAGAAAATATACAAATGGATGATTTAGTATCTGATATATCAAAATTCAGAAAAGAGTTTTGCAATGATTTAAATATGTTGGATGTTCTTATTGAATATTCTTATAAAATGAATATAGATTTAGAACAATTAGGATATGTATTAGCAGAACACGAACAATTTAAAGAAATTTTAGAAATTGAGTTAATTAAAGGAAAATATATGAAAGATACTGATAATCTTCCTAGTATTGATGAGAGTGAGTATTAATGATTAAAATAAATACAAAAAAGGTCAATTGGTTATCTGGTGAAGAAGAACCTATTACTATGAGGACAAATAACAATAAAATTTTAAAGTTAAATAATACAAAAGAGGTATATTTAGCTTTAAATGAAACTTGTATTCAAACATGGTCTCATAGAGAGCCAAATGGAGGTTCTCTTTATGATGGTGATATAGAATTTTATGAATATCAATGTAATGATTGGGATATTTTCTATAAAATGATAAAGCCTTTTGTAGAAAGTGAGTTTTAAATGATTTTACACATACCACACTCAGGAACTAACACATTCAATAGAAATATAGAACAATTTGATTTGGACTATCTAACGGATTGGTACACAAATGAACTATTCCAACATAAAAATTCCGATAGATTAGTTCAAAAATATTCAAGATTTGTATGTGATGTTGAGAGATTTAAAGACGAAGATGAGCCTATGTTTAAAATAGGTCAAGGAATTTGTTATACTAAAGGCATTAGAGATAACGATATTGAGGTTATAAACAAAAAGGATATTATCAAAAATATTTATGATGTATGGCATAAAGACCTCAACAAATTAGTAAATAAAACTTTAAGTTATATTCCAAAAGTTGTATTAGTTGATTGTCATTCTTTCCCAAATGAAGATAATTATCCTGATTTTTGTATAGGAACTACTAAAGATACTCCAAGAGAATTAGTCAATCTGGTAATTAATTTCATCAATAATGATTACACTGCTAGGGAAAACTATCCCTATTCAGGAGCTATGTACCCAAATAAGTATAAAGGTGATGATGTTTTACCTTTGATGATTGAGGTTAATAAAAGGTTATATTTAGATGGAACTGATAAAAATAAAGATTTTAATAAGATTAAGAAATTTATTAATGAACTTTTGAATGTTATTTCTGATTATGAGATGAGTTTGGATAGCATATAAATAATATTACTAGATATTATCTAAGTAAAATATAAGGAAGTAATATGAAAAATATATTAGAAGTAGGATTTAAAGAGTTTATGGATTCTAAGCTACAAAATAGCAAAATTAATGAAAGTTCTTTAAGTAGATTATGGAAACATAATGAGACAATGGATTGTGGAGCTTTAACAGCTTTTAGAAAATATAATAATTGTGGGTATCAAGATAATGGAGAACCCTGTGGTAAAGAACCTATTTTATTAACTAAAAAAGAAAATCAAAAAAGAAATCTTGCATTAGCTTCGGATTTAAAAGGTTTAGGTTATGGTGTAACTAAACTTATAGGAACATATCCAGAGGGTGGTAAAACTGTAAAAGAGATTTCTTATTTTGTAACTGATTTAGAAAATAGTGGAGATTTAGAGCGTAATTTAAAAAGACTTGGTGAAAAATATAATCAAGATTCAGTTCTATATATCCCTAAAGGTGCTATCAATAACAATTCAAAAGCTTATTTAATAGGTACTAATAACTGTTGTAATAATTGGTTAGATTATGGAAGTAAAGAGGTATTTAATAAATCAAAATTAGGATATGATTCTCCTATATACACTTCTAAAGTTAATGGTAAACCTTTTATATTTGAAACCTTAGAATATAGTGATGAACTTTTTGGTTCAGGAAGTAACTCAGTTATGGCTAGTAGATTTGCAAAAGATTACGATAAAGGAGATAATAATGAATAATATATTGAAAATGGGATTTAGAGAATATAAGAAGTCTATTGATGAAAAGTTCTCTGATATAGGTAAATTATCAGATGAAGAGTTACAAAAAGGTAATAGAATAACTTCTAATGATGATTTTAAAGAAGTTGATGCTAGAGTATTTTATAATGTAATTAGTAAAATCAAAATTAACGATATAGCCAAAGGTGATAAATCGAAAGGATTAGACACTTTAACTGTATATACCATAAAAGAATATAAAGATATGAAATGTTATCTAGGAAGTAATAATAGTTCAGGATATGCTTTACATGGAGATGAGTTAGTTTCTGTATTTAGTTCACAAGGTTCGTCAGGTTCTGCTATTGTTAATAGTGCTATCCAAAATGGAGCTAAAAGACTTGATTGTTTTGCTGAAAGAATAGATAATAAAATATCAGGTCAATTATATTCACTATACAGTAGAAATGGATTTAAAATTGATACCTCTATGAATTCAGGTAAAAAAGGCGAACCTTATTCTATTCAAAAAGGTATTAGTTCTTTTGTAGATGATAACGGAGTTGTGCAAGAGGACGACCCAAGAGTTGTAATTTTTATGAAGATTTAACTTTTGTTATCATATAATGAAATGTATAATATAACGGCAGGAATAAATCTTGCCTTTAAGGGCAAATCCAAAAAACCACTTCTAAGAGTTAATCATAAAGAAGCCACAAGAGATAAATATAAAGATATGTTTCCTATTAATAAGTTTTCATCCATAACTAGAGAGAACTTTATTTTGGTAAATCTTTATCTTAATTTTTCAAAATCTCTAAAGAATTTCAATGATTGTATAAAAGCTTTACACGATTTAGATATGAAACCTATTAAGATTGACAATATAAAAAAAGAAGTTGGTTTAAAGGATATAAAAGAGGTTTATGATTTTAAAAGAGATATATTTAGACATAAGGATATATTTGTTGAAGAAATTGATAAAATTAGATTAGAAGAAAGTAATATTAGTTTAGATTATATGTTGGATAAATATAGAAGAAATCAAATAAAATGGTTTACTTTATATTTATATCTAAGAGCTAATAATATTAATATAGATGACATAGAAACAAGAGTTGATACTATGCTTCTACATAAAATAAAGAAACTGACATTATATGTGATATTTTCTGAAAAATCTATAAAAATTATGAAAGATAAGGTCAATATCTCTATAAAGTTGAGCTTATAAAAGGAGTTAAATGATTGATTTATATAATGGTGATTGTTTAGAAATTATGGATAAATTAATAGAAGATAATATTAAGGTTGATTCTATAATTACAGACCCTCCCTATGGAACTACAGCTTGTAAATGGGATTCAGTTATTCCTTTTGATGAAATGTGGTTAAGATTAAATAAATTGATTAAACCTAGTGGAGCTATTGTATTATTTGGAAGTGAACCTTTTAGTTCTCAATTAAGAGTTTCTAATTTAGAAATATATAGGTATGATATAATTTGGGAGAAAGAACAGGCTACAAATTTTATGTTTATGAAAAAACAAATAGGTAAAAAGCACGAAAATATATCAATATTCTATAGAAAACAACCAACATATAACCCTCAAATGGAGGATGGATTTAAAATATCTAAAAGTGGCTCTATAGGTAAGGTTTCTAGTTTTAATATAATGGGAGGTAGTGCAAAAAGAGAACCTAATACAAATAGATTTCCTTGTTCTATCCAAAAATTCAATAGGGATAGAAATAAGATACATCCAACACAAAAACCGATTAAACTAATGGAATTCTTAATTAAAACATATAGTAACGAAAATGAAACTATATTAGATTTTACTATGGGTAGTGGAACAACTTTAGTGGGTTGTAAAAATTTGAATAGAAAAGGTATAGGAATTGAATTAGATAAAGATTATTTTGAAATAGCTCAAAATAGAGTTGGTGAAGCTATACAAGGCTCTTCATTAGAGATAGAAAAATTAATAGATTTGGATGAATTTTAAATATTTTAAACAAAATTTAATTACAATAAACAAAAAGGAATACCTTTGAGATTTAAAGATGAGTACGCATTTTTGTCTAATATGACAATATGTCCAATAGAATATAAAGGAATTATATACAAATCTACTGAAAATATGTATCAAGCTTTTAAAAGTAACGATATAAATGAGCGTATTAAAATAAGTTCTATGAATCCTTATGAATCTAAAAAATATGGTAAAACTATAGATATTAGAGATGATTGGGATATTGTAAAAGATAAGGTAATGTTAAATGCACTAAAATTAAAATTTTCTAAACCTCATTTTGCAAAAATTACTGATAGATATAAAAGAACCTATTGTAGAGGACAACTATTGGGGTGATATTTATTGGGGAGTGTGTAGAGGAGTAGGACAAAATAAATTAGGCAAAATGTTAGAAAAAATAAAGGAAGAAATTGAAAAAAATAGATAATAAACAATATATATGGCCGGAGAAATATGCACCAAAATTATTAGAGGATATGATTTTACCAAAAAAGATAAGAAATCAATTCGAGACTTATATTAAAGATGAAACTACCCCAAATCTTTTAATTTGTGGAACTCAACCCGGTATAGGTAAATCTTCTATAGTTCACGCTATGATTGATGAGTTAGACGCAGATTCAATGTGGTTAAATGGTTCTGGTAGTGATAGAGGTATTGATAGCTTTAATACGGAAATTCCAAGGTTTGCTTATGCTGATATAGGATTAACCAAGATAGTGGTGATTGACGAGTGCCTTGAAGAAAATCAAGAAATTATTATAGGTACAATTAAAGAAAATATTCCCTTAAAATTAAAAGAACTCGAAATAGGAACTAAATATAATTGTATTTCTTTTAATACAAAATCAAAAAAATTAGAGAATGATACTTGTGAAGTTGTTTCATATAAAGATGAAGAGGTATTTGAGGTTGAATTAGATGATGGTAGAAAAATTACTTTAACTGAAACACATCCTTTTATGGTTAAAGATAATGATGGAAATATTTCTAAAAGGTCTTTAAAAGATGGATTAGATAGGTATGAAATTATTGATAGTTTTGATGTAGATGTGGCTGATATAGAGGAAGAATATAAAGATGTAACAGTAAGATTTACAAAAAGTCAAGCTGATATATTAGAAAAATCAGGAGTTAATCTTGAACATCTTTTGAGAAGTTTTTTAGAGAATGTTGTGGAGGAAGTTAAATGAAAAAGATAAGAATTGAGATAACCAAAGAGAATATTAATTATATAAATACAAACAATATGAGTGTAACTAAATTTATTAATACACTTATAAATAAATTTCGTAAAGAAAATCTCGGAGAAGACGACAATGAAATTAAAAGACTATGTATGCAACAAAACAGGTAGAGTGTTTCAATCGAATAGAGGTTTATTAAATCATTTAATTAAGCAATACGAAAGTATAGAGGAGGCTTATGTTATGGAAAATAACATAACTTTCGTTACTAAATGCAAATATTGTGACAATAAAGCAAAATTTAAAAGTTTCAAAGATGGTTATAGAGAAACTTGTGGAGATGATATATGTGTTGGTAAACTAAAAAAGTTTGTAAATAGAACATTAGCTAATAAAAGATTGGATAAATTTATAGATGGTTTATATGAAAATGTTTTACTAAATAAAGAATACTATAGACTTAATTCTGAGGTTAAAAATATAGTAGAGCCATTTTCTAATATCAATATAGGTAACATTAAACTTAAAACTTTTATAAAGTTAAATGTTGTTAATTTTAATTCTCTAACGGAAGAGAGGGTTTGTGAATATTGTAATAATATATTCTCCACAAATATATTATTACACAAGATTTACTGTAGTGATAAATCTTGTGTAAGCTATAGAACAAATAATAAATCTATTCCTAAAGAAATAGATTCAAGTAAATTAAAAGATTTAAATTTCGTTAGTCCAAAAGGAGGTTTACTAAAATATCAAAAGGATATAATATTTAATAATTTGTTCCTTTTGATAAAGAATACAAAAACAAATAAAACCTCCATAAAGAGTCTTTTTGAATATATGGAGAAACTTTTTGATATAATTAATATAAAATACACATATAAAATCAATAAGGATTTTAGTGTATTAGTAGATTCTAATAATACAACAAGAAGATATATTGAAGATAATAATATAGACCTATTTAATATGTTATATACCAATAATTGTATAATATGTGGTGAAATGTATAGATTATCAAGTAAGAAGAGAATATTTTGCTCACATAGTTGTTATTACGAGGCATTTAAACACCCTGATTTATATACAAGAGATTATCCACAAGAGGCTAGGGATAGACAATCTACATTTATGAAGAATAGGATATTAAGTGGGGATTTTATAGTAGCAAAAAATGGATATATAAATTGTAGAATATATTATAACAATAATAAATATCGTTCGACATGGGATTTTATGTTCCATATATTAAATCCTACATTTGAGTATGAGACCGTAATTATACCATACCAAATAGATAATACATATAAAAACTATATAACCGACTATTATGATAATATAAATTCCATAATATATGAAGTAAAGCCTTCCAATCAAATAGATAACAAGGTAGTGAAAGCCAAAGAAAGATATACAATAGAATATTGTGAACAAAATAATTTAAAATACGAATTTATTACGGAAACCTATTTTAAGAATAATTTAATTTTATTATATAATAAAATTAAAGAGCTAAGAGAAGAAATAGGAGATGTAAATTTCGTAAAGGTTTTAAAGGTTTTAAAATCTTGGGGATTAAACAAAACACTAAAGGAACAAAATGAAAATTAAATCAATAAAATCAAAAGGTATAAAAAGAGTCATAAATCTAACAGTTCATAAAAATCATACATTTATTCACAAAGATGGATTTGTTGTATCAAATTGTGATGGACTTACACCAGACGCACAAAAAGCCGCGAGAGGTACAATAGAAGACCATATTAAACATACATCTTTTATAATGACAGCCAACTATAAAGAAAAACTTATAGAACCTCTTAGGAATAGATTTATAGAGATTGATTTTGATTATATCTTTAAATCTAACAAAAAAGAGATAGGTATTCAAATGTATAATAGACTAACATACATTCTTGATAATGAAAATATTAAATATAATAAGCAGGATGTTCAAACAATTATAACAACATTTTACCCTAGTATTAGAGGAATGATTTCAATTCTTCAAAAAACTTGTACATCAGGTGAATTGATTATTGATGATAATATTCTAAATCAAACCTCTCAATATATTAAACTTATGCAATTTGCTAAAGATAAAAACTTCTCAAAAGTAAGAGAGTTATTATTAGATATGAGTGACCCCGGTTCTGTTTTTACATATCTTTTTAAAAATTTAGATACATATATTAAACCAGAATCCCAACCAAATGTTATATTAATTGTAGCAAAATATCAAGATATGTATCATACAGCTAGAGATAAAATGATACCAGTAGCCGCGATGTTCGTTGAAATTATAGCTAATCCTAAGGTTGATTTAGTATAAAAATAATAATCTCTTTATAGGTTTTATAAATAGTTATAAAGAGAGGTATAACTATGATTAGAAGTTTCATTGAGTGGACTGAGGGTGATGTAGCAAGGGGTAGAAAAGTTGTTCTCCTAACTACAGTTTTCACATATTTAGCAGTGACAACTGTATTATTTATGTATTCTTTATATATAGGTTCAATAGATTCATCTTTAATCAATCTTTATACAATCTTTACAGGATTAATATTTGTCATTTATGGATTTTATACAGGAACATCTTCTGATAAATCTTCAAAAGTAGCTGATAAGGCATCTAAAATTATATTAGATAAATTAAAAGAAATGGAGAAAAATAATGATTAAATTTAGAGATTTTTTAGAGGGTAAACAAGTTGGTGATTTGTATCATTTTACCACCTTAAAGTCTCTAAATTTACTAATAGATAAAAATACTTTAAGCTCCTATGGATTAGATATGTTTGAATTCTTTTCTCATAATGATAGATTTTCTTGTACTAGGGATTCTTGTCTTGCTCAAAATATTATGTCAAAGGATATTAATATTAAAAGAGGATATAGAATAAGAATTGACTTAGATGGAAGTTTTATTTCTGATAACTTTAAAATTCAACCTATAAACGGGTTTAATGGTACTGATTCAAATGGCATAAGAATAGGTAAAAAGTATCAAGAAAGAGAAGAGGTAATTAATATGAAAAGAAATAAATTAGGTGATAAAACATTTAAAGCTCTTAAGTATATTAAAGGTATTGTTATTCAAAATGATATATTATATGATACTAATTTTGATAGAGATAAAATAGAAAAGATTCTTTCGGAATTAAATATACCTTTAAAATATGTAAGAAAATTTAATGAAAGAAGTCCATTAGATGAGGATTTACCATTAACAATTGGTTCTCATAATTTAGCAATAATACTTTAAGGAGAAATAATGACATTTTTAACATCAATTTTTGGAAACATCAAGAATATTTTTATATTTTTTGGTTCAATCTTAGCAGGAGCATATATACTATTTCTTAAAAGTGAATCTAAAGAATCTAAAAAAGATTTGGAGGAATATAAAGAAGCTATAGAAAAAGATACTACAAAGAATATAGAAAAATCACACAAGGACGAGATAAAAATCAAAGAGATTGAGCATAAATCTAAAGTAGAAACTATAGAAGAGCTTAGAGATATAGATAAAGATATAGATAAAGATATAGAAAATCTTAAAAAGATGTTTGGTGAAAGTGATAGAGAATTGGTGATAAAGATATGAAATATTTTATGTTTATTATTCCTTTATTTCTTATATCTTGCACCAAAGCACCTGAAATAATTGTAAAAGATAGGGAGTGTTATAGTTATATTTTTGATACCTCTGATTATAAAGATTTAGAGGATTTAGATATTAATATGACAACAAAAGGTTCAAATGTTATTATATCAAAAAATGATATTTTAAAATGGATAAAGTCTTCTAAAGAATGTAAAGCTAAATATAGAACTTTATTAAATGGTGTTAATAAGTTTAATCAAAAGATTTTAAGTAGAGATTAATAAAAAGAAAGGTAAATGATGAAAATAACTAAAGAGTTACTAAAAGCTCTAGCATTAGTGGATACAGGATGGTGGCTAAAAAATGTAGGAGAGGATTTTCCTATCGATAGATTGAAAGATATTAAGGGTGATTATCATAACATTGTGAGTGATATTAGGTCAGTTTTAAACCATAACATTTTTAATTTGGAAGACTATATTTTAGTTTTTGAGTATAATAATGAAGAGTATACAAACAAATATGATTCTAAATGGAATTGTATAGAGAATAATCATCCTATACAAAGATATAAAAAGGAATATAATGATAACGGTGATATTATTAGATGTGATTTTGGACAAGTTGATATTATACATCCAAAAAAATGGTATAATATATTCTCAAATAAAAGATGTACAGTCAATCCAACAAATGATAAATATGGTATAAAACCTAAAGGTGACTTTCAAAATGCCTATACAATAGAATATAATAACGATAATATACCAACAACCAAAAGATATTCTGATGGTAGAATCATACACACATTGTTTGATAGTTATGGAATAGATATAGGATGGGAGTCTTTTAAAGATTCAAAATTGATTGCTTATAAATACAAACACTATAATAGTGAGGGTTTGGTGGAGATGCTTATTAGTCCATTTCTTGTTGGAGAATATACTTACCACGATAATAAAAATATAAAAACATTTAAAAGAAATAAAGATATATGGATATGTAATGAAGATGGTAAAAACATCCATTCTATAAAAGAAGACGGAAAATTCTTTATTTGTAAGTATAATGGTGAGGGAAATATGATATACAATAATATGAATAATGAATTAATAGATAAATATACATACATATATAACGATAAACATATTCATATCAAGCACGAACAAGTGAATATAAGTAATCCTGAATCTAATACTACCAAAAATTGTATTATTCCTATGGATTGGAAAAATCAAAATATTTTAAGTAAAGATTAAGCTAAATTTCTATATAATAAATAAAAAAAGGATTAAAGATGAATAGAATTAAAACAAAAAGAGGTTATAAATACATTGCTATAATTTTAGCTTTTGTTGGATTGTTTCAGTTAAATCAATATTATATAGAGAATATCTATACCATAGGCTTAGTTCAAGATGGTTATATAGTAGCCACAAAAAAGAATAAAGAAATAAAAATGTTAGAATTTAGCACAAAATTAACAAGTAGAAACTTAGTTAATTTTGATAAAATAGAAGAATATAAGGAGATTGATGAAAAAGATTGAAAAAAAGGTAGGATATTGGGATGTTATGAACTCAATATCTAATGGAAAGTCAATTCAAGATGAGGATATAGAAAAACACTTCAAAACCTTTGTTACCTATAGAAAGTTTAGTAATCTTCCAAAAGCTTGTATATCTATGGCTCAAATGTATAGATATAAAACACCTATTCCTGTAGTTGCTGAATATAGATTTTTAAAACACTCATCAAAATATCCAAAAAATTTATCACTACCTAATGACAAAAAAGATGAATATATTCATATAGTTATTAAATGGATTCAAAAAGAATTTAATGTAGGTGAAGTATCAGCTAAGGAATATTTAGAGATTTTAGGTGGTAAAAGAATATATAGGATTATGGAAAAATGGTCTCAATTTGATGAAAGGCTTATAGATGACCCAAATATATTAGAGTTAAGAAAGATTACAACTAGGTATAAAAATGAAATTAAAAGTATAAAAGGAATTGAATGATTATTAATCTAACTCATTATGATTTAGATGGTGTAACCTGCTCAATAGTTCTTCATAATACTATAGGATTAAACCAAAATTATTGTATAGGTTATTCTAAAATTGATGAATATCTTGATATTATTGATGAGCATTGTGTTAGAAATTTCTTTGATACTATCTATATAACCGACCTCAAATTTGAGGAATATCAACTAGCTAAACTTCAAGAGATTTCTCTAAAACATAACTCAAAGTTTATCTTCATTGACCATCATCAATATTCTTTTACTCCATCTAAATATAAGTCTAAAAATCTTACTATTTTGGTTAATGAGGGTTATTCAGCATCAACTCTTACTTATCTATATCTAAGAAAATTTAAGGATATTACAATTAAAGATGATTTGAACCGTTTTCTAAAAGCTGTAAATTCTTATGACTTATGGCAAGATGACAATAAAGATTTTAGAGTAGGTTTTGTATATAATGAACTGTTTTGGGATTATGGTAAAGAGCATTTTTATTCTAAGTTTAAAGAATCTTTTGGAATACGAGCTAATGATAAAGAAAGATATAAAAAGATTTTAGAAAAAAAGAATGAAGCTATGGATAAAATTAAGAAATCAGGTAAACTTTTTAGTATAGGTTCTAATGATATGTTACTGATTTTTACTGATAAATTTATGAATTTTGTTACATTAGATTTTCCTGATTATAAAACCTATGTTATAGTTAATTCAACAGGTAGAATATCAGTAAGATTGAATAAAAATCTAAAAAGTCAAGAGGAGGCTCATAAAATGTTTATATCTAAAATAAAAGATATAGAATCAACTAAAACAGTTGGAGGACATACTAGAGCATTTGGTATAACTCTTAAAGATAATAATCCTAGTACCTTGGTACAATTTACTAAAAAAATGATGTATATTGTGGATGAGGTATTAGTTAGTATAGGAGAAAGATAGATGACTTATAAAGAGATAGTAGAGGAACTAAATAGCTATAAAAATCTTAAAGATAATTGGGATGGATATGGAGGAATATCACCTAAAGATGATATTATAGAGACCACTAGAAATCTTATAGAAATGTTGAAAAATAATAATATAGGTTGTCCTAAAATTATGGTAAGTGGTACAGGTGAAATTGGTATATTTTGGTCATTTAGTACAGCTTATATAGAAATTGATTTTGATATTAAAGATAAATTTACATATTTTTATGACGGTGATGAGTTATTTGGTAAGGATGATTTAAAGGTTGAGAAATTTTTAGAATCTAAGGTATATAAAAAATTAAAAAAAAGAAATATATGATTAAATTTCCAAGGAGGAAATAATGGAAGTAAACTTAAAATCTGTATATAATAAACCATTACAGTTAGGTTTTGATAGTAAGTATGGAATGAGAGTGTCCGAAGAGGAAGATGGTGTATTAAAAATATCAGCTACACATAATGATGATACTTATCAAGTACAATTTTATTTAAGACCATTTGAAGTAAAACAACTAGAGAGATACTTTATAAGAAAAGAACAAAAAATTAAAAATTTACAAAAGGAAAATAAATGAAAAAAGAATATGTAGTTAGAGCAAGAGTTTTAAATGATTATGCAGAAATAGGTATGATATTTGATGAAAAGCAAGTTGAAAAGAGAGGTATTATAGATTTAATGGAGGGATTTTTGGAAGATTATATACAAGCTGTCTATGGAGTATTTGAGGGTGATTTTGCTATTATTGATATTTGTTCGGTTGAGGAAGTAGTTTAGAAATATTTTAAACAAAATTTCTATATAATAAATAAAAAGGAGTTAAATGAATGATTGATTTATATAATGGTGATTGTTTAGAAATTATGGATAAATTAATTGAAAAGAATATTAATGTTGATTCTATAATTACAGATATTCCTTACGGAACTACAAATTGCTCTTGGGATTCAATAATTCCTTTTGATGAGATGTGGATGAGATTAAATAAATTAATTAAACCTAATGGAGCTATTATATTATTTGGAGTTGAGCCATTTAGCTCTAAATTAAGGGTATCCAATATAAACAATTTTAGATACGATTGGATATGGGAGAAGAATTCATCTAGTAATTTTTTTAATATGAATAAACAACCTGCTAAAAATACAGAGGATATTATTGTTTTTTATAACAAACCTCCTATATATAATCCTCAATATGAGTACGGGGTTGGTTATAAACCGATAAAGGGTAAAATAAAAGGTGAACAACAAAATTATTATGCAAAAGAAAAAACAAATAAGGGTAATGACGGCAGTAAATATTTACCAAAATGTATAATAAAAGATATAAAAATATTGCAAAGAAATAAACTACACCCTACTCAAAAACCGATTAAATTAATGGAATATTTAATTAAAACCTATACAAACGAAAATGAAACCGTACTAGATTTTACTATGGGAAGTGGTTCAACTTTAGTAGCTTGTAAACAATTAAATAGAAAAGGTATAGGTATAGAATTAGATAAAGATTATTTTGAAATAGCTCAAAATAGAGTTAATGAAGCAATAAAAGGTTTTTCATTAGAGATAGAAGAATTAATAGAAACAGATAATTTGGATGAATTTTAAATAAAATCATATTAAAACAAAAAGGAGTTAAATGGAAGAAGTTGTATTAAATGGTCTACTAACATCGGATGGTTTTTTTACTAAAGCTTATAGTCATATTGATAATAATTTATTTTCAAATCCTGAAAATTCTGCTATATTTGATACTCTAAAAGATTTTGTAGATGAATATCAAAATAAACCAAGCCCTAGAGATATTGGTTTAGCTATTAAAGAATCTAATAAACTAAACAATAAATCTAAACTAAGTATTATTGAACATTATAAGCAAGTCGTTAAAGAACATAAGATAGATGATTTGGATTTTTTGTTAGATAAAACTGAAAATTGGATTAAAAAAGTTCGGTTAATTGATTCAGTAGTTAAGTCATCAACTATGATTAAAAATGGTGAACCTTTTGACCCTATTATTGGAATGATTGAGGACTCTTTAAAGGTATCTTTTGAAACTTCTATTGGATTGGATTATAATAATTCTATTGATGAGAGATTGGAGTATTATAAGAATAAAGAGGTATATACACCTATAGGGCTTCCTAGTGTAGATAAAGCTTTGGGTGGAGGAATAAGACCTGCTTCTTTAGTGATTTACCTTGGGAGTACTCATAGTGGCAAAACAGCCCTTAAAGTATTCACTACAGCTAGTCTTTTACTACAAAAAAATAATGTATTATTTATTACTCTTGAAATGCCTGAAAAAGAAATATCTAAAAGAATTGATGCTAATTTGATGGGTATAGTTATAAATGATTTAGGTACACTAGATAACCAAACGCTTACAAATAAATGGAATTCTATAAAAGATAATATAGGCGAGTTGGTTATAAAAGAATATGGAGCTGGTACATTTAGTACACTTAACTTAAAAACTTTACTTGATGAGCTTAAATCTAAAAAAGGATTTATTCCTGACGCTATTGTTATTGACTATCTAGGATTAATGGTATCTCATAGAGGAGTGGTTACTTCTAATTCTTATGATATGTTAGGTAAAGTTGCTGAGGATTTACACGCAGTATCTAAAATGACATACGATTCTAAGGGCAATAGAGGTATAAAAATGATAACCTCAGCACAAGGAAATAGAAGTTCTTTAGGACAAATGGATTCTGGTATGGAAGCTATTTCGGAGTCACTTAAAATAGCTATGACTGCTGATGTGGCTATTTTTCTTAATGCCACCGAGCAAATGAGAGAAGATAAACAACAAATATTCAAAATTGTAAAAAATAGATATACAGGTGACTTAAAATCATTATTAATTGGTGTTGATTTTAGTAGAATGAATTATAAAGATTTAGCTGATAATATACCTCAACAAGAAATTGAATCTATTGATGATATTGGAATAACTTCTGATAATGGTTTAAATACTGATTTAGATTTTGGTAGTTTTAATTTTTAAAGGAGAAATAATGGAATGGTTATTATTAATGTTTATTTTAACATTAATATATTATATGTCTATAGATGTTAGATTTTTTATAGATAAAAATATAGTATATAAAGGGCATAAAACATATTTAATTAATAAAGGAATAAGAGGGGCAAGATATGTTATTATAATAGAGGAAATATCTGACGAATTAGTGCTAATAAAACAATATAATAAATTTTATGTTGATAGAAAGTTCATAAATAAATCAGAACTTATAGAAATAAAAGGAAATAAATGATACAATACGAAAATATATTTAAAGTTTTTAGAACAACTTATGCTAGAACTTTTGATACAGAAACTCAGCAAAGTTCAATAAATAAAGTAAAACCTAAATTAAGTTTTTTTATAAAAGACCCAACTAACAAAACTAAATATAAATCTGCTTTAACTAAAGAATATCTTAAAGAGGTTACTTTTAATACCGAAAAGGAATATACAGATTCTATTAAAATGTATAAAGATAGTGATGTAGCAATATATGGCAATAGGTCATTAGAACATTGTTATATTAGAGAAAACTTTATAAACCCTCTTGAATCTAACCACGATTTTCATAACTGGTATTTAGATATTGAAACAATGGTAGATTTAAACGACCCAGAACACGATAAAAGATTAGATTGGAAAGCTATGGGTTCTAGTAGAAGTGCCAAAGCTATTATTAGTTCTATTCAAATCTACGATTCAAAATCAAAAGAATATTATATTTTTGGATTAAATAAAGAATGGAAAAATCACTCCAACTATAAATCAGAATATGGTAAAATTAAATATTTTAATGCACCTACGGAAGAACTTATGTTAAAAGGTTTTCTCAAATTATTAAAGAAGAGAAATCCAACTCTAGTAGTAGGTTTTAATTCATTTGGATATGATTTTCCTTATATTACAAATAGAATTATTAGAGTTCTTGATAAAAGAGAAGATTTATATGTTCAAGATAAAGAAAATAATTGGAAGTTTAATACAGATTGCCTAAAAGGTTCTTTTGTAAAACAACTATCGCCCGTTGGAATAATTACTCATAAAGCCAAAGAAAATAAATTTGGAGGATTTGATGACAGTTTTGAATGGTTAGGGATATTCTTAGAGGATTATGCTGTACTAATCGAAAAATATGCTAAAGAACCTCTACCTGATAATACACTTAATACAATAGCTACTCATTGGTTAGGGGAGGGCAAAGTTAATCACGATGTTTTTGATGATTTTGGAGCTTGGTATAGAGGTGATTACGACCACTATATCTATGATAAAAAAACACCGGATACTGAATTGGATTTATTGTATTTGAAGTTGATAAATAAAGAAACATATACATTAGAAATAGAAGAAAGATTTAGGGAATTATCGTTTGATTTATTTATTACTTATGGAATAGTGGACACGACAATACTCATCCAATTAGAAAATAAGATTAAACTAATTCAACTAGCTAAAATGATTTCATATACTTGTGGAGTGAATATTTCTGATGTTAGAGGTACAGTAGTTCAATGGATTTCTTTTATGTATAATAAATATTTAGATGAGGGTTTTGTATTACCATTGAAATCTATGTTTAATGATGTAGATGATGTTTTATTAAAACACGCTATTAATATGGAAGACTTAGATAAAGATAGAAAAGAAATGTTTAAAAAACTTTATACAGGATTTAATGAAAAGGGTGAAACACTAAAAGGTCAAAAGTTTGCAGGTGGTATAGCAAGAGCTACAAGTAAATCGTGGAAATGGACTTATTATTTAGATTTTAGTTCTTTATATCCTTCGGCTATACAATGGGCTAATATAGGGATAGATACAATTATTCTACCAAAAGATTTACCAAAAGAGTTATTAGATTTAAGAGCTAAATATGCAATTTATTATCCTAAAGATTGTCTTCCGGAGGATTTAGTAAAATATGATTATGAATATACCCAAAATGTAATATTCCATAAAGAAAATAGAGAGTATATCAACTCAATTTTAAAAAAACATAATGTAACTATGACACCAAATGGAATGTTTTTTAGAAATGATGTAAGAAGTATTTTAAGTAAATCAGCAGGTTATTTGATTGACCAAAGAAAGATATATAGGAAACTTGAAACAGAAGCTGAAAAGGTTCTCGATGGATATAAAATTAAAAATCATTCTTTAGAAGAGGATTATACATATCAAAAAGCTATAGTAGAGCTAAACTTTATATATCAATGGGGTATAAAAACTCTTAATAATGCTATGTATGGCTCATTGAGTGTAGGTTCTAATACTTTTGCTGGTCAAAAAGAATATTTTAGCACAGCTGTTACATCTTGTGCTAGAATAGGTAATCTTTGTGTAGCCCAAGGTCAAAATATGATGATGGATAGATTACTTGGTGTTGAGCCTAAAGAGAGTAAATATGGATTATTAACTCATCTTGATAGAGTGGCACAAATCCAAACGGACTCGAAAATTTTATCTATGGATGATATATTAATAAAGAAATTTGGTAAAAATTATGAGGATATTAAAACTGATGAAGAGATAACTGATTTTGTTTTAGCTTTTGTTGATAAATATTCGCTACCAGAAGCTAGAAAAGTTTTAGATGATTATTATGGATTTGCCCAAAACGCCTATATACCTGAGAAATTAAATGAGGATTTAGAATGTATTTCTGACCGTTTTTTATCAATTGCCCCTATGAAACACGCATTTAGATACACATTTAAAGACGGACTTAGATATAAAAGAGAAGAAAATAAAATAAAAGTCACAGGTCTTTCAATGATTGGTAAATCTACACCAAAATATCATAGAGGAGTTCTAAAAGATGCTTTAACAGTTCTTATTAATGCCGACTTTCAACAAATTGGACAATTCTCTAAAGATGTTCAAGAAGAAACTAGGAATAGAGAACCTAAAGAAATTTGTATAAATGTTGGGGTAAATTCTTTAGATTATCCTTGGGACGAAAAAGCTCTTAAATTTAGAAGATGGGTTGAAAAGAAATTACCCGAAAAAAGTAAATTTCTTTCAGCACCCGTTAATTCAAGAGCGGCATTGGTTCATAATAAATTTATATCGGATTTTGACATTCCAGTAAAAGAAATTGAAGCTGGTGATAAAATATCATTTGTATACATGAAGATGCCTAATATACTTGATTCTAATGTATTTGGGTTCAAAGATGAAAGAGTTTTTGAGTATAAAAATCTAAAGGACTATATAGACTATGAAACAATGTATCAAAAAGGTTTTAAAAGTGGTATAGACTTGGTAATTAATCCTTTGGGTTGGGATATTACACCAAAAGAGAATTTAATTGATGATGAGGAATGGTAATTAAGAAAGATTTAAGTTTAATTGGCTATAATCAGGAATATTAAAATAAAAAAAGGAATAAAAAGTGAAAACAGTTTACCTATTAAAAGATTATTATGATAATGAGGATTGCGATGGTTATATAAGCTCACCAAACTTAGATGGAGATGATTTTTTTAGATATAACACTAGCATTCGTTATGCTTATGAATTTACATCTCTCGAAGAAGTTGAGAGATGTATTAAAGTTAATAATCTACAAGCTCATCAACTCATAACAATGGTATTTTAATAAAAAAGGAATAAAATGACAAAATTTGAATGTATTCTATATTATTTTAATGAAGATGATATAGAAATAGAGATTAATTCATTAGAAGAATTAAAGGAATTGGTATGAATATTGACGATATAATAACAAAAATAAACAATATGTCTAGTGGAGAGTATATCAAAACTAGACTAAAAGATAATGGAATAAATGATTCAACAATTAATATGATATTAACTATGTTTGATGAGGACTTGAATGATACAAAAAAGGTTCAAGAGTATGAAGATTTATATCAAGAGGTATTGAAGTTGTATTAATATAGAACTAATATTAGAATATTTTAAGTTTAAATTTAGTCTACTTTAGATATAATTATAAATAAAATAAAAGGAGTTTAAAATGTTAGATTTTAGAAAAGAAATGGAGAAGATGTTTATCAATGAATCACCAGTAGCAGTTTTAGGTGATTGGACTAAAAAAGACGATTTAGGTTCTAAATCAATCCTAGTTCTAGGTATTCAATGGACTAAAAAAGATAAAATAGGTAGATATGAATTATGGAAACATAGAAGCTCAAATTCTTGGATTTTAGGTGAATATATAGAAACAAATGAACCTGACAAACCAAGATTTAATATAGTTTTTAGTATTGACTTCAGTAATAAAAAGAATATAGGTTATAAACTTAACTATAAAAAACTATACAATGTTGATGAAGTTGGTGTTGATAAAAAATATAGAGGTGACGGTATAGCAACCAATATGTATAAATATTTTATTAAAGTTCAAGGTTATTCAATTATTTCGGATACTCATCAATATTTTGGAGCTAGAAAAGTATGGAGTAGATTATCTAAAGAGCTAGATATATTAGTTGATATAATTGACACTAAGAACAATATAATAATTAAGGAAGATGTTGTTCTTCATCACGGAAATCAAGATGAAGAATTTGATAGAGAGATTTGGTCTTACGATGGCGATAAACAACATATAAGATTAATTTTAAAAGATATTTTATAAAGGAAATTAAAATGGCAATATTGATAGATAAATTATTAGATACAACTACCTAAATCAATGGAAAATGGTATATAACAAAACCACTAAAATTATCAGGGGTGTTTATAATAGAATTAGAGAAGCTATGGAAGATAAAATTAAATTAAAAGGAATAAAATATGCAAATGACACTAAAAGAACTAGAAGATAAACTAAAAGAGATTAGAGAACAAGGTGCTTTAGACGACACTCCAATAGATTTTGATATTGATGATATAGGGTATGACGAGTATTATCCAAACATACATTTCAGAGATTGTTTTTCAGAATATACTTCTATTGATATAACATTTACAGGTAGTAACATATAATGGAAGAAATCTTTAAAGAAGAATATCAAGGTATCGAATTGAGCTTTGAGTTATAGTTAAAAATTAAATTAAAAGGAATAAAATGAGTACAAAAAATGAGAGTAATTATGGAACTTTTACAGCTTTGAACACAAAAGGTGAACATATATCAGGTACTGTTTGTAGTGGATTAATATTTAAAAATGCTACTATTAGATACTAATTTAAACCAAATCTTGCTTATTTTAAACAAGCATTGGCTACAATATAACAATTAAAAAGATTAACTAAGGTATTTTATTAGTTTTTCTTATTAATTTCTTTTTTTTAATATGTAAGCGAATTTAAGATAATAACATCTCTTTTTTACATTTAACAAATAAAACTTTTTTAAAATTAACTTTTGATTTAAAATACCTCCGTTTAATCCCCTTTTTTACATTTCACATATAAGTTTAATTCATTTGTCTATAGTTCTCTTTTTTATAAAAAGTATCTACGATTGAATATATTAATTTATAACTTTTAAAATTTTTTATTCTTTTTCTTTATTATAAGAGTTTTTATTTACAAATTTTGATTATTATAAGTTTTTGTTATATTTAAATTATTATATTACAATCGTAGATACTCTTTACAAGTTTCAAACAAACTATCTGTATTCAATATAACTAAATATGTTAATGCCTTATTAAACTCCTCATAAACACCCTTAAAACCCTCTAATTTATTCATTCTATACCTAATATTAAAATCAATTAATAAAGCCTTTAAATACCCAATAAAACCATCTAAGATTAAAACTATAATAAAAACTTATAATAATCAAAATTTGTAAATAAAAACTCTTATAATAAAGAAAAAGAATAAAAAATTTTAAAAGTTATAAATTAATATAT
>Ga0193965_1000125_pt1 | contig 26869 bp, 19 predicted proteins | sample FB_8_MG_FD_140330 | JGI IMG/M metagenome (GOLD analysis project Ga0193965, IMG submission 140330) | Microbial mat bacterial communities from the Broadkill River, Lewes, Delaware, United States - FB_8_MG | ecosystem: Environmental > Aquatic > Freshwater > River > Microbial mats | place: USA... | reverse complement strand
TCCATAAGTGATTTTAGGCCATCCTGAGACTTGTAGAGCTGGCCATCCATTAAATTGTATACGCACCTTAAGCCCTTTTTTTATTAGTGGCATATCAAGTGCTCTTATCTTTACCAAAAGAGCTCTTTTGGTAACTTTTGGAGAAAACTGTATTAAAGGCTCTCCCACTTTTACATAATGGTCTTTATCGTTTTTAAGAACACGAACAGGGTAGCCATCTTTTGTAGCATATACTTGCGCATTCGCATTTCTCGAAATATTAATAGAAGCATTTGTAAGCTCTTTATCTAAAGTTTTGAGTCTATTTTGCGATGCAATAATTTTTCCCTGCATATTTTTTATGGCATTCTCTTGTGTTTTTAAAAAGCGTTCTTTCTCTTTTTTTTGTATCTCTAGAGCTTTAGTTTCTCGTTCTATATTAATACTTGTAGTATCTAAGAGCGTTGAAAGTTTTACATATTCGTTATGCGCAACTTCAAAGCTACGTTGAGACTCTATACCCTCTTTATAAAGAAGTTCTATACGTTCATAATTACTTTTTGTAATAGTATAGTTATTTTGAACCTCTTTTTGTGTGTTTTGAAGTGAGCGTAGCGTATCCTCAATCTGAGAGATTTTCCTGTCATGTATATCTAAACCTGTGACAAGATTGTTTTTAAGATTATTTTGTTGTTGTTCTAAGATTACTAGTGTGTTTTTCGTATTTGCTTGTTCAACCATTATATGGTCTGAAATATCTTTAAGCTTTGGAAGATACTCAGCATCTAAGTCTTGCATCTCAAAAAGCAGGTCTCCAGCTTTTACGAATTCATTTTCTTTTATATTGTAGTTTTTGATAAAACCTGAAATTGGAGCACCTATAGTGTAATGGCGTTCACTCGGGTCATAAGCTATAAGTTTACCTTCCCCTTTTGTTGTTTGCTCCCATGGTAAAAATAAAAGAGCTACCATAATAACAATAAGTGTAAAGGATATAGTTTTTGCTTTTTTTACAAAAGGGGATATCTCTACTTTTTCAAGCGAAGTCTTAGGCATGGTCTTGTTCTCTTTTTTCATGGTTTTCTAGTGATGATGAGAGTTGGTTGATTTTATAAAAACCTTCAATACCATCATAAATGTAGTCAAGCTGTTTTGCAAACCCATTTATGGCATATATGAGTGTTACTATAATAATTTCAGAGGCAACAAACTCCCCAACAGGCATACTGCCATTAATTACGAGGTGACCACCAAGTATAAAAAAGCCTGTAATAATCACACCTTGAACAATAAAGCTCAAAGAGAGTTGTTTAATACGAACACCATATTGTCTTTTACGTGCGTCAACATACTCACTCATCTTCTCTTCAAAATTTTCAAGAATAGCTGTTTGACTCTCTGTAGAATCTGGAACTTTTTGCATAAAATGAATGGCGTCATGCTTTGCACTAGAACGCTCTACTGCATACTTCATCCCATTTTTTCCAAAAAATATGATTAAAGACACAGCTAAAACAAGTGTAGCAGTTGCCCATATGAAAAGGTTTATATCAAATATAAGAAGTAAAATAAGAGTCATCACAGTTTGCATAACAAGTCCTGCACCATTTAAAATTAGTATAGGAAATATTTTTTGTATAGTTGTGATGTCAAAAAAATAGTTCATAAGTTTATCTATAGGATAAGGAGTAGTTCTATGCTCTTCATTAAGTTTAAAAATTTTGTTTACTACATTATACCCCTCTTTTACAAAAACTTTTTGTTCGAATTTTTCAATAATATACTCTTGTAAAATACGCAAAAAAATTATAAAAACAAAAACACTAAGAATAATAGTTCCAAGTGTAAATAGTGAAATATAGGAGTGTGCTACAAGAGAGTTAATTACAAAAGATGAAGTCAGGGGGATACTTAAAACGAGTATACTCTCTATTAAAGTGTAATAGAGTACATAGTAAACACTACTCTTATCAGATTTTAGCGTAGCTACAAATCCATTAAGAACCTTTGTCTTTATATCCATTTGTGCTCCTATTGTTTTTTAAAGCAATTGTATCAACTATTAACCAATAATTGGACTATAAGTTTATAGGCAGTACTTGATTTAACTTAAGTTCAGTTTTGTATATTTGTTTTTGTTTTTTGAAATTATATATAATACATAAAGCAGTGTTAAAATGTTTAATTTTAACATTAAATATATTATAATGCTTTATAAAAGGATATTTTATGAAAGAATACAAACACTTTATTAAGCTCTTATTAGATGAGAATGGGACTATAATCGAGTTTGAATGTAGTTTGCGGGAGATGAAATATAATGAAACTGAAGTATTAGGAAAAAATTGGTTTAATACATTTATTGATGAGGGAGACAGAGAAGCAGCATTGAAAGTTTTTCATAGTTTGCTCAACGATAAAAATGAGAATACTAAAGTATTTACAAGCGATATACAATGTAAAGAGAAAAACCATAAACTAATAAACTTTGAGAATAAGCTCATCATTAAAGATGGTAAAAAATATGTTCTTGTTTATGGGGTTGAACATATGGATAAGGTTTAATATCTCTTGTTAATTATTTTTAGATTGAATTAAGAATTGAAAGTTTTGTTATAATAGTGTAAAGTCTATATATGGAGGGTTATTATGAACATTCCAAATTTAGTGCATTTTAGAACTAATATGCTTGTAAAAGATGAAAAACCTAAGTGGCACCCAAAAAAGATCTCTCATATCCATTTTAGAGAGGATGAACCTCATGAGAAAAGTAAGAAAGTTTCTCAATTAGAGTTTGAACATGGTGATCCTGATTTTGTCGATGAGAGGATTATAGACGATGAAGAAAAAACTTCTACTACTTGAAGATGATATGGCTCTTAATGAGACCATAGTTGATTATTTTGAAAATCTTGGATTTAGTGTTGTTAGTGTTTATGATGGAAATAGTGCACTTGACGCCATCTATGAAAATAATTTTGATCTTTTACTACTTGATGTAAATGTACCTGATATAAATGGCTTTGAGATCCTCAAAAACTCAAGAGAACAAGGAGTCACTACACCTGCAATTTTTATAACTTCATTAAACTCTATGAATGATTTGGAAGTTGGTTATGATAGTGGATGTGATGATTACATAAGAAAGCCATTCGCCTTAAAAGAATTAAAATTAAGAGTTGAGAGTATTTTAAAAAGAGATTTTTTCCATAACGATAATGAAAAAATTCAAATAGCTACAAATATTTATTATGATACTCAAAGTGATCTCTTAACTATAGATAACACCGAGATACAACTCAATAATAAAGATGCAAAACTACTCAAGCTTTTTTTACAAAATAAAGATAAACTTGTTACTCATGAGACCATCTATTCAACGCTTTGGGAATATGGGGAAGATATAAGTGAGAGTGCTTTGCGAACATATATAAAAAATCTACGAAAATATATAGGGAAAGAAAAAATTGTCAGTATTAAAAAGCTTGGATATAGATTTACCACAAAGTGAAAAAAAGACTTTATATAGATTTTTGGCACTCTACATATTTTTCATTGTTGTTATTTTAGGCCTAACTACATCACTTTACTATACACTTCAAAAAGAGTTAGCAGCGAGTCAAAGAACGATACTCTTGGATCAGTATGCAAATGATTTTCTAATCTCTTTAGAAGAGTTGCAAAATGATAAAACAGATACTATGTTGTATCCAGTAAATGAAAAGTTTAAAACATCTCTTTATGGTAAAGATTATAAGCTTATCTATTCAACTCTTGCAAGTCCTAAAAACTTACTTTCAGAAGTTACATACACAAATAATAAAATAATCAGATATATAAACCAACCAGAGAAGTATTATCTTAATACTCAGTACATTGTAGTAGAGATTATGGATGATAAAGAGTGGTTGCATGATACTATTTGGGATATTATTATCTATGGCGTCATATTTTTTATTTTTATGTTAATGGTTGGTTATTTTTTACTAAACCTATTTTTAAAACCTATGAAAGACGCCATATATCTCTTAGATACTTTTATAAAAGACACCACCCATGAGTTAAATACACCAGTAAGTACGATTATGACCAATATTGAGCTTATTGATAAGGATAGGCTAGAGGATACATATCTTTTAAAAATTATCAACCGGGTTGATATAGGTGCAAAAACAATCTCAAATATATATGATGATTTAAGTTATCTCACTCTAAACAATAAAATTATCTCCCATAACCAAGATATAAATTTAAAAGAGCTTATTGATCAAAGGGTTGAATACTTTTCAATTCTTGCAAGTATGAAAAAAATTACAGTGACAACAGAGTTAAACTCAGATGTACTCTTACATATTGATAATAAAAAAATCACAAAGCTTATCGATAATATACTCTCCAATGCGATTAAGTACAACAAGGTAAATGGTTCTATTCATATCAAATTAGAAGCAAATAAGCTTACTATTAAAGATACGGGGAAGGGGATAAAAAAAGAAAATATTGCTTTAATATTTGACAGATATGCAAGATTTGATAAGGTCGTAGGTGGTTTTGGTATTGGACTAAGTATTGTAAAGATGATCTGTAATGAGTATAAACTTGATATACAAATAGATTCAGAATTAGATAAATGGACAGAAGTTTCAATCCTTTGGTAAACTTCACAATCGTTTCACAATTATTTTCTATACTGCTCTTGTAATAAAAATTAAGGAGAGTAAAATGAAAACTACATTATTAGGCTTAATTGCCCTTGGTTCATTAACAATATTAGCGGCAGATGGTGCAACTTTATATAAAAAATGTGCTAGTTGTCATGGCGTCAATGCTGAAAAAAAAGCTTTAGGTAAATCAGCCGTTATTAAAGGCTGGGAGTCTCAAAAAATTATAGATGCACTAAATGGCTACAAAGCTGGAACTTATGGTGGAACTATGAAAGGTTTGATGAAAGGTCAAGTTGCAAATTTAAATGCTACACAGATTGAAGATATTGCAAAGTATATAGAAGCACAAAAATAATTGACAGAGACTTTTTATTTTAGATGAAGTGCGATAGAGTTAAATACTATTGCGCTAAATCTAACTGTTGTTCTTTTTCCAATTCATAATATTTATTTCCTATAAAGTCTCGTATTCTTAATGCTGCACTTTCATTGTAGTAAATTTTTAAAGAGATCATTCTCTCGTTGTTTGTATTTGTACTTGCTGAGATCCAAAATTGACCAATATCACCTTGAATAAAGAGTAAAGGGTAATCTAAAGTAGAGTAATCTATGGATGATTTTTTTTCCATAAGGTACTGAAGTGCTGCATAATTAAGTATGCCAGAAAACTTTACACGCTCACTTACATAACCTTGTCTCTCAGCAAAAGTGACCCCATCTTCTACAAGTCCATGTTCCTCTGCTAAATAGAGTTTTTCTGTACTCATACTCCCTTTTGACATTGAATCATAGTAGTTTTGTACATCTGTAAATTCTGAACCAGTGTATGAAATTGTAAAATAAAGCTCGTCTGTTTTAACATCTCCAAGATCCCAAAAATTAAAAGTATCTCCAATCGTATCTATTTCTCTTGTGCTTAGTGGGTCATTTGCAACCTCAATATTTTGCGTTGAGTTTGTGTCTAACCCTAAACTTGCATTTAAGTGCGCTAATGCTGTAGTTTCATCTACAAGTGTTTTGCCAATGTATGAACTCATCGCTGAATCAAAATCTACATCTCCAAAATGAACATTAACACTACTATTAAGTGCCATAACAGCTTCACTTTCATAATTTAATGTGATTCCATTTGTTGGATAACTATCACTATCTAGTGTTTGAAGAAGTTGTGCAAGGTCTAGAGATTTTGTAGCATCATCAGGATAAAGAGTTTTTGGAGATATAAGTTCAGCAACTGTTGTAGAGCCTAATTCATAAGAGTTTATACTAAAGCTAATTATATCATTTGTTTTACATGTAAATCTACCTAACTTGTCAGTAAGTGCTTCATCACCAGAAGAACATTTATAACTTAAACCCTCCACCTTAGAGTCTATAAATTCTCCTGTAATCGTTTTGGGTGAAGAATCTGAATTATCACTACAAGCTGTTACTAAAATTACTGAAAAAATTAGTACAGGTAGATAAAAATATTGCATAAAAATGTCCTTGAATTTTGAAAATATAAAAGTATATTGTCTTATATTATAGCATACAGATATGAGAAAATAGTGAGCAAAGTCTAAAACTAGTCTTAGTTTTCTTAAGTCGATTTTAAAATATGCTTATTGTAAGTGCCAAAGTTATACCATCAAACATAAATAATTCTTATAAGGAGTTTATTATGAAAAAGGAAGTAAAAAAATATTTTAATATCTATGTAACTGTTGGACTTATTGGTGCTTTTTCATTTTTATATATGCTCTCATTTGCTTTTGTTTTAAATGATGTAGCAAATGGTTCGAGTTTACAAATGAAAAAAGATATGATTAAAAAACAAAAATGTGAACAAGAAAATATCTGCTAGTTCACATGTTTTAGGTAAATAACTCCAAGTGGAGGAAGAGTTAACTCAAGAGAGTAGTCTCTACCATGCATCATCTCTTTTTTCGCTTTTATTTTGCCTGTATTTCCAATGTTTGAGCCGTGATAATAACTTGATTCTGAATTGAAAATCTCTTCATACTCTCCAGCATATGGAACACCGACTTTATACTGACTGCGTGTAGCATCTGCAAAATTACAAAGTACGTATACATTCTCTTTTTTATTGTCAGATTTACGGATAAAGCTTATACAGTTGTGTTGATAGTCTCCATTGTCAATCCACTCAAAACCAATCTGTTTCTCATCATATTGATGTAGGGCTTTTTCCTCTTTATAGATAAAATTAAGATCAGCCAACATTTTTTGAAGTTTTAAATGATATGGATTTTTAAGCATATGCCAATCAAGACTACTCTCAAAATTCCACTCCGAGTATTGTGCAATCTCTCCACCCATAAAAAGAAGTTTTTTTCCAGGATGAGACATCATATACGCATACATCGCCCTTAGGTTTGCAAATTTATGCCCCTCATCTCCTGGCATCTTGTTGATAAGTGAACCTTTCATATGAACAACTTCATCATGACTCAAAGGCAGCATAAAATGTTCATCAAAAGCATACCAAAGTGAGAATGTGAGTTGATGATGGTGGTGTTGACGATAGATAGGATCAAAACTCATATATTTTAGAGTATCATGCATCCAGCCCATATTCCATTTAAATCCAAAACCAAGACCACCTATAGAAGTAGGGCGTGTAACCATTGGCCAAGCTGTGGATTCTTCTGCTATCATCATAATGTCTGGAAACTCTTTGTAAACACTCTCATTGAGCTTACGTAAAAAATCAACCGCTTCTAAGTTTTCATTGCCTCCATCTTTATTAGGTATCCACTCTCCATCTTTTCTTGCATAATCAAGGTGAAGCATAGACGCAACGGCGTCAACACGAATCCCATCAAAATGGTACTTGTCTAGCCAAAACATAGCAGAACTGATAAGGAAAGATTTCACCTCATTACGACCATAGTTAAAGATAATACTCCCCCATTCAGGATGATAACCTTGACGAGGATCTTCATGCTCATATAAAGCTGTCCCATCAAAGTTAATCAAACCATGCATATCTACAGCAAAGTGTGAAGGTACCCAGTCCATTATGACGCCAATCCCATTTTGATGGAGTATATCTATGAGATACATCAACTCCTCAGGCTCTCCAAAACGGGAAGTTGCAGAGAAATATCCAACCACCTGATAACCCCAAGAACCAAAATAAGGGTACTCAGTCAGGGGCATAAACTCCACATGGGTATAGTGCATTTTTTTAAGGTAAGGTACTAACTCATCTGCTATCTCTCTATAGCTTAAGTAACGGTTACCCTCCTCGACATTACGTCTCCAAGAGCCTATATGCATCTCATAAACACTTACAGGGGCATCATGAGCATTGATTTTATCACGTTTACTCATCCATGTTTTATCTTCCCACTCATAGGTATCCAGATTCCAGATACGAGAAGCTGACTTTGGAGCAATTTCACTATAAAAAGCAAAAGGGTCACTTTTTTCGTGCACAATTCCATGAAGTTTTGAGACTATATGATATTTGTATGTTAAACCAAATGCAACATCTTCGATGAAGCCTTCCCAGATACCTGAATCATCATCTCTAAGTTTTAAAGGGTGTGCATCGATTTCATAATCATTAAAATCACCACGAACACAGACAGAATCTGCATTAGGCGCCCACACAGCAAAATGAACACCAGTTTTACCCTTATGCACCATTGTATGTGCACCAAATTTTTCATACATTTTTGTATGTGAACCCTGTTTAAAAAGGTAGATGTCCATCTCGCTTAAAGTTGATAGGTTATAGTGCATAGAATGTGGCATTGTAGCTCCTAGTTATGTTCGTTATTTTGACGACCGTGAATGATATGGCGATAAACATCCTCATATCCCTTAGCAGCCTTGCTCCACTCATAGCGTTTAGCCATAGCGTTTTGACGTAATGCATCAATCCCTTCTTTATCATTATAGAAAGTATCTACTGCCCATCTTATAGTATCGAGTAGGGCACTTGGAGTTGCATCATAAAATTTAAAACCGGTTCCACTTTTATGATAGGCATCATAGTTTTCAATAGTATCATCGAGTCCACCAGTAGCACGAACTATAGGGAGCGTGCCATAACGTAAGCTGTAGATCTGGTTTAGTCCACAAGGTTCAAAAAGCGAAGGCATTAAAAACATATCACTTGCAGCTTCAATCTCGTGGGCAATCGTGTTATCATAACCGATATAACAAGCAAACTTCTCAGGATATTTTTCTGCTCTATGACTAAAGAAACTCTCAGCCCATCTCTCTCCTGTTCCAAGAAGCACTATTTGTATATCCATCTCTAAGATTGTTTCTAAAACTGAAGCAATAAGTGTAATCCCTTTTTGCTCAGCTAATCTTCCAACTAAACCAATGAGTGGAACTTCTTGACGTTGTGGTAAATTAAATCTTTTTTGTAACTCTGTTTTGCATTGTGCCTTACCCTCTAGTGAATCTGCATCAAAATTAAAAGGTATAAGTGTATCAACCGAGGGTGACCACTCATCGTAATCAACCCCATTTAAAATACCAAAAAGTTTATACGCTTTTTCGTTTATAAGTGATTCTAAACCAAAGCCAAAGTCAGAGGTGCGTATCTCCTGAGCATATTTTTTACTTACAGCATTAATGGCGTCAGCGTGGACAATACCACCTTTTAAAAGATTGACGCCATCATACTCCTCAAGCTCATTAGCTGTAAAATGCTCCCAACCAATCCCTAGAACATCCATAGCACCTTTGTAAAATTTCCCTTGATGTTCAAGGTTATGAATACTTAAAAGTGAACCTGTATTTGCAAAATTACTATCAAAGGCATAACTTGTGTTTAAAAGCATAGGAATTGGAGCTGTATGCCAATCATTTGCATGGATAACATCAGGTCTAAAATGAAGTTTTTTAGCAAGTTGCATAACCGCTTTTGAGAAGAAAATAAAACGGTTGTCATTATCATCAAAGCCTTCTCCATCTTCATCATATAATCCCTTACGACCAAAAAATGCATCATACTCTATAAAATAGATTGACACATCACTTCCTGGAAGTCTCCCCTCATATACTGCTGCCCACAACTCACCCATAACTCCCATCGGTACACCAAGTGAGCCCTCGAGTAGCTTGAGATTGTATTTTTCTTTATCTACAACATAATATCTAGGCATCACTACACGAATATCGTGTCCTAACTCTTTAAGTGCTTTTGGAAGAGCACCCGATACATCGGCAAGTCCTCCACTTTTTGCAAAGGGGACAACCTCAGATGCTGCTAATAAAATATTTAGTTTTTCCATTAAATCTCTTTTAAAGTTGTTTGTAAAGTTTTGTATAAAGCGCAGCACTACGTGACCAAGAGAAGTCACAGTTCATGTTGTGTTTTACAACTATATTATAGTCTTTTTTTGTCTCATAGAGTTCGAGTGCTTGTGATATAGCTCTCATAAATGAGCTTGCTGTTGGTTTTTCAAAAAGGATTCCATATCCTTTTGGTGATTTTGGATTAAAACGTTTGTAGTTTTGTACGGTATCTTTTAATCCACCTACTTTATGAACAATTGGAATGGCTCCATAACGCATAGCTATAAGCTGATTTAAACCACAGGGTTCAAAAAGAGAAGGCATTAAAAGAAAATCCGCACTTGCATACATCTGGTGTGACAAAGTTTCGTTATAAGTAAATTCAAAATGTATATTTGGATATCCTGACGCCATCTCTTTAATTTGTATCTGATACTGTTCTTCACCATCTCCAAGAATTGCAATATTACAATCTTTAGAGGCTATTTTTGGTAAGACTTCTATAAGGAGGTTAATCCCTTTTTGTCCTGTAAAGCGCCCTATAAAAATAAACAGAGGTTTTTTAATCCCTTTGAATTTCGTCTTTTTAAGATAAGCCTTTTTATTTAGCGCTTTTTGTGTGAGGGTATTGAAGGGAAACTCTAATAATTTGTCAGATGATGGAGTGAAATGCTCAGTATCTATACCATTGACAATACCTGTGAGCTTTTCTTTATGATGAGTTAAAAATCCTTCTAGCCCACAACCAAACTCAGGAGTCAAAATCTCTTTTGCATAGTTGTCACTTACAGTTGTAATGGCGTCAGCATAAGCGATACCTGCCTTCATGAAATTTAGCTTTCCATAAAACTCCAGGGCTTCAATATTAAAGTATTTTGTATGTACCCCAATACTAAAAAGTGCTTCATAATCAAATACACCTTGATAGGCAAGGTTGTGGATAGTAAAAAGTGTTTTGGTTTGTATAGTTCCCTCTTGCTTTATAAGCAGAGGAATAAGAGCACTCTGCCAATCATTAAGATGCGCTATGTCGTATTTTTTTTGTTTGAGAAGCTCTATGATTGCATGATTGAAAATTGCAAAACGAACAGGATTGTCTTGATAACCATGTGTGGGTGTACCATATAAAAACTCTCTATCACAGAGTAGGGTGGAGTAGATAAATATATATTCCACACCCTCATAAGTGCTTCTAAATAGCTCTATATCATATTTAATGCCATTCATATCAATGACAAAGGAGTTTTGTAAGGCTAAAATAGAAAACTTTTCCCTATCAATAGAACTGTACAAGGGTAGGACTACTTGAACATCATAATTTTCTTGAAGTACTCGTGGAAGTGAGTGTGCGACATCAGCTAAGCCACCTGTCTTTGCAAAAGGGTAGACCTCACTTGCACAAAATAGTAAAGATTGTTTAGACATTTTCACTCTCCTTTAGTAGTTTTGCAGCTAACTCCGGTGCAACCGGATTTATAATAATGCCAGTATCTTGCTCAAAACCGCCATATTTATAAATACGCGGGATAATACGGATGTAAAATCTACTTGATTCGTGCAGGGATGCAAGCAGCTCATGACCTAAACTGGATTCTTGAAGGGGAGGTGTTGAGAGGAGTAGATTAAACTCCAAACAGTTGAGTTGTGCTTTTAATTTTTTTAAGACATTAAGAAGTAAAGGAGCAAGCTCTTTGATAGAGTTATCACTTAAGTTAGTAATCTCCCCAAGCGCCTTTTGTGAGCTAATCATAATCTCAAAAGGGTGTGAGCTTGCATAGGGGCAAAAGGCACTAAAATCTCCACTTGAAGCTATAAAGCGATTGTTTTCAGGTTTACTCTCCTCTTCAACCAAAAGAGCTATGAGGGAATTGTTATTATGTTTGAAATGCTCATATACACGTTCATACTCATCTTTTTTTGCTTTTGAGATTATAGGCAGGCCTATAATCTGTGTATGGGAGTGTGGTTGTGTCCCGCCAGCTTCTGCACCCTCATTTTTAAAAAGTGAAAGTGACGCCAAGCGGGTATCTCCACGCAAATCATTAGCACGTTGGCGAAGTGTAGAGAGCCAATCAATCACATTTTGCTCACTCCACTCGGTCATAGAGGTGTAATGTTCTGGTGTGTCGATAAGTATCTCATGTGCTCCAAAACCCTCCCAATGTTCAAACATCCCAAAGTGATGTTTATGTTGTGCTTCAATCTGAACAGCTTTAAAAAGGTTTGGAACTACACGTGTTTTCCACCCCTTTTCATTGGCATAACTATCTTTAGGTCTCAGTGCATATATCTCAGCAGGGGTAAGTTTTTCATTCCCTTCACAAAAAGGGCAATCCCTTTTTACCGTACGACGATCTCTTTGGCGTATTTCACAAGAGGGGCGATGCAAGCGCTCTGGAGCTATAATAACATGTGTATCATGGAGACGATCGTAACGTATCTCAGACATCAGTTATCTCCAAAGAACCTTCCATTGTTAAAGAGTTCTCAAAAGCAAAGACCATTGCAAAACTTAGACCTTGAACACTTAGATCAAAACCATGTTCACTTTGAGAGAGTGTTTTGAGTTGGAAGTAGTGTAGTGTAAATGGCGTCTGAAGCTTTATGGTGATTTTTTGATTTAAAAATTTATCTTGTATCTCTAAACTTTTGACATCACTAAAACTTCCTTGCTCCTCTAAAGCAAGACCATTAATAAGTACATTTTCATACTCTTCAAAGTGAAAATTATGTTCCATTACGTAATTAAAAATTCCATTTGCTTCTGTAGATAAATCAAGGGTAAAATCAAAACCATTTGTATTTGGAGTATATGTTTTACTAAGAGTTGTAGGATTTTTATACTCAGTATAAATCCCACCATCACGTGAAAACTCTATAGTGCTTTTTGTACTTTGAACTTCAAAAGCTTGGTTTGTAAAATCTCCAAACTCTCTAAAATCTGCATATCTAAAATTATCACAATTGAAATTAGTATCACTAATATGATCAACAAAAGAGTTCTTCAAATGCCAGTCATAAATAAGTGAATTCTTCAGTTCATCAGAAACTATTACAGCTGCATGATGGATAGTATCTATCCCATCTGTTACAGGTTTTTGTTCACTAGCATCTTTTGGGTTAAGAATATGCTCATGGTAGGCTTCTTTACGACGTGTAAGAGTGTTTTGCCAGTTAAAGCTATGTTTACGTGAATCAAACTCTACAAGCTGACCACCATGTGCTGAATCAAAACGAAAAATATACAATGGCGTCACAGCTTTTACTTTCTCATGCCCATCAAGCTCATTCATATCATGAACTAAAACTATTTTTTTACCATAGCGGATATTTTCCGCTTCAATTATATAAGTGTAGACATTATCACGTAAGTTTGGAAGGTATAAACCACCAAAGACGCCATGCCAAAGTGAATCATTCGCTTGTGCTTTGTGCAGGGCTAAATCAAATTTTTTCTTATTCACCTCTGTTTTTGCTTTAGAGAGCTCAAGAGTGCGTTTATGAATACGGTTACTCTCTTCATATTTAACAAGAAAGTTCTTCCATATACCACCCTTTAAAAACTTAACACCCTCACGTTCATAACGCTCATTTCCCATCTCCTCTTTGAGTGCTTCAAGTTTAAGGGCATCTTTATCTTTAAGACTCCACTCTCCCATCTCATAATAAGATACATTTGGCAGGTAAGCGATTCCACGAGTTTTTTCATTTTCATAGTAAGTTCTATAGTGCATAGTCTCAATGGCGTCATCCGCTAAAACAGCTTTTACAAAACTCTCTAGCCATCCTTTTTCATACACCCACTCATAAGTACCTGGCCACATACCAAATTTTTCTGCATCATCAAAAATAATAGCCGCAGAGTTTTTTTCTCTTGTAAAAGATTTAATAGTCTCAATAGCAGTTGAGACATTTAAAAAAGGGATAGCGTAACGTAGCTTCTTGTTGATAGGGAAGAGCCCCATCTGCGAGCCACCCTCTTCACTCATAAAATAACCATCAAGTATATCTTCATCAAAACCAGCACATTGAAAATGGTAATCATCCATCACTGTGTATTTGATTCCAGCCTTAGCTAAATCTGGAATAAGAGCCGATTCCCATACCCGCTCAGTGAGCCATAAGCCCTCTGGTGTTTGTTTAATATCTTTTTTTATGGAGTTATTGAGCATCTCTACTTGTGCGACTCTGTCCTCAGAGGGGATAACGCTTAGAATTGGTTCATAATAGCCCGCACTGAAAAACTCAATACTTCCTTTATTCGCTAAAGTCTTTATATTTTTATACACTTTAGGGTGCTTTTTCTTAATCTCTTCCATAAGCCATCCGCTACAATGTACAGCGAATTTAAACTCAGGATATTTGCTCATAACTTCAAAAAAAGGGCCATAACATTCAGTTACGCCTTTCTCTATAACCCAATCAAAGTTATCGATTGGTTGGTGCATGTGGATACCAAAAAGTAGTTTAGTTGTGTAATTCATTTATAATTTTCCGTTGATATTTTTTATACAAACCAGTTAGCTGCATAATTTTCTTCTAAATTGATCTCAAGTGCGCCATAACCTGGCATTGTTTGGATAATCTCTTTGCCATGAAGAATCTCAAAGCGTAGATGTACCAGCGAGGCATCTTTACAATGTTCTTTTGAGAGTTCAAGCTCTATTCGCTCATTGATTGCAAGTCTAACTCCATCATTATCATAGTTTTTTTGCATATTAAAGGTAATACTCTCACCCGTCTCTTCTATAATAAGTTCTAGTTGAAATTTAGACCTTTCTAAAGATCTCATCTCACCTTCAAAAGCGAGATAAATATTATTATCGTCTTGTCCATATTTAATCTTCTCTATAGGTCCACGAACTCTGTCCATAGTTGAGTAGAGTTTACTCTCATCTATACTTCCGCTCCCTAGCCATTCAAAAAATGAACTATCTTTACCATCTATAAGAGGTGAGATTGCACTTTGTGGTTTGAGTAAAAATGAGACATGATCTTTATGTTTAATGATTGGGCTAAACAGATCAGCTGGGGGATGCATATTTAAAAGCTCATAAATGCTTATAAGATGTCCACGAAAGAGTGCATCAAACTCTAGACCAAACTCTGTTACATGATCATCTCCATACCACCAAAACCAATCACTACACTCTGCAGCTAAAAAATGAAACTGTATCTCTTTAGCTATCTCAGTGGAGGTGTTTTCTTTATGGTGCTCATAATCACGTTTTGTTTGATAGATAAGTTCCCAAGCTCTGTTTTTTTCACTATGTCCAGACCAAGTGTCAAAGTTGCCATGTATCCAACTACCAGGAGCCAGCTGTTTAAGCGAGCCTCTGTTTGAGATTTTTATAGTCTCATCCATAGTGACTGTCTTACACCAAGGTGTGGCAGAAAAACGGCTATAGAGTGAGGTAAAAAAGTCATAGGCATTGTTGTCAAAAAACTCCCAAGCATTTTCTCCATCAAGGATCACAAAAAGGGTGGCATCGTCACTCTCTAAGGCTATCGGTTCAACCACATCCATAAAATGCTCACTTGCATCATTGCCTGATTTAAATCTATAAGTGAAGCCAATTAAGTCACTCAGACCATGATCACGAAAACCCATACTTAGCCCATTAAAATCATAAGGTTTATACAGGTTGGCTCTTGTGTCATTTTCTAAAGAGCGAAAAAGTATAGCTTCATCGGTAGCTATCCACTTAATGCCTCGCTCTTTATAAATTGCAACACTCTCCTCATCAACTGCACCCTCAGCTGGCCAAAACCCTGTAGGTTTTACACCAAAAGTCTCTTCATATAAAGCAATTGAGCGTTCAACTTGCTCAATGGCGTCATCACGAAGAGAGATTGAGTTCTCTACAATTGTAGTGTGCTCATTTGCCTTTTTAGCATTTTCCATATTGAGTAGAAGTGGTAAAATAGGGTGATTGTATGGGGTAGTTGAGAGAGAAATAACCCCTTGTTTTTGTAACTTTGCATAAAAAGGTAAGATAGTTTTTATAAAGAGTGTTAAACTCTCTAGAAGTTCAGTTTTATCTTTTTGTGAGTAGTGTCTTTTTTGTTCAAAAAGTTTTTTAACAAGAGAGTTTTCTTCTCTAAGATAGTTACCACACCAAGCAAGCATAAATACAACTTCAAAATCTATAAGCTCATCATCTGTAAGTGTCTCTTTATTATAAAGAAATTTAAAATGCTCTATGGGGTGTACCATAGTCTCATACTGTGTTGATTTACATGTTTTTATAAGCCAATTTTTTTGTTCCTCTTCAAGCTCACTTGGATGTTTATGCCAAAGTGATAAAAAGTAGTCATTTTTAAGAGGCTCACTGTAAAGGTTAAGCTGCTCTATAAGAGGTGCTGTAATATTAAAACTAGCTTTTACCCCTTCGTGTTTACTTAAAAGCCAAGGCATCTCATAATAATCTTTGATCCCATGAAGAAAAACCCAAGGCATACTCATCACTCCATCACTACTTCTGTAATCGGGCTGGTGCATATGCCAGAAAAAGCATAGATTGAGTGAATTGTGTTTCATTAAAGTTTTGACCACTCGGAGATTTTAGCTGTATAAGTAGCTAGTATCTCTTCCCCTTTAGTATCATTCTCAGCTTGAATATAGATATTTAAGTGATCACTATACTGATCTGGAATCATTAAAATCCAGTCGTTTTTGTCAAGCCAGATCTTGACGCCATCAAGAGTAGAGGACTCTTTTCCTTTTGCATCTTCTAGGAACATACGCATCATTTTACCCTTGAGTGCTTGTACACAAGGGATCTCACTAGATTTATAATAAAAACTAGGCATTGACTCTATAACCTCTGAGAGTGATACATTTAAAGAGAGCATTAGCTCTAAGATTTTAAGTGTTGCAAACATAGAATCACGGTGCGTTGCAAACTCAGTAAAAGAGAAGTTTCCTTCCCCTGTAGCAATGAGATCATACTGTTGCATCTGTTCACGTTTAAAGTTTGCATACTCTCCACGTGAGATATTTAGAGAATCAAAGTAGATGATATCTGCTGCCCAAGTTGGAAGAAATACATTTTTTTTGACACCCTCTGCCTTTGCTTGCATATTTAAAAGTGATAGAACAAGGTAGAGTGAGCCTTGTTTTCCAAGAAGGGTTCCTTTATCGCACATAATATCTAAACGTTGTCCATAAGGGTAGAGCATAAAACCAGCATCAAGTTTAAGTGCTTTAACAACAGCACTCATATCTTCGGTAGAGCGTTTTACTAGGGAGTTGATATTTGCTAATGCAGTCTCATCTTGATAAGCATTAAACATAATGTTATCTACACCCATATCATTTAATATATCTGGAAATACCTCTGACGCCATTCCATGCATCATATCTACTGCTATACGGCAATCTACACATTTAAATTGATGTGCTGTAAGTAACTCTTCAATTCCGTCTTTATAAACTTGAAACTCTTTAACATGGTCAGATTCATAGATTTGTCCAATTTGAGAGTAATCAACGCGTCTAAAAGCATCTTTAAAAAATGCTTTTTCAATTTTTTTAGATATATCATTGTTGATTCGAAGTGCTTCATTATTGTAAAAAGTGATTACTGTACTTGTTGGATCATCAATTTTTTGGCGAAAATGTACACCTGCATCATAAGCATCATTTCCTGAAAGGCTACAACGAAGAACAGCTGATGGAATATCGCTATAGTCTATTACATTAATACCTGCTGAGAGGAGTCCACCTAAAAAAGCACGTTTGAGCATACGAGAGTTTTTATGGTAATCTCTTGAAATGAGTACAGTTGAACCTACTGGTAGTTGTGCACCAAATGCTTCTGCAAGTTTTGTAGCCATCTCACAAGAGAGCTCAACATTTGAGCGCCCCATAACAGTACCATGTTCAAATATAGAGTTTTTATATCTGCTTCCAAGGATTAAACTGTTACTTACTATAGAAGCATCTTCTATCACCTTATCAGCCCATATAGTCACATCTTTTTCTACATTTACTAGTTGACCAATCTCACAACCCTCTGCAAGGATTAGACCTGCTTTAACTGTAACATTTTTCCCAATTGTGTTGTTATTACAGATTACACAAGCATCAAGCATGGCATTTTTACCAACACTAACATCACTCCACATAACTGTGTTTCTAATCTTAGAGTTTTTGCCTATGCTGACATTGTCACCTAAAACTACATTTGTAAGCTTGACGCCATTAGCTAGTTCTACATTTTTGCCTAAAACTACAGTACCGATTATCTCTATGCTTTTATCAAGTTCGTAAGGTACTTCACTATAAAGTACACCATTTGGAAAAACTGTTTTTTCTCCTGAAATTTTCAGATTTACTCTACCATTTAAAATATCTTCATATACATCACGATAGCTTTCAGGATTTCCTACATCTCTCCAATAGCCTTGTGCATTTCCAGCTATGAGTTCAACCCCCTCACGCATTAAACGTGGAAAAAGATCTTTACCAAAGTCATAATTTTCATTTTTAGGGATATACTCTAAAATCTCAGGCTCTATGATATAGATACCAGTGTTGATAGTATCACTAAAAACTTCTCCCCAACTTGGCTTTTCTAAAAATTTTTCAATCTTTCCATCGGCATTAGCAATTACTACACCAAACTCTAAAGGGTTTTCAACTGATGTCAGGGTAATACTAAGTTTTGCATTTTTTTCTTTGTGATAATCAAAAATCTTTTTAAAATCAAAGTCAGTAACTAAGTCACCACTAATGATAATAAAGTTCTCATTACCAATCAAATCTTGTGCAAGCTTTACAGCTCCAGCAGTCCCATAATCGTCATCAGGCACTACATACGAGATATTGATACCAAAATCACTTCCATCACCAAAATAATCTTTGATGATTTCAGGTTTAAAATAGAGTAGAACTATGAACTCAGTAATTCCTAAATCTTTTAAAGTCATCATGGTGTGTTCCATCATAGGCTTGTTGATTATTGGTAACATTGGTTTAGGACGGGAATTAGTAAGCGGTTGGATACGAGTTCCAAAACCACCTGCCATTACAACTGCTTTCATATATACTCCTGATTGTGAAAAATAATATTATATAGTGATAGTGTATCCTATTTTCGATATGAATTGATTACAAAACTGATTGTAAATTGAGCAATTTTCTTTTGTGCCTATAATTAGTACAATTTTATGTCAAACAATCTCCTTAAATTAGGTACAATCCAAAAATAAATAATTATCGAGGTGAGTATGAGATTGCATGACTATGAAATTGATTCTAAATACACTAAGAGTGTTGCATATTTCTCTATGGAGTTTGCAATACATCAAGCATTGAAAATATACTCAGGGGGTCTTGGTTTCTTAGCTGGATCACATATGCGAAGTGCTTATGACTTAAAACAAAATATTGTGGGTATTGGAATACTATGGAGTTACGGATATTATGATCAGGCACGTAATTCTGATAGAACACTCAAAGCAGAATTTATTAAAAAATACTACTACTATTTAGAAGATTTAGGAATTTTAGCTCGTGTGAATGTACATGGAAAAGATGTGCATGTTAAAGCGTATTACTTAGCACCAGGTATATTTCATTCGGCACCACTTATTTTACTCTCTACTGACATAAAAGAGAATGATTTTCTCTCACGTACTATCACACAAAAACTTTATGACGCTAATGAAGAAACTAGAATCTCTCAAGAGATTATATTAGGGATAGGCGGAGTAAAAGTTTTAGAAGCACTAGAGCATAAGGTTGATATTTATCATATGAATGAGGGGCATGCTCTTCCTCTTGTATATGAGCTTTATAATAAATACAACTCTTTGGAAAAACTAAAACAGATGGTTCGTTTTACTACACACACTCCAGAAGATGCAGGAAATGAAGAACATAACATAGAGCTTTTGTATAAGTTTGGTTTTTTTAATGGGCTTTCTCTAGAAAAAGTAAAAGAACTCACCATGATTACTTCCGAGAAATTTAATCTTACTTTAGGTGCTCTTCGTGCTTCAGGGCGAACAAATGCTGTTTCAAAAATGCATGGAGAGGTTGCCAATAGAATGTGGCAAAACCATGAAGGTATTGCAGAGATTATATCTATTACAAATGCACAAAGTAAAAACTTTTGGATGGATAAACCAATACTTAAAGCGCTTGAAAAGAATAACAATACGCACCTTTTAGAGCGTAAAAAACATCTCAAACGTCAACTCTTTAACGTAGTAGCTGATCAAACAGGAAAAATGTTTGATGAAAATGTTTTAACACTTGTTTGGGCCAGACGATTTGCAGAGTATAAACGTCCTGATTTAATTAAAAAAGATTTTGATCGTTTTATGAAAATGCTCCAAAATACAGATTATCCTGTACAGATCATTTGGGCAGGAAAACCATACCCTTTTGATTTTAATGCAGTAAATATGTTTAATGAGCTGATATATATTAGTAAAAATGTAAAAAACATGGCTGTTATTATTGGGTATGAACTTGATCTCTCACGTACTTTAAAATATGGAGCAGATGTATGGCTTAATACTCCAAGAGTATCACGTGAAGCAAGTGGAACAAGTGGTATGACTGCTGCGATGAATGGGGCTATCCATTTTTCTACAGATGATGGTTGGCATCCTGAGTTTGCAAAGCATGGCGTCAACGCTTTTACAATCCCATCAATAGATCATACGGCACCAATAGAAGAGCAAGATAGTATAGATAATAAAAACATGATGGACATTTTAGAAAACGAGATAATTCCTATGTATTATGATAAACCAAAAAAATGGGTAAAGATGATGAAAAGGTCTATGAAAGATGTGATACCGACGTTTGACTCACTGCGAATGGCAGATGAATATTACGAAAAAATGTACAATGTGGAAGATAAAAATGACAAGTAATATTCAATATATGAGTGGTATAAAAACACTTAAAGATGTAGATATAACAGGTAAACGTGTTTTAATTAGAGTAGATTTTAATGTCCCGATGGATTCAAACCATACTATATCAGATGATAGACGTATCCGTGCAGCTTTGACAACTATTAACTACTGTATTGATCACAATGCTTGTTCTATCACCTTAGTAACTCACCTAGGACGTCCAAAAGGTGCTTATAATGAAGATTATTCACTCAAGCATATAGTAAAACGTTTAGAGAGACTCTTAGATAAAAAGGTTGTTTTTGTTGATGATTTTGAAGCTTCAAAAGAGGAGATAGCTACCTGTTCTTTAGAGCGTATTTTTTTACTTGAGAATATCCGTTTTTATGAGGGTGAAAAACAAAATGATAAAGAACTTGCCTCTAAACTTGCCTCTTTATGTGATGTATATGTAAATGATGCCTTTGGAACTTCACACCGTAAACATGCTTCGACTTATGGCGTCACAGAATTTGTAGATGTATGTGTAGCTGGATTTTTAATGGCAAAAGAGATAGCTGCCTTTTCAAAAGCACTTGAAAAACCAGTACATCCGATCACTTTAGTTGTTGGTGGTGCTAAAATCTCTTCCAAAATCACACTTCTTAGTGCTGTTATGCCAAAGATCGACAAGTTAATAATTGGTGGAGCGATGAGCAATACGTTTTTAGCCGCGCAAGGGTATGAGATGCAAAGCTCTTTGTATGAGAGTGAGTATATAAATACAGCTCTGCAAGTTTTAAAAGATGCACAAGAACATAATGTAAAGATTTATCTCCCAGTTGATGTAGTAATTACAGACTCGTTAGATCATCCAATAGATGTAAAAATAGTCCCTTCTCAAGATGTATTAGAAGGGTTTAGTGCTGTTGATATCGGGCCAGCTACTGTAAAACTTTTCTCAGAAGTTATAGAGCTTTCAAATACTGTAATTTGGAATGGTCCGATGGGTCTGTATGAGGTAGATAGATTTGCAAAAGGAACCTATAAACTTGCAAGTGCAATAGGGGATTCTTACGCTTATACTATTGTTGGTGGTGGTGATACTGCTGATGCGGTTGAAAGAGCTGGAGAGTCACAAAACTTTAGTTTTATCTCTACTGGCGGTGGTGCTAGTTTAGAGCTTTTAGAGGGCAAAATATTGCCAGGTTTTGAGAATTTAAACAGAAAATAAAGAGATAAAGATGGACACAGTAAAAACAGAGGCTCTTCTTGAGAAACATTTTAAATCTATAGAGAAGATAATATTGTCACGTCAAGACGCTATTACAGGGTTGCTTCCTGCAAGTACAGCTATTAATGCACATGGAGATTATACTGATGCGTGGGTAAGAGATAATGTATATAGTATCTTATCTGTTTGGGGGCTTTGGCTCTCTTATAAAAAACACGCACCACAGCACTATCGTACGCATACTTTAGGTCAGAGTGTTGTAAAGTTGATGCGCGGATTACTAATATCTATGATGCGTCAGGCTGATAGGGTAGAGAAGTATAAAAATACACACAACCCAATAGACGCTCTTCATGCAAAATATGCAACTGATACAGGTTTAGCTGTAGTTGGTGATGATGAATGGGGGCATTTGCAACTTGATGCAACCTCACTTTTTGTGTTGATGATTGCACAAATGAGTGCTTCTGGACTCTCGATTATTTATACTATTGATGAGGTAAATTTTGTACAAAACTTAGTACATTATATCAGTCGTACTTACTCAACTCCAGATTATGGAATTTGGGAGCGTGGGAATAAAAAAAACCATGGTACTACAGAAATAAACTGTAGCTCTGTAGGGATGGCAAAAGCTGCACTTGAGGCTATCAACGGGTTTAATCTCTTTCCAAATTCAAACTCTCAAGAGGGAGTGATACATATAGTTTTAAATGACATTGCACGTTCACGTTTAACACTTAAAGGTTTACTCCCACGTGAATCTGACTCTAAAGAGACCGATGCGGCACTACTGAGTATTATCGGGTATCCAGCTTATGCAGTTGAAGATGAGATTTTAGTGACACAAACAAGAGATAAAATCATAGAAAAACTAGCAGGTCGCTATGGGTGTAAGCGTTTTTTACTCGATGGTCATCAAAGTAGTATAGAAGATGCTACAAGACTTCATTATGAACCATCAGAATTACGTGAGTTTACGGATATAGAATCTGAATGGCCTCTGTTTTTTACTTATCTTCTTTTAGATGCTTTAATGAGAGATGATAAAGAAGCTGTACAAAATTGGAAAGAAAAACTAGAACCTCTTTTTGTTCAAGAAGATGGCGAGAGACTTTTACCAGAGCTTTATATTGTACCAAAAGAGAAGATAGAAGCTGAAAAAAACAATCCAAAATCTCAAGATAGAATTGCTAATGAGAATTTACCACTAGTATGGGCACAAAGTCTTTATATGCTGAGTGAAATGATTTTAGAAGGTGTTTTAGAGACAGAAGATATTGATCCGCTTCAGAGAGTAAAAAGGATAGGTAAGTCTACTCAAACTGAACCTTTAGTTTGTATAATCGCTGAAAATTATAAAGTAAAAGAGCATCTCTTGGCAGCGGGTATAAAGTCACAAACCTTTGATGAGACCAACCCTGTAAGTTTTATGTATGCATCTGAACTTTCAGTTATCCATTCTTTTTTAGGAAAAAATAAAAAGTTGGGACTCTCAGGTAGAGCACTTTTGACTCCAAGAACAATTACTACATCTCGTTTGTATTTGCTTCAGGGAGAAAAAACACTCTTTTTCCCATACTATTTTGATCCAAAATCTTTTTATTTTGCTTTTGATAATAATTTACTTGCAGAGCATTTTAGATCTTCCATACGTTTTTTATCTGCATCATGGACACAAAAAGACAAACCAATAGTACCTTTCTTGGTACGTGAAGATATGCTTAGAGATCACTCACAAGATGTAATAATAAAACTTCTGTTAGAGTTACAAACAAACCTGTGTGATAAGGCTCATGTTCAAACTGCAGATGTAGAAGAGTTAATAGATCAGGCTAATGTAGAGAAAATTGATACAATCCCTTTAGATAAACTAAAAGAATTGAAAATTCATGGCGTAGGTACGAACAAAGAGGAATATGAATTAGCTGCAACTTCACATGATTGGACGCAAGTTCGTTTAATTGCTCAAGAAAAAGGGATGTATGATATTCGTATAGAGGATGCATTACTCGATATTGTAATTGAACAAAAGCGTTTAGCTGTAGGGCGTGCTTATAGTGATACGTCAATTTTTAGTGCACCAAAATCTGCCTTAGAGATTGTCGAAAAAATAGATAAATATTGTGGAGATAATGAAGCAGAGAAGGTACTTACTCAAGAGATTATTTTACACCTTGGACATCTTATTCGAGTTGAGCCAGAACTTTTTACAAATATGCTTACAATCCGTACTTGGGATTGTATACAACTTCTAGTTGGGCATCTTAGTAGAGAAAGAAACCTAAGTATTGGTGATGCTTATAAAGAGTTGTTACGTTTTGCACCACATGGGATTTATGATACTCTACGATTTATTTTTCAATCTTATTCAAAAGAGCTACTTAAACTCAAAGAGTTGGAAAACCTGCATGTATCTGGAGTTAAAAGTTTAGATGTAGATATTGTAAAACCTGTTGAAAGTGAAGAAATAAAAGTAAAAGATTGGGCTCTTTGGAGAGAAAATATAGGGATGATAGGAATTTTGGATAAAAATTTCTATGAAGATGTCTGGTATATCTTACAGCAGTGTAATGGTTTAGTTATTGGCGATAAATATAGTACGCAAAGTAGAATAGGCTCAGAATTAACCCTAGAATCAACTGCAGGAGAGAGAAGTTTTGAACTCAAGATTGACTCACTGCTGCAAAGTATCAATATAGCAGCTTATAAAAAACTCAATATTGAACTTATACAAGCCCTTATAAAGCTTTTTCGAGCGAATCCAGAGCTTCATATTCAAGATGACCTTATACTTGATGTACTCATAGGTCACGCTGTAAGAATTGCATGGAGTAAAAATCATGATGGAAACTATGATGAATACAAAGGGGAAGCTTGGAATGCTTTTTATAGTCTTTCAGTGTTGAAGACACAGGAGAATTTTCTTGAAGCATTTAGCTTTTTGATACAAGAGGATAAAAAATGATACTAGCGGGTGACATCGGTGGAACAAAAACAAATTTAGCACTATATGAATATGAAGATGGGGTATTAAAACTTCAGGTAGAACAATCTTTTACTTCACAAAATTATGAGATTTTCAATGATGTTATCACTGAGTTTTTAGAACTTAATGCTATGCCAGAAATAGATGCACTCTGTTTGGGTATAGCAGGTCCTATAGTCAATGGTGTCTGTCGTACTACGAATCTTCCATGGCTAATAGATGCAAAAGAGTTAAAATCTGAATTTTGTATCCCTAAAGTAGATCTTTTAAATGATCTTGAAGCTACTGCTTATGGGATGTTGTATCTTAAAGAGGATGAGTTTGTAGAACTAAATCCAAAGGGTGAAAAGGTAGACTCAAATCGTGTCGTGATTGCTGCTGGAACAGGGCTTGGTGAAGCTATACTTTTCTATGATGGAAAAAATTACCACCCGATCGCTTCAGAGGGAGGGCATTGTGATTTTGCGCCACTAAACTCTTTACAAGATGAGCTTTTAATTTGGATGCGAAAACGCCATAGTGATCATGTAAGTGTTGAGCGCTTAGTCTCAGGTATAGGGATATATACAATTTATGAGTTTTTAAAAGAGAGGGGTTTTGCATCTGAGTGTGAGGGTATGCAAAAGCTTAAAGATAGTGATGATAAAAATGCTATGGTTAGCAAATTTGCCTTAGAGGAGAGAGACCCTTTATGTTTAGAAACAATGCAAATTTTTATAGAGATTTATGGAGCTGAAGCTGGAAACCTTGCATTAAAATCACTCTCTTTAGGAGGGGTGTATATCGGTGGTGGTATCGCTCCTAAAATTTTACCATTTTTGCTTGATGGTGCATTTTTAAATGCTTTTGTATCTAAAGGGCGTTTTAAAGAGATGCTTGAGAAGATGCAGATAAAAGTCTCTCTTAATCCAAAAACGGCACTTTTAGGTGCTGCACATTTTGCAATAGATAAGTTTTTTCTCTAAAATTTTGTATCTTTTTAAGAAATATATTTTTATTACTAACTAATATTGTTATAATCCTAAGTATATTACCTAAGGATTCAAAGTATGAACAATCTCTCCATAGGCTTAAAAGTCTTTATTTTATCTTCAGTTATTGGTATAGTTTTAGCAATAATTTCTACAGTTTTTTTATTATTTAAGGCATCAGACATAGAAAAAGATGTCTTAGCGAAAAAAAAAGTTGAATTGATTAAATTACTTAACACTAATATTCAAGGGAAAGAAGATATCGGTTTAAGTAATGCTATCTCTATAGCAAACAACAAGAATATCACTACTGCATTAGAAAATGGTGACAGAGATTTAGCTATTAACATATTGAGTAAAGTTGGTAAAAACTTTAAAGACAATACGCCATATAAAAATATCAAAGTTCATGTACATACAAAAGATACTAAATCGTTTGTAAGAGGTTGGAATCCTAATAAATATGGAGATGATTTAAGTTCATTCAGAGCCACTCTCCTACATGTAAAAGAGATACAAAAACCTTTTGTATCTTTTGAAGCTGGTGCTAGTGGTTTAGTTTTAAGAGGAATCTCCCCTATAATGAAAGAGGGTGAATTTCTTGGTTCTTTAGAGTTTATTCAAGGTCTTAACTCAGTAGCCAAAAATTTTGATAAAGATAACAAAAACTTTCTTTTTCTAATGGATGACTCATTAGTTTCAATTGCAACTAAAGCTGCAAAATCTCCTAGTGTAGGTAACTATAAAGTATCTCAAAAATTTATTCAAAAAGATTTTCTTAAAGATGCTCAAACGATTGATTTAAAACAACTCAAAGAAAATGGTTTTTTAATTAGTTCAAACTATTACTATACATCTGAAGATGTTAAAGATTATAAGGGAAAAACTATTGGTATGTTTATAGTTGCAG
>Ga0193965_1000122_pt1 | contig 27328 bp, 25 predicted proteins | sample FB_8_MG_FD_140330 | JGI IMG/M metagenome (GOLD analysis project Ga0193965, IMG submission 140330) | Microbial mat bacterial communities from the Broadkill River, Lewes, Delaware, United States - FB_8_MG | ecosystem: Environmental > Aquatic > Freshwater > River > Microbial mats | place: USA... | reverse complement strand
CTGGTTTTGTAATACGACCATCTTTAATTGCTTCGATTACTTTGTATTCTTCAGTACCGCCAACTTCACCAAGAAGTATCATATATTTTACTGCAGGATTTTTTTCCATTCTTAGTAAATTATCAATAAATACTGACCCAACAAATCTATCTCCACCAATAGCAACACCTTCAGCAATACCATCAGCATTAATTGCAATAATATTAGAAAGCTCATTGAAAAGCCCTCCAGAACGAGTTACAAGTCCACAAGAACCTGCACGATGAAGTTTAGAATTAACGATATTAGTAATAGTACCACCAATATTTGCAACTTTGAATGCGCCTGGAGTGATAGCACCAACAGTTGCAGGTCCGATTACGATTACCCCTTTTTCACGTGCAGTTTGATTCATACCACGAGCTAGACGTTCAGGGATACCTTCTGCAGTAATCATGATTGAAGAAAAACCACCGATTTCTAAAGCTTCCATTGTTACGTCATATGCAGTTCTAAATGATGCAAAATTTAAAAGTACATCAGCTTGAGGCTGAGCAGCTTTTGCATCTGCAGTAGTCTTAAATAAAGGTATCATTACTTCATCTGGACCATAAAAGAATTTTTCGAATTTATTTCCACTTGTAGGCGCAACGATTGCAGCTACTGATGGAGTTTTTCTTTGAATAGTGTAATCATAATCCAACATTCTTTGAATAGCAGTTTTGTTATTGTTCCAAAAAATTGCTTGTGTGTCTTTTGTATATAATTGTTCCATTATTTCTCCTTACTTCTCTAGTGCCATACGTACAATATCTGTAACGTGTGTTTCAGGTCCGTATACTTCAATATATAAACCTAATCTATCAGCAGCTTCTTTAATGTCTTTTAAACCTTTTTCATAATTTGGTCCACCACGTCTAACGTAGATTTTAACACCAACTTCTTTCATCTTATCAGCATACACTTCAAATGCTTGAATAATACCTGTAAATGTTTTAGCAACATCAGTAAAGTTAGCAATAGCTCCACCAATAATCATAACTTTACCGCGACCTTGAGCATCTTTTTCTCTAGTCATTAAATCAAGTATAGTCTCTGCATAAAATTTTGTCTCACCAGTCGTTGGACCACCAGAGTATTCACCGTAGTTTGCAAGATCATCAATACCAGCCATATCTGCAATAGTATCAGCATAAACAACTGAAGCACCACCACCGGCAACCATAGTCCAGATTCTAGCTTCTGGTTTAAGCAATGTCAGTTTTAATGAAGCACCAGTTTTAGCATCAGCTTCTTCAATAGCTTCAACTTCAGGAGATTTTGCTTCCATACCAAATGCAGTTGGATACTCAACATCACCCCATGCATCTACCATTAAAAAACCAGCAGTATCATCAAGTTTTGCAACCATATCTAAAAGTTCAATCTTATTTCCTTGCATAACAAATGGATTGATTTCAAGGTATGCAAAATTCAATTCACGATATGCTCTGAAGAAACCTATACAAAACTCAGCAAAATTTGCCTTGTCTTTCTCAGCTACATCAGCAGGAACATTAGCACGAATTTTTTCAGCAATCTCATCTTCAGTTGCAGTAATAGGAAACGCTACTTCAGTAACTTTTTCATCCCAACCCTCTTCAACTTCCATACCACCTTCTGCAGACATGTAAATAACATCATCATCACCTACACACGTTGCAGAAACATAGTATTCTTCAGCTTGTTCATGAGGTGTGAATGGCTCAACAACAAAGTGAGTTAACATATCTACACTTGGTTCACCTGTAGGAGTATCACCATCAAATGAGAAATAAACTGATTGTTTTTCACTTGATTTTTCATCTATCCAGCTAGCAGCTTTTGCTAAAGAAACATCACCAGGCTTAGTGTCTTTAAAAAGTACTAAGTTATTTTTACCACGTTTACCAAATAACATATCTGGTTTTGCAACTAATGCTTTTTCATTTAACCATTTTTTATCTTTTGCAGCCTCAGTTAATTCCGATCCATTTTGAACCATAACTGTTTCGTATGCATAAGTAAAGTCTGGAAAATATTTATTCCAGTGCTTTGCTAAAATCGACTTAGCGTCATATTCTCTTATCGCTTTTTGAGCCATAGAAACTCCCTATTTTGATATTTGAGATAATCTTAGCATATTATTATTGATTAGTATCTTCAGTTTACACTTAGAATTAAATAGCTTTACTTATTGTTTATTTTCGTAACATATGCTTGATAGAGTATTTTATTTTTGTAACTAACAGTTACACTATTATTCTTAGGATCATAGACTGGAATTTTCTTAAGTGTAAATTTTTCACACTTTTTTATACCATAAAACTCTAACCTTAAAGCCATTTTTTTATTAGTAGAGATACAGTCTATCCCTCTTTTGTTTAGTTCTGATGCTAGATCTTTTGCGATGTGCATCTCATATGCAAAATGTTTTTTTGGATTTTTTAGTACGAAGTAAAGTTCTTTGTGAAAAAATACCACTAAAGCATTAAGGATCAAAAAAAGAAGAGAGAGTATAAAAATCAACTTATAGTTTTTTCGAAAAATCTTCAGTCTTACTCTATAAGACCGATAAAATGTTTGAGCAGCTAGAGGTAAAGCTAACATTAAATAAGGTGCAAAATCTTCAATTATCATACGTTGTCTAAATGACAATATTAATGATACTATTAATCCAGTAGTCGCAATAAACCATACAATGTCTATCTCTCTTAATAAAAACCTTCTGTATAAAACATAAAAAATATATATATAAATAATTGGAGTGAAAATAGCTGAATAAAGTCCTATAGTATCCAAAAAATGACCTTTGGGAATACCACTAATGTTTAATCCGTAAAGATATATTGAAAGAGAAAATAAGAATAGATTAAAAGCAAGAAACGATTTATCTTTTTTGTAAAAGGAATAAAGTAACAATGCCAAAAAGAGATATACAAAATCACTATCAATAACTACATATATCGCCAATAAAATATAGGCATATGTAATTTTATATTTTTGAAAGATATAAATAAAAAGAAATAAAGCAAAAATAATTATCCCAGCACTATTTACAATCAAAGCAGAGCTAATTATGCCTGGTAAAAGTATAAAGATTAAAATCAACCAGAGTCTATTACGTGCTAGTGGAAGATAAGGGATAGAAATTTTATATAAGAGTATGGTACTTAAAATATGAAGTAGTACCATAGGTGTACGTAAAGCATAATCATTCTGTCCAAAAATATGGAGAGAACTATTTACTAATAAACTTAGTAAAGAATTGTCCTGATGCAATAATAATGCTTCATGATACGATATGGAAAGTTGTGAAGTTTGAAAAATTAAAATTAAAGCATCAATTCCTAAAAGAAAGAATAAGATGATTTTATGGTTCATATTTTTAAAAAATTTCCTATCATTTCATGTCCGTATTGACTCATTATTGACTCTGGATGAAACTGTACACCATATATGTTTTTATCCTTGATTTTTAAGGCCATTATCTCATTATCGTCTTCACTATATGCTGTAGCCTCAATTATATCAGGGAGTGTCTCTTTATCTACTATTAAAGAGTGGTACCTCGTAGCAATAAACTCTTGCGGTAATCCCTTAAATATCTCACATTCTATTGTTTGTTTCATTGTAGATGTTTTACCATGCATCATATTCTTAGCACGAACAACATCGCCACCAAAAACCTGAGCAATACTTTGATGACCTAAACAAATTCCTAAAATTGGTAATTTATCTTTAAAATGCTCTATCACAGCAAGTGTTACACCTGCTTCATCAGGTGATGCAGGACCAGGAGAGATGATTATCTTTTCAGGACTTAGTCTTTCAATCTCTTCTACACTCATCTCATCATTACGAATTATCTTTAAATCAGCACCGAGTTCTCTACAGTACTGCACAATATTGTAAGTAAAACTATCATAATTGTCTATCATTAATATCATATTTTCTCTTTTTTTATTTATGCAAAATTATAGCAAAGTAATAATTATAAAAGTAGTTATTTAGCACCAATTTTCAGTAATACTACCTTGATTGTCTTAATTAGTATGACAAAATCATACCAAAGTGACCAATTCTTTATATACCAAACCTCGAGGTCATTTCTCTCTTTAAATGTTAAATCATTTCTTCCACTTACTTGCCATAAGCCTGTAATTCCAGGATGTACCTTTAGTATCATATGTTGTTTTTTACCAAGTTTATCTGATTCATTTAACATATATGGACGAGGGCCAACAAAGCTCATCTCCCCTTTCATTACATTTATGATCTGTGCTAACTCGTCTAAAGAACTTTCTCTTAAAAATTTACCAACCCTTGTTATACGAGGATCATTTTGATATTTATGAAATTTTTTATAATACTCAACTTCATTCGGATTGTCTTCTAAATAGTTTTGAAGAAGCTCATTAGAGTCTTCATACATAGTTCTATATTTGTAACATAAAAAGTCATTATCATTACGCCCTAATCTATGTTGTTTAAAAAACACCGGTCCGTTTGAATCTACTTTGATTGCTATAGATATAATTATATGCAAAATAAAAAATATTGGTAATAAAAAAATCATAGCGATGAAATCAAAAATATACTTTATCCATAAATTGCCTTTGACTAAAAGTTTATTTTCAATTTGTATAGTGTTAAAACGGATATTTGAATATTCCATAATATTTGAGTTCACAAAATTAATATTTGTCACATAAGGGATAACATAAACTGAGCTTTTTGTATTTAAATATTTATTAATCTCTTTATTCATAGCGTCTAAAGATATATTTTTAGAAGAGATTACTACAGTATCATAATTTTCTTCATCATACTTCATCCCCAGATACCAATTATCCTTATACTCTTTTTTAAAAATATTTACCTGCTCTTCATCCCCAACTATTAACACGTTTTTTTTAAAAAAAGGATACCTATAAATTAATTTTTTCGTATATCTTTTTGCAATTGGCATAATTAAAATAGCAAATAAGAAATACATTGTAATAAAAAGTCTTGAATAGTCCATAGAGATTTTAGCAAGTGCCAACATTGCAAGAACTATAAAATACGCTATTACTAAAGACCTAAGAATTTTTTTTGTTTCTTGCCAAAAATCAAATCGTAAAGAATATATTTTCTCATTATACATGAGTGCAAATATAATAAATATCACAAAATAAAAGTTACTTAATGAAAGTTGTTTAAATGCTGGAATATATTCAGTATTTATACCTATACGTGTTGAGAGTGTTAAATAAAAAATTCCTATTAATACTACAAGATCTACAATTACTATTATAGAATTTAATAAAAACTTTTTCATATTTTGATTTTAAAACCTTACCTTTGCTTTAGAACGATTATTTTATCACAATATTAAGAAGATTTTTAATAAATATCACTCTTAGTACCTCTCTTTGAACTATTTTTAACTATAATTCTAGCTATACTAGATTTAACTTAAGGTATCTATTAGTTTATGCTCAAAGAAAAAATACTATTTATTATTAAAGCGTTCAGATTTATCCTCTACCCTCTTTATCTAATCTCTTTTTTCTTCCCCAAAAAAAAAGATCTTTGGGTTTTTGGTTCACATCACAATAGATTTTCAGAAAATGCCAAAGCACTTTTTATTTATACCTCAAATAAAAGTCAGAATATAAAAGCTATATGGATTTCTGGTGATAAAAAATTATGCCAGCTTCTAAAAAAAAATGGATACCATGCTTTATATAGATGGAGTTTAAATGGTATTTATACAACTCTTCGAGCTAAGTATTACTTTTATAATGTCTACTCTGATGATATTAATTTTTACACCTCTGGTAACGCTACACTAATTAATCTATGGCATGGAATCCCTTTAAAAACAATAGAATTTGATGATAAAAATGGGGCTTTAAGTAAACAGTTTAATTCTAGTCTCTCTTTCTTATATGCTTTTTTTAAACCTTATAACTTTATTCGTCCTGATTATGTATTGTCAAGTTCTGAAATTGTCTCACAAAAATTGTCATCTGCATTTAGAGTTTCCATAGATAAATGTATAGAATTTTCTTACCCGAGAACAGATCTTTTTTTTAATCTAAAATTATCAAATCAATTATCAGAACATAGCTTGGAAGTTCTAAATGAGAAAATTTTAAATCTGAAATCTTCTCAAAAAAAAATTATATTTTATGTACCAACATGGAGAAGTGACAAAACCAATTTTATTAATGTAGCAATACCTGATTTTGATAAATTAAACAACTTACTTCAAACTATAAGTACACACTTATTTATCAAACTACATCCCAATGATCAATTAAATACTCACAACTATTCAAATATAATATTTATAGATTCTAAAATAGATATAAATGAACTATTAGTTTATAGTGATTATCTTCTCACTGATTATTCATCAGTTTATTTTGACTATCTTCTTTTAGACAAAGAGATGATTTTCTACCCTTTTGACTTAAATACATACACAAATAAAGAGAGAAAGTTTTATTTTGATTATGAAGATATTACACCAGGAATTAAAGTGTATGAATTTGATGCTCTTTTAGAAACTTTTTTAAATTTAAATAACTTAGATTATACAGATGAAAGAATCACTTTAAAAAATAAGTTATGGAAATATCAAGATGGAAACTCTTCGCAAAGAGTTAATGATTATTTTTATACAATGGCGTCACAATGAAAGTTATAACTTTAAACAAAAAAGAGCTTATTATTGAATCTAAACTATTAGCTAACCGTGTTCTAAAGTCAAGTTGGAATCCAGACTTAATAATAGGGATAAAAACTGGTGGCATATATGTAGCTGAACCCTTATATGAAGTAATGAAACATTATTATCCATCTAAATATGCCATAGTAAGTCTCTCAAGAGCATCAACAGAAAAAAAGAAAAAAATCAAAATCGATAAGCTATTAAAAAAACTTCCTTATCCTCTTTTAGACTTAATGCGTAAATTTGAAGTCTATTTATTTGAAATTTCAAAACCAAAAACTTACTCTCCTAATCTTAATAAAGAACTCAACATAAATAAAGAGCTAGAAAAAGATTTATCTCTTAGCAAAACAGTCTTATTAGTTGATGACGCCATTGATACCGGCAATACAATTCTGACAATCAAAAATAAACTTTTGTCTATTAATCCTAATTTAAAAATCAAGACAGCAGTACTTACAACAACACATAAAACTTCGTTTATTGAAGCCGACTATTCATTATATAATAGAGTTTTACTAAGGTGTCCTTGGGCAGCTGATTATAAGGGTGAGGCTTATGAAGCCTGAAATTAATGTAATAGACCTAGACGGAACTCTTCTAAGAACAAATACATTTCATAAGTGGATGCTGTTCTTACTAAAAAAAAGTTTCTTTAAATACCCTCAAGATAGTTTAAAACTTATATACATAGCTTCTCTACGTTTAAGCAAACAAATTACACACACACAAATGAAGTACAAAGTTTTACAAATATCTGAGGCGCAACACTTTAAAAAATATATAGATGATTTTGTAGGCACCTTAGATATTTACCTTAATAATGAGGTTTTAAAATTTGTAAAAAATGATAATACGATAAATATTCTTGCAACTGCTGCACCTGAACTATATGCGAATAAAATTGCCGATATATATGGTTTTGAGTATTGTCTTGCAACACCCTCTACAAATAATAAACAATGGTATGAAAATATTCGGGAAAAGAAAAAAAACACTCTACTCACCTTAATGAATTCTATGAAAATAGATAAAGTAGATATAGTAATAACTGATCATCATGATGATATACCAATTATGAAACTTGCCAACCAGATACTTTTAGTTGCCCCTTCTAAACAAACTATACAATTATTAGAAAAAAATATCATTAACCAAGATATACAATTTATTTAAGATATTGCTCTATAAAAAGATTCTAAAGCATTTTTCGTATACTTTTCATATTGAAACTCTTGAATTGGAACTTCATTTTTTAGAAACTTTTCCATTCCTAAAAATAGACCTTCAACACTATCTTTTACTAAAAGTCCATTAGTATCATTTAAAATAGATTGTGGTCCTGGTATATCTGTTGAGATACAGGGTATATTTAATACAAGTGATTCTAATAAAACGAGACCTTGCCCCTCATAATGTGAAGAAAGTACAAAACAGTCACAGTTTCTTAATAATGGAAAAGGATTATCTTTGTTTCCAGTTAATGTTATATCATTCTCTAAGCCTAAGCTTATTATTTGTGATTTCAATTTTTTCTCTAATGGCCCATATCCAACTAGATACAAATGTATATTTGAATTAACCTTTATTAATCTAGAGAATGCTTCTATTAATCTATCTTGACCTTTTTCAATAGAATATCGACCTATATTTATAAAATTAGTTTTACTACTATCAAAAGAGTTTAGCACTAAGTTACTTTTTTCCTTTGATAAACTCAAAATCTTTTTCGCATCTATTAAATTATCTGCATGATAAAACTTCTCTTTTAAACCAGGAAAATTTTCAATATTTTCTTTATAAGCTGAATCGCTTACCGTAATCAAACGATCATATTTTTTTGTATATAGTATTGATAATAATTTATATGCAATAAGCTTTGGTCTTTTTTCATGTTCTTTTCTCATATTACTGTGTAAATAAATACATTTTAAGTTCGAATTTGAAAAAGCAATTATGGATGCCCAATAACTTCCATAACCACTATAATCTATTGCAATATCAAAATGAGCATTACCAAAAAGCATATAATTCTCTTTTTGAAAAAGTTTTTCTAATGTATTTATTGTAAGCTTGTTATAAAAAGCTTGAAATAATTTAGTTAAACTATCTATAGTATAAATAATATTGACTTGATCTGGAATTCTTTTAATTACTCTTGAAAAATCTTTGCTGTTTGTATTGATGGTTGATACTAAATAAACATCATATTTATCATATTCTATATTTGCCAATAAAGCGAGTAAAGATGAAGTCACTCCATTATTTAAAAAAGCACCGCCATATATTAATATTTTCTTTTTCAAATTATGTTTAATTTTGTAAATATTTATATTTGTTTCTTTATCAAGAAAAATTGCTTCAATAATGTTTTTTGTAACGGAACCATCATCATATTTACAAAATTTCTCTAAAGAGTCATCATATGACAATTTGTTCTTAGACATAAAAGTAGAAATATTATCTATCTCTTTTTGTACACTTTTTATTGTTTTGCAGACAACACCTGGCATCTGTTCTATATCAAAATATAATCCTCGCTCTTTTTGATAATTTTCTAAATCAAAAACATAATAAATAATTGGTTTTTTTAATAATAGAAAATCAAATGCAATACTTGAATAATCAGTGATAAGTATATCCACGATACTTAATACTTCATTTGTATCTATCATTTCTGGTACTGTACTTATTTGGATTTCATTTGTAAAATTAATAGGATGAAGTTTTGTTATTATATTGTATTTTGTTCCAAATTTCTCTTCAAGAAAAAGAATAAATTCAACAAAGGCTTCATTTTGATTTTTTACATCTATGTGACTTCCCCTAAAAGTAGGAGCATAAAGAATTGTTTTTTTTGTAGAAGCTATGTTAAGCATTTTATAAAGGACTTCTTTATTTTCTAAAATATTTAACATCAAATCATTTCGTGGATATCCATTTTCAATAATTTGACCAGAATACAACTCATATATACTGTTTGAATTCAAAAACTTTTGTGTTGTATAGGAATTAGGTGAAATAAAATAGTCTGTTTGTAGGAAGTTTTTACAAACATTTTTTGAGTTTCCATAACTAAACTTTACATCTACTCCAAGAGTTTTCAAAGGTGTTCCATGCCATGTATTTATATATACTTGATTCTTTTTTATATTTATAAAAGGCATAAAGGTTGTATTATTTATTAAGTACTTAGCCTGTAAAAGATAATACATATTTTTAAAAGAATTACGTTGAATCACTTTTATATTATTTTTTTTCCAATTTTTAAATAAAATTGGATTCTCAACTATCCAGATATGTGTAAAGTTATCAAACCTTTTATCTTCTTTGAGAAAACTAAAAATAGCATATGGATTACCTGTAATATTTTTTCCATGATAAGCTTCATAAAGAATTACATTTTCAGATACTCGAACATATTTTTCAAGTAAGCTATAAGCGATTCTAGCCTTAAAACCTTTATGAAAAAATATCTTTTTTAAAAGTAAAAGACCTTTTTTTATTTTTTTCAATACTAAAAACCCTTTTTTTTATTCAATTTTAGCTTCTATAGTCAAATTTTTGGAAGATACATCACCTAATTTATAAAATAAATTGTTTATAATTAAAGTCAAAACATCTATAGTATTTGGGCCTACATCTGGATGATCTTTTATCTTTGGATGAGAAATATTTATGTACTTAATTTTTTGTTCCATATCATGGTCTTTAATAATAGCATTTATATACTCATATATAGGAGAATTAATTGAATATATAATATTTACATCAGATATAATCTTTACTTCTTTCATTAATTGTATAAACTTTTCTTGTTTACTTAAGGGAAATGTTCCTTGTGTAAAATGAGGATCATTATATTGGTTTTCATGGTACTCGTCAGATACAATAGGGTCTACGCAAACACTATTGTAACCTCCCTTAAGAGCATGATATAAACTTGCAGTAGCTCCTTTAGATGCTCCATACAGGACAACATCTTTTTTTTCAATACCATTACCTTTCATAATTAATTTTAGTAACTCTTGCACATTTTTTTCAACATTCTTATTAAAATTATTATTCAAGTAAAAGCTTCCTACAACTGCTCCGATATCAGATATTCTTAAAACATAAGTATTAGAAGGTACATATTTATTTATACTTTTAAAATTAATAAAAAAATTTCTTCTTGATATGGATGCATTTAATGAAAAATCTGCAACTGATGAAAAAACCACAAGTAGTCTTGGAGTAGTTGATGCAATAGAAGGTTTATCAAGTGTGTAAAAAAGATCCTTATAAATATTCAAATTGCTATTAGTCAAATTGTGTTTAAACTTTTCTGCTGTATCAAACTTTTCAAAAGTGGATATTCCATCTTTATGTTCAACCAGATAGTATCCGTTATTTGCTAATTCTACCACTAAATTTTTTACGTATTTATTTTTTCTTGCAATAGCAAAAACATTATGTTTCAACTTTTCATCATCAGTTGAACCTATACTTGATTTATCAAACACTAACCTCTTAGGAGCATTATTTAAATCAATTACAATATCATCCGCTATAGTTTGATTATTTAAAATCATTTTTTTTTCATTAGAAAAATAGTTTTTTATTGTATTAGATATACTCATGAGCATACCTTGTTATAAAACATCTCTATTGCATTTACATTGTATTCTTTATAGTTAAAAGTTTGTTCAGTTTTATAACTACCTTCTAAAAAATCCAGCATCCCTTTTGTTAAACCATTTTCAGTATTATCTACCAATAATCCTGGTCTACCTTCTAGAACACTTCTATTGCCAGTAATATTAGTTGCAATAATTGGTTTCTCTAAAATTAATGCTTCAAACAATGTCATAGGTTGTCCCTCATGATTTGAAGACAAAACAAAACAATCAGATTTTCTTAAATAAGGATAGGGATTAAACCGCTGTCCCAATAAAAAAACTTTATCTTCTATTTTTAATTGCTTTATGAGATTTGTTAAATCTAACTCTAATGGTCCACTACCAAGATTTATTAACCTTGCTTCAGAATGTTTTTTAACAACTTTTGCAAATGCTTTAATTAATTTTTCTTGATCTTTTTCAGGAGATAAACGAGCAATATTTATAAACACTTTTGTATCTTCAAATATTTTTTCATCCATATAATTTTCCAAATCTTGATTTGATTTAAAGATTATATCTTCAGGATTTTGTATATTATCAGCGTAATTAAACTTGTTACTACCTATGCCATATATTGTTGACAAGTTATCTTTATTTAATAGCATTGTCTGTTCAGAAACTGATATTAAGTTATCATACTCATTGTATAATACAAAATTCTTTTTCAGATAAGGAAATCTTGTTTGCCATTCTCCGTACATATTATTATGTAAATAAATTGTATTAATATGCTTTTCTGCTAATTTAATACCAAAAACTGCTTGCCAGAAAGTGTTATATCCTTCAAAATTGATTATTGCATCATACTTTCCATATCCAAAAATTCTTCTAAATTCTCTTTTAAATACCTTTAAATATATCTCTTTCATCTCTAGAGAATAAAATCTCATTTGAGAATTGAATTTATCTAGAATCCATTTTTCTTCTAAGTTAATTTGACTACTTCCAACTCTAGCAATAAAATTTATATTCGCATTAATTTTTGATATTTGCTCAAGTCTATCTTTAAAATTATTGATAAACTTAGGTTCCACTACAACAGTAATATTGTATTTTTTAGTATCAATATGATTTAATAAATTTACAAAAGAAGTAGTTATCCCATTTGGAATAAAAGGCCCCCCATAAAATAATAAAGACTTTTTCTTGACTGCATTAACCATATCCAAAGAATCTTGTTGATTAAAAAAGAAAAAATCAACTACCCTTTTAGAAGCTTTTCCATCATCGTATGGGCAAAGTTTTTCGCATACTATTTCTTGTTTTTTAGATATGACGCCATTAAATAAATTTTTCTTAATGCTTGAGATTAATTCTGAACTTGTATAACACACATCTTCAGATATATCTTCTAAAACAAAATAAAGTCCTCTCTCTTTTTTATACTCTTCTAAATCATACGCATAATAAATTATAGGTTTATTTAAAGGAAGAAAATCGAATGCTATACTAGAATAATCAGTAACAAGGATATCAACCAATGACAATAATTGATTAGTGTCAATATCTGAAGAGACAATTGAGCTTTCTATCCCTAAATTGGATAATAAACCTTCTATCATATGATGCCCACGAAATAAAAAATGAACATTTTCTATTTGTTGTATGCCACGAATATCTTCTACTAACTTTTTTGTATTAAATTGGGCTTTCCCGTGAGCTCCACGCCATGTAGGAGCGTATAAAACCACAGTTTTACCATCTTCAATACCTAATGAATTTTTAAGATTCTTTACATCATCCAGTGAATGGTTAATCATAATATCTTGTCTTGGATAACCTGTTTTTGCAATTAATCCAGTATAAATTCCTTCAATTTCATATTGCTTCAACATAACATCTGTAGTAAATGCATTAGGCTGTATAAGATGTGTCGTATGTAGAAAATTTCTTGTTACATTTTTATGGGACATAAATTCATCTTTTATATCTTTTCCTAAAAACTTTATTGGCGTACCATGCCAAGTATTAAGATATGCTTGTGATTCTTTACGAATAAAGTATTCTGGAAATGTCACATTATTTATGAGATACTTAACTTTTGCTAAATATCGCATATATAAATCCGTATTTCTTCTTATAAAAACTATATTTTCTTTGTCTTTGTATTTTAGTGGTATCTTACTTTCATCATTTAAAACCCAAATATGTTTAAAATCTTTAAACCTACTATCCTCATAAATATAATTAAAAATTGCCAAGGGATTACACGACATCGATTGTCCATGATAGCTCTCATAAAGTATACTTTTTTTATCTAGCTTATATCTTTCATAATATTCTGTATAGTTTACTTTTCTTTTAAATATTCTATTTTTGAAATAAGTTGCTTCAGATAAACCATGTGCTGCCTGATTCACTCTTTGATTTAAAAAAGACTCATTCGCTTTAATATATTTTTTCTGCTTATTTTGAACACACCCTAATCTATAATATAAATATGGCTGAAATGTCTCTTCTCTTTCCAACGCTAATTCATAATACTTTTCAGCACTAATATAATCCTGACTCAATTCATTGTCAACTCCCAATTTAAAATAAGCATCGGGATTTCCTAATGAATTGAAACAGTTTTGTTCATTTTTTTCATAATCAATATTTTTAAAATTATATTTACTATAATATTCTATATTAGTTTCAATTTTTTGAAATGCATTGTTTGCCTCTTCAGCTTTTCCCTGTTGATTTAAACAGTAACCTAATCTATAACAAAGATAAGGCTTTGCACCCTCGTTTTCTATTGCTCTTAAATAGTTATAAGCAGCTTTTTCATACTTATGTTCCCTCTCATATACAAGTCCTAATCGAAAATAAATATGTGAACTAGTTGGGTCAATCTTTAAAGATTGTTCCATACAAATTTGCGCATTACTCCAGTCATAAGTTCTATCATAAGCTAAGCCTAGTTTATAGTTTAATAAAGCACTCTCTGATTTAATTTTGATTTGTTCTTTATATGCATTAAGTGCCTCAGGCCATAAGCCTTTTTGTTCATGAAAAATTCCAATACCAAGCTCTGCACTATTGTATTTAGTATCAAGCTTTATAACTTTTTCATACGCTTTTTTTGCTTGAAGCTTATCCTCTATTTTTTCAAGCAATAACCCTAATCTATAATAATTTTCTATACTCTCAGGAATCAAACCAATAAGTATCTTGTTAATCTCAATAGCTTCTTCAAATCGATTCATTTTCTCTAAAGCTTTTTCAAGTCTTAGATAAAGTTCAATATTTGTTTTATTTAAAGCAATCGCCTGTTTTGATGGTTCAATGACTTGCCACCATTTTTTTTGATCTTCTAGGTTTTTTGATAAGTATGCATAATACTTCCATTGAGAGTGATCAATCGATATAACTTTTTTATAAAAATACTCTGCTTTTTCGTGATTAGAAAAGAAAGCCTCAGTACGACCTAGATAAAAATAAATTTTTGCTGTTTGTACTTTTTTTTCAATTAAATAAAGTATTGATAATATAAAAAATTTTAATTTTTTTGACTTTTTAATTCTATTTTTTATCTTTTGCAATGCTAGCATACTACTCAAAATCTCTTTTTAATGCCTCAATAACTTCAAAGGCATTTAAAATATCTTCTTTTGGAATTGATAAAAAATTTGTTAATGATTTTTTTAATTGTGTTGTTGAAATATCTTTCGTTCTTTCAAGATAAACCACTTCACAAAACTCTTCTAAAAAGTCAAATTTCCCTTGCCAATCATCACCCATAGCAAAGATGTCTACATTGTATTTTTTAACATCTTCTAGTTTTTGTTCCCAATTATGTTCAGGTATAACTTTATCTACACATTTAATATTTGCTACTATCTCAGCTCTTTGAGCATATGGAATCAAAACAGTTTTATTTTTTAGCTTATTAAATTCATCTGTTGAGACAGCAACTATCAACTCGTCTCCCAACTTAGAAAGTCTTTGTAAAAGCTTTAAATGTCCTATATGAAACATATCAAATGTACCATATGTAAGTATAGTTTTTTTCATTATTATCCTTTAATTATATCATTCAACTGTATGCCATTTTTATATATTTTTGATTTGTAAGATATATCCGTTTCAACACTTGATAAAAAAGCATCAAAATAATTCCATTTTCCTTCGAAAAGTAATGTAACTTTTTTTTCAAACACAAAAATTTTATCAAAAAATTTATGTGTAAGTACTGATTGTGTGAGTATATTTAACTTTTCTTTATTACATAAAAACAATTCTTGATTTTCAGAACTAAAGTAATAATGCAGTTCTAATTTTTTAGTATCCTCACAATAAGAATCTATATAACACATCTGAGTTATTATTATGTTTTCTTTGTAAAGTTTATAATACCCTATTTTATATTTGTGTGTAAGTCCATGAAAAGCCGATAACTCAATTGTTTTTGAATCAATAAAAGAAAATATCTTTGCTAAAAGACTTTGAAACTTGATTGAGTCTTCTTTACTTAAAATTTTTATATCTTCTTCATGTTCAATAAACTTTTTGAAATATAATTGAATTTGATACAAAACATACCTTTGAAGATATACTGAGTCTATATTTTGTTCACTTGCTTTAACTAATAAACTTAAAAGACCATACTCAATTGCATCTAAATACCTTTTTCTATTTAACCAACTATTATCATAAGGTATTGAATCTATATTTTTTTTTCTATAGTAATATTCTGCTTTTTTAATAAAAGCGATGTTAATAGAGTTTTCTTTGATGAAAAGTTCATTAATAAAACAAGCACTTTCAAATACTGGTACAATTTTTTCGTCAAAATATAAGTTATTTTTTTTTATCATACTAGTTTTCAAAAAAACAGAGTTTGCAGATACCTCTATGAAAAATTGCATGTTCTTAGGATTTATAACTTTTTTTTCATTTGCAAATCTATTAGCCAAGTTTGTATTTTTCATTGTGGCAGTATCATCTATATAATAAATTTGATTACAAGATACTACACTAATTTCATTATCATCAACAACACATTTATCTACTTCTTCAAAATAAATCTTATTTACCATATCATCAGAATCTATAAATGTTACCCATGGAGTATTAATATCTTTCATCCCATTATTTCGTGCAGCAGCAATTCCACTTTTTTTCTGTTTTATATATGTAATATTTTTGGGGTACCGCTTTTGATAAGCTAATATAATTTGTGCTGAATTATCAGTAGAACCATCATCAACTAAGGTTAAAAAAATATGTTCTTCAAAATCTAGAGTTTGATTAATCAAACACTCAAAATAATCTTCTAAATAATCTTGCGCATTATTTACAGCTGTTATGACGCCATATCGATTAGGACTAAAAACTTTTTTGGGTATAACGTTTGGCTTCAGCATATTTTCATAAAATGTTATCCCTTTTTGAGGGTTTCCATCAAAAACAAGTTTTCCTTTATTAAGCACAATAACTCTGTCTGCGATATCTTTTACAATACTCATACTATGTGTCACTAAAATCATCGTAGAATTTTTATAGAGTTCTCTAATACGTTTTTCCGACTTTTCTCTAAATTTTTTATCCCCAGCTGCAAACACTTCATCAAGAATTAATATATCAGGGTTTACACTACTTACAATAGCAAAGCCTAGTTTCGACTTCATACCTGAACTATAATGTTTTAAAGGTGTCTGCATAAAGTCTTCTAACTCAGAAAAAGCAATCACATCATCAATAATTAAATCTACTTCTTCTTTTTGGATCCCTTGGAGTGCAAATTTTAAATATATATTTTCACGTCCACTGAGTTCAGACTTAAATCCAGAAGAGAGTTCTAAAACACTTCCAACCTTCCCTTTAATTTCAACTTCACCCATATCAGGTGTATATATTCCATTTAAAATTTTCAGTAGTGTACTTTTTCCTGAACCGTTTGAGCCTATAATTGCTACGTTCTCATTTTTTTTTATACTAAATGATATATCTTCAAGCGCATAAAACTCATCAGCTTGTAGTGGTGAACTTTTATCCCAACCGAAGAGAGTGTCTACAAAAATGTTTTTTAGTTGAGCTTTTGAAGATTTAATATTCGTACTAAACTTTTTTGATAGATTAATGACCTCTATAACATTATCTTTATCCATCTATAAATAATCCCTAATTTTATAATCCATTTTATAAAGAATTTTCATAGAAAGAAAGAAAACTATAAAACCAAATAAGGATGTATAAATAAAAGTTTCAAGATTGCTCATCTGCCCATAAAACAATAAGTCTCTTATAGAAATAACATAGGTATTAAATATATTAAACTCGTTGATACTTCCAATTAATCCTTCTGTTGGGAATGGGATGATTACAGAAGATACAAACAAACCATATCTCAAAAATATATCTACTATACGTCTAGTATCCTGAACTAACATATCCAAAATTGCGACTATAATGCCGATTGAAAAAGAGAAGAGGATGATAGGTATAAAACTTAAAAGCACTAAAATCAAAGATGTCACAGAAACATCAATCTGATACCAAAGGACTATACCTACCACCGCGAATATTCTAATAAAAGACTCATTTAAAACCTCTCCAAGTTGTGACATCATAGATACAAGTATTGGAAAATCTGTAGTTCGTAAAATTGCCTTTTCTTGTTTTATGGAGAGAAGCACTTTTCTAATTATTGTAGACATCAACAGCCACGTAAACATACCTATTGCAATATAAAAAACAAAAGGCATATTTTCAACAGTATTAAAGACTTTTATTTGTGCTAGGAGCATATAAACACTCATAGGTACTATAGGCATTACTATCGCCCAAAAAAAACCAAATGTGTCTTGTTGATATGTAGACTTTATCTGCTTTTTTATTGACAGTAAAATCTGCCATTTATATTTTTTTATATCTAAAAAAGCACTTTTCAAGATTTGAAGGATGTTACTTTTATCTCTAGAAGATGGTGAATATACTGTTATTTTTTCATTCATAAAATAAATTCACTCACTTTAAAATTTATTTTATTATACTCATTTTTTCTTTTCTTTTGGCTGAGTGTAAATTATACTTGCAATTGCTTCTTATTTGTTAGTTGCTGAAGATAATTAGATATATTTATCAAAGAAAAAGTAACTAAAAAGATCATAAGACCAGGGAAAAAGCTTACCCACCAAGCTATCTCTACTACATCTTTACCACCACTTAAAATTGTCCCCCAACTCATCTGTGGAGCGACAATTCCAAGGCCTAAAAAACTAAGCCCTGATTCTGCAAGTATAGCTCCACCAACACCAAAGGTAAAACTTACAAAATAGATTGGAGCTAAAATTGGAGCATAGTATTTAAAAAGTATTTTTGTTTTACTAACCTTTGCTATATTAAGTATCTTAATATAAGGCTTAGAAGTTATACTGAAACTCTCAGAACGTATAAGCCTTGCAGTTGTCATCCAACCAGTTATAGAAATTATAAGGATTAAAACTAAAGCAGAAGCATTTACATAACTTACAAGTGCTAACAGTAAAAAGAATGTAGGAAATGTTAAAAAAAGATCAACAACTATTATAAAACTTTTATCAAAAACACCTCTGAAGTACCCAGCCATCGAACCATAAACTAACCCAATCATTGAAGCTATAAAAGCACTTCCTACACCAATAATAAGAGAGATTTTCCCACCTTCTAGTAGTCTTGCAAGAATATCTCTTCCTAGTCTATCTGTACCTAAAGGATACTCTAGAGATGGTGCTAAAAGTATTGCCGAACTGTTAAGTGTGTATGCATCAGTCGTGTAAAAATAAGAGCCAAAGAAAGATATGAAAAATATAAGTGCTAATATAAAAATACTAAACTTTGGCATTTGATGTTTTATTGTTTAAGCCCAAGAAGTGTTTGCATCATCTGATCTACTGTGGTTATTAGCTTTGCAGCAGCTCCATATGATGTTTGGTATTTAATTAGGTTTGTCATCTCTTCATCTATACTTACTTTAGAAACTGTAAAGTATTCCATCTGTGTAGCTGTAAATTGAGTAGTTATTGTTTCATTTCTTAATATTGCAGAATTAGTCGCGGTACCTACTTGTGTTGCTACTGTATCAAACATCCCATTTATTGTTGTGTTGTATGATATGGCCCCAAGATCAAAATCGTATTTTTCAAACTGTTGTTGCATCATATTTAAAGCCAAAGTATTATCCCCTGTCACTGGAGTATTACCAGCAGAAAGAAGAGTAGGGTTATTTACAAAAGTATCATGCAGTTTAATACTGCTTGCATCATTACCATCAAAAAACTTATTGAGTCCTATTGCACCAGCGAAATTAGTTCCAGAATTAAATGTTGAATCTTCTAATCCATCTACAATTGAAAATGTATACCCACGAGATTGTGCTAAGGCATCTAGTGAGAGTGATAAACGTAGGTCACCAGAAGCAGCTTCTTTAAAATTAAACCCTGTTGTAAAAAAGTTATCAATGTCATTGTTTAAATTACCATCATTATTATCATCAAGTTGCATTTTAAACTGCGCTTCAATAGAATTAGAATTGCTAGCTCCACCCATTACAGTTGCAGCATTAATGTTAATAGTTCTTTTTGCAGTAACATTTCCATCTATATCATAAACCAAAACATCAAAAGTTCCCTCTTTAATATTTAATCCAGAGCTTACTAATGGTTCATCAGGATCAACAGTGAAAATATTTGATTCCATATTTTTAGATGCTGATGATGCATATAAGTTATTTGTAGCTTCTATGAGACCCTTTGCAAAAGCATCTAAACCAGAGATTGTTTCTTGCAAGATTCCATCTACAGGAACACCATTTGTAGAATCAATAACCCCACCTCTCAAAGCAAGCATAGCTCCGACTTTACCGCCGTTTATACTCTCTTCCATAGGTATAAGTGCCCCATCTTGTCTCTCGTAAGAGATCTCAAAAAAACCTTTTGTATTGCCTAAATCGGTAGCATGTATCTCATGATACGTAGACCCATCAACTATGTTAAACCCATTTAAACTAATAGAGTAACTTCCTGTTTTCGAATTTGATGAGCTATCAAGACCTATATCTGATTTAATTTCTGCAGATGTCACTTCAGCTCCAATCAACTTTGAAAGATTACGTTCCAAAACACTTCTTCTGTCTCTTAAATCATTTGCGTCGTATCCGCCACCAGCTTCCGCTGCATCTATAGACTTGTTAAGTGAGGCTAACTCTTTAGTCATAGAATTTACTTCATTAATATTTACCATAAGTTCTGAATTTACTTGATTTTGTAAGGCTGTCACTTGTGCTTGTGTTGATTTAATATGTTCTGATAAATCAGTTGCCTTATTAGCCAATGCTAATTTAATGGCGTCATTATCTGGATTATCAGCTAAAGTTTCCCACATGTTATAGTACTCAGCAAGATCAGACTTAATCCCAACACCATCAATTTCAGGAAAATATGTCGATAATGTTTCTAAAGTTTTTTGCTCATAATCACTGTACTCTTTATCACTTGATATAGCACTGTATCTCTCAAATACAAAATTATCAAAAACTCTTTTAATCTCTGTAATCTCTGTACCGTTACCAACATTTCCAGCACTATAAGATATAGGTGTAGCTGCACTTGTAACTACTCTTTGTCTTGAGTAGCCCTCAACCTCAGCATTAGTAATATTATGACCCGTTGTATTAATTCCAACTTGCGCAGCGTTTAAACCACTGTAGCCAACATATAATGAATTAAATATTGAAGCCATACTATATCCTTTTAGACTCTTACTTCTAAGATAGAAGGGTCTTTTGATGCAACTTTATTGTAGCCTTGCATCTCTGTAGGTACTAGTCTTTCTAAGAATGTATTGTATAAATTACTTACAGTTAAAACAAGTTTTGCATAATGCTTATTTACTTCTCGAAGGGTTGAGAGTTGTGTTTTTAATTCGCTTAAAGATTGATGTTGTTCTTCATTGAGAAGTTCTGGTAACTCTTTGTCTGGGTTTGTTGTCATCAGTGTTGAAATCTCATGGTCAATCATAGCCTTTTTGTTTTCAAAACTTTTTAATTTTTCTTCTTTTATAGCCAATCTTTCAAACTGTGAATCATTTTTTGCTTCTTTAATATCTTTTATATCTGACTGTGTAATCTGTATAAGATCTTTCAAGTCTTTTAAAGCACTTTGTAAATGATGTGACAACATAAGGAACCCCTACTCTTTATTTTTAAGCTAATAACTCTTCAGCAATCTTGTTCGATAATGCTTCTAAGTCAACTTTATACTCTCCAGAGTCTAGAGCCTCTTTAATCTGCTCAACTCTACTTGTGTCGCCCTGTTTAGAGATCATAGTAGGCTTCACTTGTTTAGACTCTTTTGTCTCACCAAGATTGTTAGCATATGTACTACGAACTACAGAGCTATTTGTTTGCGAAATCATAACTTATCCTTTACTTTATCTCTAAAGCTTTTTTCTTATACAGATATATCGGCATAAAAAAGAAAAAAATTAGCTTTTTTCACTTAAATAATCATAAAGCATTTGAGAAAATCCAAACCCGCCAGCACTTGCTTTTGACAGTTCATCTCTGTACATAGATTTGAAGATTTTATCACCTGGATCATTTTGCTGAGAAAAAAGATTTTTCTCATCCTTTGCAGCATTATCCATAATCATTTTTACAATAACAGCTTCAAAAGCATCCGTTTGTTCTCTAAGTTGTGCATTCTCTGCTTTTGGATCTATTTTTGGAATAGTATGTTGTTGTGCTATGTTTGAAATGTCCATTATATTACCTTTAGATCTGCAGATATACTACCTGCACTTTTCATAGTCTCTAATATTGAGATTATATCTTTTGGAGTCGCTCCAAGTTTTTGCAGTGACCTTACAAGGTTCGCTACTGTAGTAGTGCCCTCTTTTGTATATATCTCATTCTCATTGAGACCTATAATTAAATTGTCATCCACTTTCATAGAACCATCAGGTGATAATGGCGTCTGCTGCTCATTTATTTTAATTGTGATATCACCATGAGTAAGAATTATAGGCTTAACTTCTATTCCTACACCAGCAATTATAGTGCCTGTTCTCTCATTGATTATGATTTTATTTTTCGGTTTATAATCCATCTCCAACTCTTGCACTTCAGCTAAGAACTCAATCATAGATTTATTTTTAGGACGTTGCAATTTAATAGTTCTAGGATCCATTGCCACTGCAACTTGTGTAGAGTAAAAATCATTAATCGCTTGTTGAATTTTCACAGAGTTTTTAAAATTAGATTCTTTTAAAGATAAGGTTACATACTCTTGATGATACAAGTCTATATTTATCTCTCTCTCAACAAGTCCACCCTCATAAACCATACCAGCAGTTGCATGAGATTCACTCCCTGCACCTCTTTCGTTTCTACCACCTATACTGATACTCCCTTGAGCAAGTGCGTAGATCTTTCCATCAACTCCCTTTAATGGCGTCATAAGAAGCGTACCACCCTCTAAAGACTTTGCATCTCCAATTGAAGATACAAGCACATCAAACTTGTCACCTTGTCGTGCAAAAGGTTTCAAAGTTGCCGTTACAACAACAGCTGCAACATTTTTAGATTTTATATCTACAGGATTCATATCTATATTCATTGATTTGAGCATATTTGCTATTGATTGAAGGGTAAACTTTGATGTAGTTCCATCACCAGTTTTCTTTAGACCAACTACTAGAGAGTAGCCAATCATCTGGTTATCACGGACACCAACGACATTTGCTACATCATTTATCTTAGTAGCATAAAGTGTTGAGAAAAAAAGTAATAAAAGTATAAAATATTTCATTGTAAAATCCTTGAACTACTCAAGGATTAGCAATAATTATTCCACATTAAAGTATGTAAGTGTAGTGTTTCCAAATTTTTTAGATTTTTGTTTTGTGTATGAGGCAATCTTCTCAGGTAATTCTAAGCCTGTCATATGTTCAAGTATGATAAGTTTTACACATTCAATTGGTAACTTGGCAATCAAATCAATCATCTTATCATAAATATCTTCCATCCCCTCACGTATACTAAATGGTGGATCTATGTAAAAATACGCTTCTTCATCTCTCTTTTGTAAACTCTTAACAACAACACTAATATTTTCAAAACTGTCCCCTGCTAACACTTCACACGATGCTGGATCAGTAAGGGCAATGTTTTTTTTCAAAACTTTAAGCGCATCTCTATCTTTTTCCATAAAAACTATCTTTGAAGCCCCGCGACTAAGTGCTTCAAGTCCTATTGAACCACTACCAGAGAATACTTCAACAAACACTGCATCGATTATCTCAAACTGTATAGTATTAAAAAAGGACTCCAGTACTATAGCCTTAGAACTTCTTGTAGTATCTTTTGAGGGGATATTTAAAATTTTTCCCTTAAATTTACCAGAGATAATTTTTTTTGTTAAAGGTTTATTTTTCATAAAATGCCTTTATAGCTTTAATAATGTTTTGCTGATACTCTTGTGTTAAGAACTCTATTCTTTTCTCTAAAATATCAAAACTTATAGTCTCTACTTCTTCAGGTTTTAGTTCCTCTTTATGCAGAGTAGCGTATTTACTCTCCAAAGCCATAATAAGTTGAGACTTAGAAAAGGGTTTGATTAAGTCAGCATTAGCACTTGTAGAGATATAAAAACATCTCTCATCATTCAAGCACTCACTATCTCTAATTACTATGTCACATTGTTTTGTTGAACTTAAATATTTTGCCAAAAAAAGCTCTAATGATTTTTGTAAAAGTGGTGAGTGACACTCAACAGCTATCTTCATCCATCCCCCTCTAAATAATAAACGATACTATATCGCAAATCTTCATCTAAGTCCAAAACATTACCCAACATCCACTCTAAATACCCTCTGTCTTTCATCGCTATCTCTTCAATGTATGAACCTGCATACTTTCCAAACTCTATCTTGTTCAGCAACACATTTTTAAAACTAAGATTTTGCATCTCCTCTAAAGAGGCAAGTTCTAAGAGATATTCATACAAATGCTTTACTAACTCTGCATCAGCAATGGCGTCATGGGCAGTTAAGGCTTGAGTCTCTTGTTTATAAAGTTTTAGTTCATATCTTAAAACTTGCAAAGAAAAGAGTTCACACTCAGGAATTAGATGCTTTGTAACCCTAAGTGTATCTACAACTTTTCCACGCCACACAAACCCTGCACCACTCAGCATCCCTAAATCAAACTTTACGTTATGGGCGATGAGCGTATTTTCCTCAGAATTATTTTCACTTAAAAACCTATAGACTTCACTCTCTGTAAACGGCTTTTTATCTTTTATCATCTCATTTGTTATATGATGTATTGCACTCGCTTTTGGTGGAATTTTTTTTCCCTCATTTACCTGCTCATACATCCTGACGCCATTATCAGTCAGTAATCCACATGAGACTATCTTATCTTCTCTCTCAAGTCCTGTAGTCTCTAAATCAAAAAAGATCAGCATTTTACAACCTTAACACGTTTACATCTGTTAGCTAAAAGTACAAATGAGATATACCCGGAACTTAATACAAATAGATACAACCAGTAGATGCTAAACCAATCAAAAACGCTTTCATAAACACTGAAGAAATAAGTAAAACTCAAAGCAAAAATCATATGCCCTGCTATAAGCCATATTAAAAGCATAAACCATCTTCTCCACACTTTTACTAAATCTCCGTAGCCAATAGTAACTATAACCCCATCAAGCATACATGTTAAAAGTTCTAGTTTATATCCTGCTATGCAATGATTAAAAATATGCTTTAAAGCTCTAAAAAGAGATAAAAGAAGTGTCAAACTCCACACGATAGGAAAGCAAAAGACCATTATCTCAAAAAGAGCTTTTAGCACCTCATTATTTAAAGCAATCATCCCTTGCATTATGTAAAGGATGAAAGATATAACGATAGAAAAAAAAGTGGCTAACAAAATACTTTCTGTAGTAAGCCTTAATGCCCATTTGAACCAGAGTAAAAGATAAAACTTACTCATCACTTACTTTAAATGTGTTAAGCATATCATGGTAATGTTCCAAGGTCATAAAACTTTTTTCAAACCTGTAACGGATAATAAACTCAACGACCTTATTTTTTAAATTAACATCCACATTTTCAACTCTACCATAATAGGCAAGTGAGATGTTTTTACTCTTTACAGTTGCCTCTTTATCATAAGATATTGCTAAAATCTGGAGATATTTTCCCTCTTTAATTTCACCTAAACTTTCTTCCAAAAGTGATGCACCTGAAAGGTTTATGGCTTTAAAGTCAAAGAGTTTTGAAAATTCATCAACCTTTTTAAAAATTTCCAATTCATTAAATAATCTTTCCAAAACAGCCAAATTATCTTTTCTAGCCATCTCATAACTAGAGATTTTTTTTGTTAAATTTTTTAGTCTATCAAGTGCTGAACTCATCAAAATCCTTTGTAAAGATTATAGCAAATTCAAGATAATTTTAAAGAGTTTAATTAAAATTATGGATGTACTAAACTAAACTAGGATATAATTCACGTTAATTTTAAGACTACAAAGAGATATATGGATTACTTAAAAACTCAGGGTGTTGAATCACTTCACGGAACAATAAAAATTTCTGGTGCAAAAAATGCATCTCTACCACTTATAGCAATGACTATTCTTGCTAAAAATAGTGTAAACATCAAGAACCTACCCCACGTAGCTGACATCAATACTCTACTCAAACTACTATCAAACCTTGGAGCAAATTGTGAATTTCAAGAGGACAAAGTTGTAGTTGATACCTCAACTATCAACCAAACAAAAGCAACCTATGACATTGTAAAAACTATGCGTGCTTCTATCTTAGTTTTGGGTCCAATCCTTGCAAGATATGGTCACTGTGAAGTATCACTTCCTGGTGGCTGTGCCATAGGTCAACGCCCAATAGATCTACATTTAAAAGCATTAGAGCAAATGGGCGCACATATAGATATAAATGCTGGTTACATTGAGGCAACTGCACCAAATGGTCTTCAAGGGTGTGAAATAATTTTTGACAAAATTACAGTAACAGGAACTGCAAATATTGTAATGGCTGCAGCTTTGGCTCATGGTAAAACAACTATTACAAACGCAGCTAGAGAACCTGAAGTGGTACAACTTTGTGAAGTGCTCAACGCTAGTGGTGTCGTAATTGAAGGGATTGGCACAGCAATCCTCACTATACACGGAACGGGAGGAGAGCTAGTAGATATTATAGACTTTACAGTTATTCCTGATCGTATTGAAGCTGGAACCTATTTGTGTGCTGGAGCAATTACAAAATCAGAAATAACACTGACAAATGTAAATGCATCTCATCTCAATGCAGTATTAGCAAAACTTGAAGAGATGGGGAGTAGTTTTACTATTACCCAAGATTCTATCACTATCCATCCATCGGATGAGATTAATCCAGTGAAAATAGTTACACAAGAGTACCCTGCATTTCCAACAGATATGCAAGCTCAGTTTTTAGCACTTGCAACGCAAGCCAATGGCGTCTCCATCATAGAAGAGAAACTTTTTGAAAACCGTTTTATGCATGTTAGTGAACTCCAACGTATGGGTGCAGATATCACACTTAATGGTCATACTGCAACAGTAAGTGGGAAAACTAAACTTAGTGGAACTGATGTTATGGCAACAGATTTAAGGGCTTCGAGCGCTTTAGTCTTAGCTGCACTTGTAGCAGAGGGTGAGACAAACATCCATCGTATCTATCATCTTGATCGTGGTTATGACTCTTTAGAAAAAAAATTAGAGGGTGTTGGAGCGAAGGTAGAGAGACTTAAAGAGTAATCTCTTTAAACCCTTAACCTAATCTATTAACAGCCATCTTGTAGTCTGTAAAGAAAAGTTATTAGTCTTCAAAAATTATCATTTCATAAATTGATTTTTTTGTAACTAGTGCTTTATCTGGTGCAACAGAGTGAGAGTTTTTAGCCTTTGCTACTTCATGCCTTAAT
>Ga0193965_1000120_pt1 | contig 27470 bp, 18 predicted proteins | sample FB_8_MG_FD_140330 | JGI IMG/M metagenome (GOLD analysis project Ga0193965, IMG submission 140330) | Microbial mat bacterial communities from the Broadkill River, Lewes, Delaware, United States - FB_8_MG | ecosystem: Environmental > Aquatic > Freshwater > River > Microbial mats | place: USA... | reverse complement strand
TTTTGCTATCTTATTAAATCTTTTTTTAATCTATTTTCCATAATTCATATTACCTTGTTTTATATAAAATTTAATTGAATTTTAGTTATTTATTTTAAATTTGACTTGTGTAGAAAGCTATGGCTATAACATGGATGGTTATTTATTTTTTCTTGAATCTCTAATGCTTGTGTGTCATTTGGGTCAAATCCCATATCATTTAATGTACCACATCCACCTGTTGAACAACTCATATTATTATCCTTTTATTATCTTTATAAATATTAATATGCAATTATTGTTCCTTTGGTATATCTTAAATATGCTCTAAAGTCAACACCCTAAACTCTACTCTCCTAGACCTTATACTATCTTGTATTTTTTTCTCTTTGTCTTTATAAAGTAGTTTTGAAAAAGAGATACCATTTGCTCTTAAATTTGATTGTAACCAAAGTAAATTTTTATCAATTATATTATTATTTATATTGTAACAATATGTTAATACATTACTAGCTCGTTTTTGAGATAGGTTCATATTGTGTATATAAGACTCTTTTTGATTCTCTTTTCCCCAATTGTTTGAAGTGTGTCCCTCTACTCTTATCTCATCAATCTCCTCTTTGAACTCTTTTGATGCAAGTAGTTCTATATATCTTGGAAAAAAATCTTTTAAAATAGAACGAAACTCTTTTGGAACAGTATCATCTCCACTTAAAAAAGGGGAGTTAAATCTTATAATATTATCATCTGTTATAACTGCTTTCCATCTTTTTAAATCTTTATCAAACTCTTTGTGTAAAGCTTTGTTTAGTTCTATTTTATATATCTCTTTTTTTTCAAGAAGTTGATATAAAAAAGCAACAGATATAAACATAAATATCATCATAAGTGCAGACATAATGTCTGCTATGTTTATCCATTGGGACTCATTATTATCTTCCATTAAAGCTTCCTATTTGCTTCTCTTAAAAGTAGTTGCATCTGCTCTTTTACTATATCTGTTGACTCTTTTAAACTAGCACTTACATCTTGAGTACTTGATTTAAGAGTTTTTATTATATTTTCTACATTTTTATGCTCTTGCTCTTTAAGAACCTCTATATTTTGAAGTTGTTCTAATACATTATTTAGACTTTTTTCACTTCTTTCTATATGTTTTTGATAGCTTTTTTGCCATATTATCATAGATTCTACAGATTTATTTAGTTGTTTAAAATTATCCCCAAATTGTGTATTTAAATTTTTATTAAAATCTTTTACTATTAATTCAAGTGCTTCAATAGCCTCTGTTTTATTTGATTTATATGGTTTATAAATAGATAAAATAATAGAGAAAAATATACCAACACCAGATGTTATAAATGCAGTTTTAAGACCATCTAAAAGGTATGGCATACTACTTTTAATATCTGTTACATCAAAATGGTAAAGTCCCAAAGCAATACCTATAAATGTACCTAAAACCCCTAAACTTACTATCTCATTTTTATAATTTCTTTTATTCTTTTTACCTAAACTAAATAAAAACAGTAATATTATTAATACACTTATTCCAAGTGTTATAAAAGTACCAGTTGTTGCCATAATATATATCCTCTTTTTATATATTTTTATCTATTTGCATAAATAGAGTGAAATATATCTATTTGTTTTTTATACTCTTGTGTAATAAGAGTGTGTTTTGTTCTATTTTTAAGTGTAAGATTATTTGTATTAAAATTTTGAAGTTCTATATATATTAAATCAAAATCTTTTTTTAGTTCAGTATAGTTAGAAAAATTTACAATAATATTATTTTGATTTAAATTATCTCTTATCTCAAAATGTTTATTTTGTATTTTTTGTAGATTTAATATCAAACTTTTCTCTTCATCTGAGATATTTACAATATCTCTTTTTTTATTAAAAAGCTTTTTATATATAAAAGTTGATAAATAAAACCCTGAAATAAATAAAAAAAAACCAATTATAAAATTACCCTCATAAAGTCCTATAAAAGATACTATATATAATCCTATATAAACTATAAAAAAGGCTACTGAAAAATTAATAAGTTTTTCTTGAAATATATTAATGCTATGTTTTTGTAATATATTATACTCTAGTTGTGTGGTAACCTCTTGTAAATCAAGTGTCCAAAGCTTATATTGTTCTATAAGTTTATCTATTAAATCTATTTTATACATTTTTTATAATAATATTTTTTATTTCTTTCATTTTCTATAATAACATATCTTTATTGGCAAAAAGGTTAAAGATAAATAAATTTTTTCATCATACCTATATAAAAGAAAATTACTGATAAAATACTGTATATTAACTTAAATAAAAAAGGACTTTTAATGAAGTTTTTGGAAGATAAAAGAGAAACAATATGCTAAAAAATTCTCAACACTCTTTATATACCATAGTTGGAACAATTGTTGTAGTTGTTATATCAGTTGTAATTAGTTTAGTTTTAACATATAATTATATCTCTATGAAAACAAAACTAACAAATAATTTTGAAAATCATTCAACTAAAGTAATTAATAGATTAAGTATTACTATAAAACCTTTTATAAACACATACTCAATACAAGAGTATCAAAAACTAATCGAAATAGAGATTGATAACAAAGAGATTTATGCTATTGTTATAGATGATTTTTTAATGGGAGAGGTTCTTTCTCAAAAACTTTATAGATCTGGAAAAATTAGAGATAAAAATTCAAAAATAATTGATTATAAAGAAAATTTAATATCCAACAAAGAATACTCTTTATTAAAAACTTCCAAAATATTAAAAAACAATTTAGTTATAGGAGATTTAAAAATATATTACACTAATAAATATCTAAATAAAGAGTTAAATGAGTTAGTTAAACGATATATTTATCTTTTAATAGTTGTTATATTCACATTAATAATTCTTATTTTTTTAGCTCTTAAAAGATATACAATAAAACCTATTAAAGAGATAAAAGATATCCTTATAAAACAAAAAAAAGATGATTTACCAGATATTATACAAGTATATACCATATCTTATGAGATAGCTTTACTTATTGATACAATGAATGATATGATTAAAAAAATAAAAGCCTCTCAAAAAGAGATAAAGAAATTAAATGAAAGATATAATCTTACTTTAGATGCAGTTGATGATGGTATTTGGGATTGGAATTTAAAAACAAATAAATCGTATCTATCAAAAAAATGGAAATCTATGTTGGGGTATAGTGAAGAGGAGATTGAAAATAGTGTTAAATCATTTTTAAACCTTATACATAAAGATGATAAGAAAAAAGCAAAAAAAGCTATCAAAAAACATTTTCAAGACCCTATTAATAATAAATATGATTTAGAGATAAGAATGTTATGTAAAGATGGTAGTTATAAATGGATACTATCAAGAGGAAAAGTTTTTTTAGATAAGAATAATAAACCTATAAGAATGTTGGGTACACATAGTGACATTACTGAAAAAAAAGAGCAAGAAAAAGTATTAGCAGAACAATCAAAACTAGCATCAATGGGTGAGATGATAGGTAATATTGCTCATCAATGGAGACAACCACTTTCAGTTATATCAACAGGAGCTACAGGGTTACAACTACAACATCAATTTGGATTATTAACTGATGAACTTATAGAAGAGACTTGCAAAACTATAGATAATAATGCACAATATTTATCTAAAACTATAGATGATTTTAAAAATTATATAAAAGGGGATAGTAAACCTATTAGATTTGATTTAAAAAATGATACAAATAGTTTTCTAAAACTTATTAATTCAACTATTAAAAAAGATAATATTAAAGTTATTCTAGAGTTAGAAGAGCATTTGGAAGTAAAAGGGTATCCAAATGAACTTATTCAATGTTTCATAAATATATTTAATAATGCAAAAGATGCTTTGGTTGAAAATAATATTAAACAAGATGAGAGATATATATTTATAACACAATATTTTAAAGATAATAGAATATATATTGAGTTTAAAGATAATGCAGGTGGGATACCAAACGATGTAATTAATAGAATATTTGAACCATATTTTACAACTAAACACAAATCACAAGGTACAGGATTAGGGCTACATATGACATATAATTTAATTAAAAGAGGGATGAAAGGTGATATTGAAGTGAAAAATGAAACATATCAATTTAACAACAAAGAGTATAAAGGGGCGAGTTTTTTAATATCACTACCTTTAGATATAGAAGATAAAGGAGAAAGATAATGGGTAATAAGCTAAAATATTTTTTAATAGTTTTACTATTTTTTACGATTACTATAACTTTTTTTCTTAATATAATAAATCTTTATAAAGAGAATAGAATTCAAACTGTTTTAAATTCACATACAAATAAACTTGAAACATATTACAATATATTATCACATAATCAAAAAATAAACTCAGATATTATATATGAACAAACTTTAGATAATGAAAAATTAGTTTCAATTTTAGAGCAAGCAAATATAGCAAAAAATAAAAATGATTTAAATAGAGTTAATAAATTAAGAGAAAAAGCAAAAAATATTTTACAAAAAGAATATAAATATTATAAAAAAAATGGAATTCTACAATACCATTTTGTATTTCCTGATAATATATCATTTTTAAGAATGCATAAACTTAGTAAATTTGGAGATGACCTTACTAATATTAGAAAAGATTTTGCTTATGCAAATAAAAAATTAGAGATTGTAAGAGGATTTGCTCAAGGTAGAACTGCACATGCTTTTAGAAATGTATATCCTATTTTAGATAAAAATAAAAAACATTTAGGAGCTGTTGAGGTTTCATTTTCTAGTGAACTGTTGCAAGATTATTTTTCTAAAGTAAATAAAATACATACCCATTTTTTAGTAAGAAAAGATATTTTTAATTCTCACACATGGGAAAAAGATGGTTTGATTTTAAAATATAGAGTAAGTAGTGAACATAAAAATTATATGGTAACTATGACAGATGAGCATACTGTAAAAAAATGTATAATAGAAAATAAAAAAAGAATAGAACCAAATAAGAAAGAGATTGATAAGCTTATAGAAGAGGGAGAGAAATTCTCTGTTTATACTATTTTTAAAGAAAAAGCAAGAGTTACATCATTTTATCCTATTTTACATAGTATTACAAAAGAGCCAGTTGCTTGGATTGTATCTTATACAAAAGATTCACTTATAGATAAAACATTAGAAGTAAACTTTTATTTAAATATATTAGTTGTACTCTTATTATTAATTATATTTATATTTATATATTTACAACTTATACACAAAGATATATTAAAGATTATTATTGAAGAGAAAACAGAACATCTATCAAAAATGAATAGGGAGTTGGAGGAGAGTGAACACGAACTACAACTTATTAATGAAAACCTTGAAATTAAAATAAAAGAGGAGATAGAAAAAAGTAGAGATAAAGATAAAGCTCTATTTGAACAAACAAAAATGGCATCGTTGGGTGAGATGATAGGTAATATTGCACATCAATGGAGACAACCTTTATCTGTAATATCAACAACAGCTACAGGGATGGTTATACAAAATGAATTAGATATGTTAACAAAAGAACAAATAGAAGAGTATGGTGAAAATATTAATAAAAATGCACAATTTTTATCTAAAACTATAGATGATTTTAGGAATTTTATTCGAGGAAGTACTAAAAAAGAGGAGTTTAGAATAAAAGAATCTATAAAATCTTTTTTAAATCTTATAGATACTTCAACAAAAAAACATAATATAAAAATAGATATTAATATCCAAAAAGATATTATGGTAACTAGTTTAAAAAATGAGTTAAATCAATGTTTAATCAACCTTTTTAATAATTCAAAAGATATTATGATTGATAGAGATATAGAAGATAAAGTGATACAAATTAATATAAAAGAAAATAATGAAAACTTAGAGATATTTTTTTATGATAATGGTGGAGGAGTAGAAGAAAATATAATAGATAAAATATTTGAACCATATTTTACAACTAAACACCAATCAATAGGGACAGGATTAGGTCTTAATATGACATATAGACTTATAGTAGAGAGAATGAATGGAACTATTCTTGTATCAAATGAGAAATTTAACATTGAAGAAAATAACTATTATGGAGCATTATTTATTATAAAGCTTCCATTAAAATAAAAAAGATGATTATGCTAATAAAATTAATACTTATAACTATATTTTTATTTTTAAATTTTGGTAATGCAAAAGATTTGAAAAAAGTATCTTTACAACTACAATGGAAATATCAATTTCAATTTGCAGGATATATTATGGCTAAAGAGAAAGGCTTTTATAAAGATATTGGTCTTGATGTAGATATTAAAGAGTGGCATTATAATATAGATATGGTAGAAGAGATAATAAAACAAGAATCACAATATGCTATTGTTCGACCTAGCTCTTTAATTGATATTGCAAAAGGGAAAGATATAATTTATTTAGCTGCTATTTTTCAATCAAGTCCATTAGTTCTACTTAGTAATAAAAGCTCTAATATTACAACTATTCAAGATTTTAAAAATAAAAGAATTATGACTACAGGAGACTTAAATACAGATAGTTCTATACTTTCAATGATATATTCACAAGGGATTAAACTAGAAGATTTAATTATACAAAAACCATCTTTTAATCCAAAAGATTTACTTAATAATAAGACAGATATAATGACCTCTTATATATCAAATGAGCCTTTTGTATTAAAAGAGTTGGGTGGAGAGCCTGTAATATTTGACCCTAAAGATTATGGATTTAATTTTTATAATGATTTTGTAGCTACTACTAAAAGCTATTTAAATAAAAATCAACAAGAGGTAAAAAAATTTAAAGAAGCTACACTCAAAGGGTGGAGATATGCTTTTTCTAATGTAAATGAAACTGTAGATATAATAATAAAAAAATATAATACTCAAAATAAATCAAAAAAAGCACTTTTATATGAGGCAAAAGAGTTACGAAAATTAGCTTTTTATAAAACAGAAGATTTAGGAAAAATAGAGACTAAAAAACTAGAAAAAATATATGATGTTTATAAACTTTTAGGGCTTATAAATAAAGATATAAATTTTAATAGTCTTATATATAATGAAAAACCTATTGATATAAAACTTACAACTAAAGAGAAAGAGTATCTAAAAAATAAAGAGGTTATAAATATATGTATAGACCCAAACTGGATGCCTTATGAGAGTTTTAATAAAAAAGATGAGTATATAGGAATAAGTGCTGATTATTATAAACTTTTTGAACAAACACTTGATACAAAATTTAATCCAATAAAAACATCATCTTTTAACCAATCTATTGCTTATGTAAAAGAAAATAGATGTGATATTTTATCACTTGTTATGGAAACACCTAAAAGGAAAAAATATCTTAATTTTACAAAACCTTATTTAGATATACCTATTGTTATTGCTACAAAAATAGATGTCCCTTTTATCGATAATCTAAATAAACTTTCAGGTAAAAAATTAGGTGTTGTACAAGGGCATGCTTTTTCTGAACTATTAAAAAATAGATACCCATATTTGGATATAGTAGAAGTTAAAAATATTGATGATGGACTTGATAAAGTAAGTTCAAATGAGATTTTTGCTTATATTGGAGCATTATCAAGTATAGGATATAAACTACAAACAAAATATCAAGGAAGCTTAATAATTGCAGGAAAAATAGATAATAAATGGGAACACTCTATTGGTGTAAATAAACAAAATACTATATTATTAAATATTTTACAAAAAGCTATAAATAATATAACTTCTCAACAAAAAAGAGAGATACTTAACAAATGGATAGCTATAGAATATAAAAAAGAGGTTGACTATGAGATAGTTATAAAAATTATTATTATATTTTCTATTATTTTAATAATTGTTTTATATTTTTATTTAAAACAAAAAGAGCTTAAAGATAAAATAGAGGAGCAAAAATATGAGTTTGAAACTATATTTAATACTTCTAAAGATGGTATAGCAATACTTGATAAAGAATCAAAGTTTCTTAATTTTAATGAGGCATATTTAAGTTTAACAGGATTTACAAAAGAGGAACTTTTAAAAACATCTTGTTTAGAACTCACAAGTCCTGATGATAGACAAAGAAGTGCTAAAGCATTAAAAGAGGTATTTGATGGTGAAACTTTTAATAATTTTGAGAAAACTTGTATTATAAAAGATGGTAAAAAAATAATTGTTAATATGAGTATGACACTTTTACCAGATAAAAAAAGAATACTTATATCCTCTTCTGATATAACATTAATAAAACAAACACAAGAGCAAGCAAAACTTGTTTCTATGGGTGAGATGATAGGAAATATTGCTCATCAATGGAGACAACCTTTATCTGTAATATCTACAGCTATAACAGGTATGAAAATGGAAAAAGAGTTTGGAATACTAAAAGATGAAAAATTCTATAATGTATGTGATATTATTAATAATAATGTACAATATCTTTCAAAAACAATTGATGATTTTAGAGATTTTATAAAAGGTGATTCTATATCAAAAAATATATATATAAAAGAGGTTATACAAAGTGTATTAAATATTTTAAGCTCCTCTTTAAAAAATAATTATATTGATATTATTTTAGATATAGATGATGATATACAAATTATGGCGAATAAAAATGAACTTGCTCAAGCACTTATTAATATTGTAAATAATGCAAAAGATGTATTAATTCAAAATCAAAAAGAGCAAACTAGAATAGTAAGAATATCTACTAAGAAATTAGATAATAATACACTTGAACTTAAAATATCTGATAATGGTGGTGGAATACCTTCTAATATAATATCTCAAATATTTGAGCCATATTTTACTACAAAACACAAATCTCAAGGTACAGGACTTGGATTATCTATGGTATATAAAATAATTACATCAAAATATAAACAATTTATCTCTGTTCAAAACGAGGAGATTAAATATAAAAATAATTCTTATATAGGAGCATCTTTTAAAATTATTTTTACAGGTTTAAAAAAAGATGAAAAATAGTGATATTTTAGGTGATATAAATCAAAGTATAATGGTTCAATCACTTGATGAAAATGGGATAATTTTAGATGTTACACAAGAGTGGTTAAACACAACAGGATATACAAAAGATGAAGTTGTAGGCAAATTTTTTGGAGATTTTTTAGATGATGCATCTATGCAGTATGTAGCTAAAAATTTTCCACATCTTAAAGAGTATGGAGTTGTAAATAATGTACCTATTAATATTAGAAAAAAAGATGGTATATATATTCAAACAGCACTTAATGGAACATCTTGCTATATAGAAACAGGAGAATTTGAAAAAACTATTTGTGAACTTCGCACATTGAGTTTTTATATGAATTCACAAAAAGAGACCCTTAAACTTTTGGAAAGAGAAAGAACTCTTAAAAGTATTAATCAACTAAAAGTCTCTATAACATCACTTTATACATTAGATATAAATATAGGAGAATATATTCAAAAAGTATATGATATTTTATTAGAACCAGTTGAGATAATATCTCTAAATATTGAAGCAAAAAATATATCAAAACTTAGTAGTTTATCTGCAAAATTTTTAGATAATCAATTATCTTTTTTTGTTACTAATCCAAAAGATGGAAGTTATAACTATGAATATAAATTTAAAATAGATACATCTTCTTCAGTTTATAAAGATTGGGAAAAAGGGCTACTTGAAATTAAACCTATGATTGAGATAGGTTTACAACATATATATCATAAAAAACTAAACTCTTTAAAAGAGAAAAAGATATTATTTGAAAGAAACTTTCTTCAAAATGTTTTGGATAATACAGATGCAATTATAGCAGTTGTAGATAAAAATGGTTCATTTGTAAATATAAATAAATATGCATTAGAGTTTATAGGTTATGAAAAAGAGGATATACTTTTTAAACCATATTTTTGGAGTCGTTTTTTACCAGAAGAGTTTAAAGATAAAGTTAAAAGTATTGTAGAAAATGCAAAAAAGGGTAATCTTATAAAAAGATATAAAAATCCTTGGATAGGAAAAAATAATAAAAAAGGGATTTTTGATTGGTCAAACTCTATTATAAAAGATAAAAATGGAGATATGGAGTATATTTTAAGTGTAGGTATAGATGTAACACAAGAGGAAGAGGTAAATAAAGCAAAATCAAAATTTTTAGCAAATATGTCTCATGAGATAAGAACACCTCTAAATGGTATCATAGGTCTTACAAATCTTGTTTTAGATACTAATCTTGATAGTACTCAAAAAGATTATTTAGAAAAATCAATCAAATCTTCTCATGCACTTTTAGAGATTATTAATGATATATTAGATTATTCTAAAATAGAGGTAAATAAAGTTAAATTAGAAAATATAGAGTTTTTAATTGAAGATATACTTTATGATATAGAAGATCTTTTTAGTTTTAAAGCAAAACAAAATGATATTAATTTTAGTTATAATATTACTCCAAAATTACAAAATATATACATAGGGGACCCTTTTAGAATAAAACAGATACTTACAAATCTTGTTGGAAATGCTCTAAAATTTACAAAACAAGGCTCTGTATCTGTAGATGTGAATATAAAAATAAAAGATAATAATAAAGCTTGTTTAAATTTTAGTGTAAAAGATACAGGTATAGGGATACCAAAAAATAAACAAGAGAAACTTTTTAAATCATTTTCTCAAATAGATAACTCAAATACAAGAGAGTTCGGTGGAACTGGATTAGGACTTAATATCTCAAAAAAACTAGTAGAGATTATGGATGGAACTATTGGAGTTAAAAGTGAACAAAATAAAGGGAGTGAATTTTATTTTATAATAGACCTTCAATATAAAAAAGGTTGTTTAGATAAAATAAAAGAGGAAAATAAAGATAGTTTTATTTCAAATGATAAAGTACTTATAGTTGAAGATAATGAGGTAAATCAAATAGTTATACAAAAAAGTTTAGAATCTTATGGTTTAAAAACTGATATTGTAAGTGATGGAAAAATAGCAGTAGATAAAGTAAAAAATAATAGTTATGATATTGTTTTTATGGATTTGCAGATGCCTATTATGGATGGATTTGAATCTACAAAAAGAATAAGAGAGTTTAATAAAGATATACCTATTATAGCTTTAAGTGCTGCTGTTATGAGTGAAGATAAAAACCTAACAAAACAAGTAGGTATGAACAAACATCTTGCAAAACCAATAGATAAAAAAGAGATAGAGGAGGTACTTAAAAAATATCTAAATATTAAAATAGTGCCAAAAAATAAAAAGAATATTATAAAAAACAATATAGTTCTTAAAAGTATAGATATAAATGAGCTTCTAAAAAAAGTAAATGGGGATAAACAAATAGTAGAAAATCTACTTTTACAGTTTTATAAGTCTCATCAAAATTTAGAAAAAGAGATAGTCTCTTGCAATTTAAAATCAGAAGAGTTTAATAAAATATTACACTCACTCAAAGGACTAAGTGGAAATCTTTGTATGACAAAGCTTTATGATGTTACAAAAGAGCTTTCTGAAAATAATTCAAAAGAGTTTAGAGATATAAAAATAGAAAAACTATTCAAAGAGTTAAGAATAGTTCTTGATGAGATTAAAGGATTAGATTTTTCAAATAAAAAAATAGATAATAAAATAGATAAAGATAATATTATAAATACTCTAAAAAAATATAAAACTAAATTAAAAGCTTCATCTTATGTAGATGATGATGATAAAAAAGAGTTATTAGATATAGTAGATTTTATTACAGATAAAAAAACTAAAAATAGTTTAGATGATTGTATAAAATCTTTTGACTATAAAAATGCAACTAAAATAGTAGATAAAATACTAGGTAAAATAGTAGAACAATTATAAAAAAGGGGAGTTGTTATGAGCAGGTTTAAATATCTTTTTTTTAGTTTTTTATTTTTTATTATATCTTCAATTATTTTATTTGAAATTATTGATGTAAATCATAAAAATAAGATAAAAACTATTTTAGATAATCATACAAATAAAATTGAAACATATTATAGAATTCTTTTACATAATCAAGAAACAACAGCAGATGCTATCTATCAAAATACACTATCAAATAAAGAGTTAATCAAAATTATTCAAAAAGCAAATATAGCAAAAAAGAATAATAATCAAAAAGAGATTGATAGATTAAGAAACAAAGCTATAAAACTTTTGGAGCATAATTATCAAATTTATACTTCAGAAGGTATTTTGCAATACCATTTTGTTTTTCCTGATAATGTATGTTTTTTAAGAATGCATAAAAAAGATAAATTTGCAGATAATCTTACATCTGTAAGAGCTGACTTTGCGTACACTAATAAGCATCTACAAATAGTTCGTGGATTTGCACAAGGTAGAACAGCTCATGCTTTTAGAAATGATTATCCAATAATAGATGAAAATAAACAACACTTAGGTGCTTTTGAGGTATCTTTTACAAGTGAACTTATTCAACACTATTTTACTACTATAAATAAAATTCATACCCATTTTTTAGTTAGAAAAGATATATTTGATTCACACACTTGGCAAAGAGATGATTTAGTATTAAAATATTATCAAAGTAGCGAGAATAAAAACTATATGCTTACTATAACAAGTGACCATAGTTTAGATAAATGTATAACTACAAATTCAAAAATGATTAAACCTGTAAAAAAAGATATATTAAAAGGTATGGATAATAATAAACCTTTTTCTGTTTTTTTTGAATATAATAATGAATATAGAGTTGCTTCATTTTACCCTGTAAAACATGCAGTTAAAAATGAAGTTGTAGCTTGGATTGTTTCTTATGTTACAGAACCTCTTATAGATAATGCTATAAAATCAGATAATTTAATAAAACTATTAGTTACTTTATTATCAATAATTATATTTTCTTTTATATATCTTGTTTTAAAACAAAAAGATACTCTAAGACTTAAAGTAGATGAAAAAACTCAACATCTAAATGATACTAATATAGAATTAGAAAATAGTAAAGATGAACTAAAAATTATAAATGAAAATCTTGAAGATAAAATCAAAAAAGAGATTGAAAAAAGTAGGCAAAAAGATAAAGAGCTTTTAAAACAAAAAGATTTAAAAGAGAAAGAGCTTCAAAAAGCATTAGAACAAGCACAAAAAGCAAATAAAGCAAAATCAGAGTTTGTAGCTAATATGTCACACGAGATAAGAACACCACTTAATGGTATTATAGGACTTACTAATCTAACTTTAAAAACAAATCTTGATGAACATCAAAGAGATTATTTGGAAAAATCTATAAAATCATCTCAAGCACTTTTACAAATTATTAATGATATTTTAGATTATTCTAAAATAGAGGCAAATAAAATAGAACTTGAAAATATAGAATTTGAACTTGAAAATTTAATTTGTGATATTCAAGACCTTTTTAATTTTAAAGCAAAAGAGAATAATATTATACTTAAACATAATATAAATCCAAAACTAGATTATGTTTATATGGGAGATCCTTTTAGAATAAAGCAAGTGCTTACAAATCTTGTTGGAAATGCTTTAAAGTTTACTAAAGAGGGTAAAATATCTATTGATATAAATATAGATATATTAGATGAAAAAAATTGTAAAGTTAAATTTAGTGTAAAAGATACAGGAATAGGGATATCAAAAGAGAAACAAACAAAACTTTTTAAAGCTTTTTCACAAGTTGATAGCTCAAATACAAGGGAGTTTGGAGGAACAGGATTAGGACTTAAAATCTCAAAAAAACTTATAAAACTTATGGGTGGGACTATAGGTGTAACAAGTGAAGAGAGAGTTGGAAGTGAGTTTTATTTTATAATTAATTTACAATATAAAAAAGGGTGTTTAAATAAAATAAAAGAGATTCCAAATAGAGAAAATTTTAAAGTAAGTGGAAAAGTTTTGGTTGTAGAGGATAATGAAACAAATCAACTTGTAGCTCAAAAAAGTTTGGAAAATTATGGAGTAGAAGTAGAGATAGCTAATAATGGAAGAATAGCAGTAGAAAAAGTAAAAAACAATAGCTATGATATTATTTTTATGGATTTACAGATGCCTATAATGGATGGATTTGAAGCTACAAAATTAATACGAGAGTTTAATAACTCTATACCTATTATAGCTTTAAGTGCTGCTGTTATGAGTGAAGATAAAAAGCTTACAAAAGAAGCTGGAATGGATAAACATATAGCAAAACCAATTGATATAAAAGAGATAGAAGATATTCTTGAACAATATCTTAAAATAACAAATATAGAGAAAGAAAATAACAATAATAATAAAGTGCAATTAGATATAAAATATATTGATAATGATGATTTGCTAAAAAGATTAAATCAAGATAGTAGATTAGCAAAACAACTTTTAGTTCAATTTTATGAAAATAATAAAAATCTAAAAGAAAAACTTATTTCTCTTGATAAAAATTCACAAGAGTTTAATAAAACACTTCATTCTTTAAAAGGTACAGCTGGAAATTTATCTATAACAAAACTATTTAAAATCGCAAAAGATATTTATGAAGATAAATCAATAAAATCAAAAGAGGAGAAACTACCAAAACTTTTAGGTGAACTTGATAAAGTTTTAAAATCTTTAAAAACTATACAAACAACTCAAAAAACTATAAATGAAGAGAAAAAACTAAAGAATAATGATATAATAGAGATATTAAATTTATATATAAAAAAATTCCAAAATGGTGATTTTTTAGATGATATTGAACTTCAAGAGCTTTATAGTTGTATAAATTCTATCAAAACAAAAGAGTCTCAAGAGGAGCTTCAAAATTTTATTAGTAAATTTGATTATAAAAATAGCATAAAGATATTAGAAAATATAAAAAAGGAAGTTGTATATGAATGATAAAAGTACCATACTTATAATTGATGATGAATCTATAAATATAAGTGTTGTTGCTAATGTATTGAAAAAAGATTATGATATAAAAGTAGCAACAGATGGAAAGAATGGGATAGAGTTGCTAAAAAGATTAGTTAAAGTTGACCTTATTTTACTTGATATTGTTATGCCAGGTCTTGATGGTTACCAAGTAGCCTCTCTTTTAAAATCTGATGTTAATTTTCGACATATACCAATAATTTTTTTAACAGCTAAAAGTGACCCCGAAAGTGTTATAAAAGGGTTTCGTTGTGGAGCTATTGATTATATATCAAAACCTTTTATAAAAGAGGAACTAAATATAAGAGTATCTAACCATATTAAAATTTATAAATTACAAAATGAGTTAGCATATCAAGTTGAAAAAGAGATAGAGAAAAGAAAAAGAAATGAACATATATTAATTCAACAAGCAAAAATGGCTGAGATGGGGGAGATGATAGGAAATATTGCTCATCAATGGAGACAACCTTTAAATGCTTTAGGGTTAGTGATACAAAAAATAAAAATATATCACGATGAAGGTATGCTTACTTCTGAAAACTTAGATAAATCAATACAAAAAGGTTTAGGACTTATTAATAAAATGTCAACAACAATTGATGATTTTAGAAACTTTTTCAAAGCAGATAAAGAAAAAATTAATTTTTTTATAGAAACAGCTATTCAAGAATCTATTAATATTCTTGAAGAGTCTTTTAAAAGTAAAGGTATAGCAGTAAATCTAAATATAGAAGAGGATATATCTTTAGTTGGATTAAAAAATGAATTAGAGCAAGTAATTTTTAATATTTTAAATAATGCAAAAGATGCTTTAATAGATAATAATATAGAAAATAAAAAAATAGATATAAAAGTAGTACAAAATAGTAAAGAGATTACTATTTATATTTGTGATAATGCAGGTGGAGTACCTATAGATATTATAAATAAAATATTTGACCCATATTTTACAACAAAAGAGCAAGGTAGCGGTACAGGAATTGGACTATATATGTCTAAAATGATTGTAGAAAATAATCTTCAAGGAACACTAAATGTTATTAATAAAGATAATGGGGCTTGTTTTATAATAAAGCTAAATAAAAAGGAAAATGATATATGATTGATTTAAAAAAATTGAAAAATTTAAGAATACTTTATGTTGAAGATGAAGCTGAAGTAAGAGAGCTTTTAAAAGATATCTTATCTGTAAGAGTTGATAAGATATTTATTGCAACCAATGGAAAAGAGGGATATGAATCATATAAAAAAGATAATCCAGATATTATAATAACAGATATAAAAATGCCTATTATGAGTGGTTTGGAGATGATTAAAGAAATAAGAAAAGAGAATCAAGATATTCCAATTGTTGTAACTTCTGCTTTTAATGATGTTGATTTCTTAACAAAATCTATTGATTTAAATGTTGATAAATATATCACAAAACCTGTTGATATTACAAAGCTTTTTGATACAATAAATAGAACAGCTTTAGTTATTTATCAAAGAAAAGAGCTACAAAAAAAAGATGCACTTCTAAAAAATAAAGAAAAAGTACAAGCTATTGAAGAGTTACTCAAAAATATATCTCACCATTGGAGACAACCATTATCTGTAATTAGTACAAGTTCTTCAGCTATTCAACTAAAAAAAAGCTTAGGTATTTTAGATGATGAGTATTTGGAAGAGATGTGTACAAATATAAATAAAAATGCTCAAATATTATCAGAAATAATAGAAGATTTTACAAACTTTTTTCAAAATGGTGAAACACAAGAGTTGTTAAATCTAAAAGATATTTTAAATAAATATATAAATATGCTAGAGCCATCTTTTAAAGATGATAATATATCTTTTGTATGTGAACTTGAAGATATTAGTTTAGTAACTACTAAAAAAGATATTATGCAAATAGTTTTTATTTTATTAAATAATGCAAAAGATATATTAATTTTAAATAATATAGAAAATAGATATATAAAAATCTCTTTAGTACAAAAAGGTGATAAAGCAATTTTATCTATTCAAGATAATGCAAATGGTGTGCCAGAAGATATAAAAGATAAAATATTTGAACCATATTTTACAACAAAACACAAATCACAAGGTACAGGATTAGGGCTTTATGTAGCATACGAGATTGTAAAAAATAATCTAAAAGGTGAACTTTGTGTAAAAAATGAAAAATTTATAATTGAAGACAAAGAGTATTTTGGTGCAAAATTTGATATTTGTCTAAATATAAAATAAAAGTGAAATAAAACTATGAGTAAAAAATTAATATATAGTATTTTCTTAACTATTGGATTTGGTTTTTTATTATATTTTTTTTATAATGAAAAAGAGAACAAAATAGAAAAACATTTAGAGTTTAACACAATTAATACAACTACAAATTATTGGGCACTTTATAAAAAATATAAAACATTCGCAAATATAGTTTTTGAAAGTAAAGTAAATACACCTCAAGTTATAAATCTATTTAAAAAAGCAAATAAAGCTACTATAAAAGAGAAACAGATAATAAGAGAAAAACTTATGAAGTTATTAAGTCCAACTTATGAAGTTTTGAAAAAGAATAATCTAAAACAACTCCATTTTCATTTTCCAAATAATGTAAGTTTTTTAAGATTTCATAGACCTAAAAAATATGGAGATAACCTTAGTGAAGTAAGAGAAAGTGTAAAATTTGTAAATAGTAGTAAAAAACCTATTGATGGTTTTGAAGAGGGGAGGATATATAATGGATTTAGATTTGTATTTCCTTTATTTGATGAAAATAAAAACCATATAGGAAGTGTAGAAACATCTTTTCACTCTTTAGTTTTATACAATGAATTTTTAAAAGATTATAATAATATATCCTCTTTTTTAGTATTAAAAAGTGCAGTAGAATCAAAAGTATTTAAATCTGAATTAAATAATTATACACAATCAAAATTTCCTAAATTTTTGATAGAAAAAACTCAAAAAGAGATAGTAAAATCACATAAACAACTTTATGATGTTGATTTTAGTAAAAAAGAGATAGAAGATATAGAATCAAATATATTAAAAAATAAAACTTTTACAATTGCTGTAAAAGATGGCTCAATAACATATATACCTATACTTAATCCTATTACAAATAAAGTTGTTGCTGTGTTTATAGTTTTTACAGAAGATGAATATATGGAAAATAAAACAAAAAACTTTTATATAATAGTTTTTTTAGTAACTATTATATATATTACAATTTTATTTTTAATAAATAAAAAAAAGGGTAGTTTTGGAATGCATAAATCTGACCAAAAAAAGCTATTAATTTTACTTGGAGTAATATATATATCTTTATCTTATGGAATTTTTTATTTTACAGAAAATCAAAAAAAAGCTAGAATATCTGTATTTTTAGATAAACACATTCATAGTTTAGAGACTCAATTAAATATGATAAAATACGAACAAGAAAGTGTAGCAAAAGATACATATATCTACACAATTTCAAATAAAAAAGCTATTGATATTTTAAAACAAGCATCTAAAACTACAAATAAAGAGAAATTAAATAATTTAAGAGAAAAGCTATATAATATATTAAAAGATAGATATCAGTTTATGAAGCAAAAAGGGGTATTTCAATACCATTTTGTATTAAAAAACAATACAACATTTTTAAGAATGCACAAAACTAGTAAATATGGAGATGACCTTACCTCAGCTAGAAAAGATTTTGCTTATGTGAATTATTATAAAAAAACATTAAAAGGATTTTCAGCAGGAAAAACATCTCACGGATTTAGACATATATTTCCAATTTTTGATGAAAATAATAATTATATATGTGCTGTAGATATCTCTTTTTCTAGTGAAAGTTTACAATCTATTATGAATGAAGTCTCATATATCCACTCACATTTTTTATTAAGTAAACATATATTTGATATAAAAGCTTGGGATAGAGATGATATGAAATTAATATATCATATAAGTGGTGAGAATTCTGAATTTATGATATCGATTAATAAACAACATACAATATCAAGATGTGTAAAAAATAATAAAATAAAACTAGAACATATAGCAAAAGAGATAAAAGAGAAGATGAAACAAAACAAAGGTTTTTCTCTTCTAAATAGTTATGGGCAAGAGGAGCAAATAGTATCTTTTTATCCAGTTATTGATAATATATCAAATCAACCAATAGCTTGGGTTGTTTCTTATACAAAAGAGCCATTTATTCAAACAATAAAAACAAATGTAATAGTCACAAGAACTCTTGTACTATCTTTTAGTTTTTTATTAGTTTTATTTATCTATTGGATTATGCTTCAAAGATTAAATCTTAAAAAAGAGGTAAAAAAACAAAATAAAAAACTTATAAATACAAACCAAATATTGCAAGAGCAAAAAAAGAGTTTTGAAGCTATTTTTGAAAATGCTCACGATGGTATAATATTACTTGAAAATGATAAAATAATAAATTGTAATCAATCTATTTTGGTTATGCTAAAAATAGAATACAAAGAAAAAGATATAATTGGACAAAACATATTAGAGTTATCTTCAAATAATCAAAATATTAAAGATATTGATATAAAAGAGCAATGGAATGCAAAACTAACAGATGTAATACACCATAACTCTACAAGTTTTAATTGGGTATTTAAAAATACTCAAAAAGAGGATATAGATACAGAGATTACACTTTCTAAAATTGTAATAGGTGATAAACTTATTATACATGCAATAGTAAGAGATGTTACTGAAAAACTAAAACAGGAAAAAGAGTCTTTGCAAAAAGATATGATATTGATACAACAATCAAAAATGGCAAGTATGGGTGAGATGATAGGAAATATTGCACATCAATGGAGACAACCTTTAAATGCATTAGGTCTTACAATTCAAAAAATAAAACTCTATTATGATGAAGATATCCTTACAGATGAGATACTAACAGAATCTGTAGATAAATCAAAAAAGTTAATACGACATATGTCTTCAACAATTGATGACTTTAGAAACTTCTTTAAAACTGATAAAGTAAAACACGAATTTGTAGTAAAAGATGCTATAACTTCTACACTTGACCTTTTGGAAGCTAGTTTTAAAAATAATAATATTAATTTGACTATCAAAGATAATAGTAATAATATTCAATATATAGGTCTTAAAAATGAGCTAGAGCAGGTATTATTAAATCTATTAAAAAATTCAAAAGATGCTTTAATAGATAATAAAATATCAAATCCAAAAATAGATGTTATTATTAATGAAGATGAAAAAAACATATCTATTGATGTTGAGGATAATGCAGGTGGAATTCCAAAAGATATTATAGATAAAGTATTTGAGCCTTATTTTACAACAAAAGAGCAAGGTAGTGGTACAGGTATAGGTCTTTATATGTCAAAAATGATAATAGAGAGTAATATGAATGGTACACTAAGTGTAAAAAATAAAGACAATGGAGCTTGTTTTACTATTTTCTTAGTAAAAGATAGTTAAAATGTTTGATAAAAATAAAGGAGAGTTTCTAAATGACACCACAAGATAAAGAGTTAGAACAACTACACGATAATATTGTAGATGATGTAAAATCACTTATAGATAAATATATGAGTATTGTTGGACTTGATGTACCTGAAAATGATGAAGATGAAGCAAAAAAAAAGATTATTGATATAGTTAAAAAAGCTATAGAAAAAGAAGAAAACAACAACTAAAACAAGGGGTTTTTATGTTAACTGATATACTTGGTATTATTCTTATAATGTATGTTATATGGAAAGCTAGTGATGGTTTTGAAGCAGCTGCAAACTATTTAGGTAGAAATATGAAAGAGGGTGTAAAAGGTGCTACAATAAATGCAGTTGGTAGCTCTTTGCCTGAGCTTATGACTGCTATGATAGCACTATTGTGGTATAACGATAGAGATGGTTTTGGTTTTGGAGTGGCTGCTACAGCTGGTAGTGCATTATTTAATACTTTTATTATACCTGCTGTTGTTATTTTATCTGTAATTATATTTACAACAGTTAAAAAAATATCAGTATCAAAAAAAGTTGTATTAAGAGATGGTATATTTTTATTACTTGCTGAATTATTACTAATTGTGTTATTAACAGGTGGGACTATCACTTTTTATCATGCTTTAATAATGTTAGCTACTTATGGAATATATGTATATTATACAATATCTAGTATGAAAACAAGTGAAGACCATATAGATGTGGAACACGAAGATTTCTTGGAGTATGATGTAGATAGAAGTAGATTACATAGTATTGCTCATGTTGATTTAAGACATGTTGTTTTAGGTAAAAGTGAGCTTACAAAATTAAATAGTATTGTATTATTAGTTAGTTCTATTATAGTAATAGGGATAGCTTGTCACTTTTTAGTAGATTTAACATACTCTATTGGTGATAATTTAGGTTTAAATGTATTTTTTATATCTGTTATTTTAGCTGCTGCTGCAACTAGTATACCTGATACAATTTTAAGTATGAAAGATGCACAAAATGGAAACTATGATGATGCTACAAGTAATGCATTGGGTTCTAATATATTTGATGTTTTAGTATCACTTGGATTACCTATATTAATATATACAATTATTAATGGTCCAATTATAATAGCACCTGAATCTATGGATTTAATTGCAGAACTAAGAATATATCTATTTATATTAACATTAGTAGCATTTTTGTTCTTTCTATTTTCAAAACATTTATCATTTTGGAGTGGTATATTTTTAATAGGGATATATCTATTATTTGTTGTTTATATTTATGGAAAAGCTTATAATTTAGGATATTCACAAGTGATATCAGAATATTTATTAACAATAAGCCATAGTATTCCACATTTTATTTAATTAATTTGTTAAAAGGTAAAATTATAAAAAATAGATTAAAACACTACATAAAAGAGATACTCTCTTTTATAGTAGTAGTAATACTAGTATCAAATCTTGTTAGTTATTATCAAGCAAGGACTCTAAATAAAGATAAGTTTAATATTCCTAATATATCTTTAAATGGTAAGCCTATATTGGTTCATTTTTGGGCTACTTGGTGTCCTACTTGCAAACTTGAAGCTTCTAATATACAAAATATATCTAAAAGTTATAATGTTATAACAATTGCAGTTCAATCAGGAAGTGATAAAGAGATACAAAAATATTTAGATGATAATAATCTTGATTTTAAATTTATTAATGATAAAAATAGTGATTATGCAAAAAAATTTAAAGTAGATGTATTCCCAACCACTTTAATATATGATAAAAATAAAAACCTTATATTTAGTGAAGTTGGATACACCTCTACTTTAGGGCTAAAGCTTCGTATGTGGTTGGCTGATAATTAACTACATCGACCTATCTAATATCTTATTAACAACATCAAGTGTTATAGTTCCTCTATCACCAAATTTTGTAAAACTATGTTTTTCTAAAAGTGTTGTAACTTTTATTTTTAAATCTTTATCATCTGTATATGAATATAGTTTTAAATCTATACCTAATGAGCTATAAAGATTTTCAATTTTTTCTATTATATCTTCAGGATTTTTAGTATCTATATTAAATACATTTTTTCCCATTTGCAATAGTTTTTCCTCTTTTTCATCAATAAGCTCTCTTAAAAGATTTGGTTGGATTATAGCTAATGTTCTAGCGTGGTCAATGTTATAAAGCCCACTTAGTTCATGACCTATAAAATGTGTACCCCAATCTTGTGGAACACCTAAGCCTATTAAACCATTTAATGCTTGATTTGCTATCCACATAAGGTTTGCATACCATAAATCATCTTTTTTATCATAGTTTTTAGCTAATTCATTTAATCCTCGAAGTAACCCTTCTGAATAATAATCTTGTGCCATAGCACCATGATTTTGAGTAAGATATTGCTCACAAATATGTACAAAAGAATCTACAATTCCATTTGTTAATTGTCTATCATCTAAGCTTTTAAGTACATCTGGGTCAAGTATTGCAAATTGTGGATAAGAAAATTGTGAATGGAAAAATCTTTTTTCATTTGTCTCTTTTTTTGTAATAACAGAACCTGTATTTGATTCGCTTCCAGTTGCTGCTAAAGTTAATACAACCCCTATTTGTGGTGCTTTTGTTGCACTGTATTTACCTTCAAGTATATCCCAACCATCACCATCATAATAAAAAGCACTTGCTATATATTTACAACCATCAGCAACACTTCCACCACCAACAGCTAAAATATAATCTATATTATTTTCTCTTCCTAACTCTACTGCTTTATCTAAAGTCTCTTTTGTAGGATTAGGTTCAACTCCACCAAATTCACACCAATTATATCCATTAAGTGCATCTATTACTTGATTATAAACACCATTTTTTTTAATACTTCCACCACCATAAACCATTAGTATAGTTTTATCTTTTGGTATTAAATCTTTTATTTTTGATATTTTTCCTTGACCAAACTCAATTTGTGTAGGATTTTTATAACTAAACTGCATCTTTTATCCTTTAATTTATAAACTCAACAACTTCATCAAAACTAAGTCTTAGTTGTTCACTTTGTTCATTTAATCTATATCCAAATGGAAGTATCATAGCTACTTGATGTTGTGTTGAATCAAGCTCTAAAACCTCTTCAACTTTCTCTTTTTCAAACCCTTCAATTGGGCAAGAATCAATACCAATATAAGCTGCACAAGTCATCATATTTGCAGCTGCTATATATGTTTGTTTTGATGTCCAATGGTGAATATTTTCATCACTACTTAAAGTTTTTTCTAAATGATTGCTATAAAGGTCTAAATAAAAATCTAATTTCTCTTGAGGCATATCTCTTCTTTCAAATCTTTTTTTTGGCAATCCACTTTGAGGTTTTGCATTATTAATATTTGTAAGTAATACAACTAAATGAGAACAACTTGTTATTTGCTCTTGATTCCAACAAAATGGTTTTAATTTTTCTTTTAACTCTTTGTTTGTTATAACTAAAAATTTCCAAGCCTCCATACCAAATGATGATGGTGATTTAATACCTGCTTCTAGTATAAATCTTATATCTTCATTTGATATTGTTTTACTACTATTAAATATTTTACATGCATGTCTAAAATCCATAGCTTTTAAAAAATTGTTTTTCATATTTTACTCCATTTTTTCAATATATTAAAAGTTTAACTTTAGTGTACTTAAAAGATTCTTTTATATCTATTTTAAGCTAAAAACTAGTAAAATATAACTAATAAAATAATTTATTATAATAAGATATTATAATATAAAAAAAGGGAGGTATTATGTTTGGAAATATGAGCATAAAGAATAGGTTAATATCATTATCAACGATATTTTTAATAACATTTATAGGGATAAATATCTATATAAATACTAGTTTAAATGGGCAAAAACAAAAATTCGATAATATGAAAACTGTTGTTGAAATTAGAGGTGGTGTTGTTGGAACACTAACAAGTGGTTTACAAATTACATCAGCTTTAAGAGGTGTGTATATAAATCCAAAAGATAAAAAAACACTTGCTAATCTTGAAAAAGCTATAGTAACTATGGATAAGCAAATAAATAAACTTAACTCTACGAGATTAAGAAATTTAAGTAAAGGTATAGATAAATTTAATGTAATCCCATTATTTAGAGCATATCAAAATGATATCAATAGATTAATTGGTGATGCAAAAAATGGAAAACTTACAGATAAAGCTATTATTACTCATATTGTAAATGTATGGAGACCTTTAAAAAAGCAATTAAAAGCTTGGAGAGATGCTAGTAAGAAAAAAGATATAGAGTTTGTTAAATCTTATGAAGAATCAAATAATTCTATACTTACTTATATGTTAATATTATCTGTTATTGGATTTATTTTTATAGCTATATATTCATATTTAGTTATTAACTCTATTACTAACTCTTTAATAAAAGTACAAAATGGTATATCTTCATTTTTTGACTTTTTAAATAGAAAAACATCAAGTGCAAAAAAAATAGGGCTTAACACAAATGATGAGTTTGGAAAAATGGCAAAAGATATAGATAATAATATTGGGATTATTGAAAAATCTATACAAGAAGATAATGAATTTATAAATGATACTCAATCTGTTATGGCAAGAGTTCAAAAAGGTTGGTTCTCTCAACATATTAGAGTTAATACATCAAATCCTAATTTAATACAATTAAAAGAGACTGTAAATACTGCTCTTTCTAATTTAAAACTAAAATTTGAAGAGATTAATGCTATACTAGATGAATATGTAAAGTTAGACTATAGAAGAGAGTTAAAAATTGACGGTATTGAAAAAGGTGGAGTTTTTGATTCTCTTTTAACTGATATTGTTCATTTAAGAGCAGCTATTACAAAAATGCTTGTAGAGAATAAACAAAATGGTATGACATTAGATAATAGTAGTGATATTTTATTAAAAAATGTTGATACTCTTAATAAGAATGCAAATCAATCTGCTGCATCTTTAGAGGAAACTGCTGCTGCTATTGAGGAGATAACATCAAGTATTGCAAATAATAGTACTAATGTAAATAATATGTCAAGATATGCTACATCTGTTTCAGACTCTGCAAATGAGGGGCAAAGATTAGCTAATGAAACAACAAAAGCTATGGAAGAGATAAATGAAGAGGTAACATCTATAAATGAAGCTATTAGTGTTATTGACCAAATTGCATTCCAAACAAATATTTTAAGTCTTAATGCAGCTGTTGAAGCAGCAACTGCTGGTGAAGCTGGTAAAGGTTTTGCTGTTGTTGCTCAAGAAGTTAGAAATCTTGCAAGTAGAAGTGCCGAAGCTGCAAATGAGATTAAAACATTAGTTGAAAATGCAACTCAAAAAGCAAATAATGGTAAACATATTACAGATAAAATGATAGAGGGTTATACTCAACTAAGTGATAATATTATAAAAACAAATAGTTTAATAAATGATATTGAAAATGCTAGTAAAGAGCAAAAAAATTCAATAGAGCAAATTAATAATGCTATATCTACTTTAGATAAACAAACACAACATAATGCACAAATAGCATCTCAAGCACAAGAGGTTGCTATAAAAACAGATGAGATTGCAAAGCTTGTAGTTTCAAATGCTAATGCAAAAGAGTTTGTAGGAAAATAATATTTTCTACAGAAATAAAAAAAGGTAAAGAGAAAAACTCTTTACCTTTTTTATTATATTAAATCTTTTAACAAGAAAATGTACTTGTAAACTCAAAAGCAGTTGGTCTAGATTCGTAAGGCCAAATTTGTCTCTCATATTGATAGTGTTGGTATGTATCAATAAACTCTTTTGTAAATACAGGTTGTAAAAATTCATTATCTCTAATAAGACCCTCTATAGCCATTCTTAATGTGTTTGGCATCTGTGGAATATTTTTTTCTCTAATCTCATCTAAAGATAGTTCAAATAAATCTTCATCCATTGGACCAATAGGCTCTATTTGATTTTTAATTCCATCAATACCTGCCATCATCATTGCACTAAATGCTAGATATGGATTTGCTGTAGAATCTGGAAATCTCATCTCTAATCTAGTAGCAGGTGCTCCAGCTCCATAAGGAACTCTACAAGCAGCTGACCTATTTTGAGCAGAAAAAGTAAGAATAGAAGGTGCTTCAAAACCAGGAACAAGTCTTTTGTAAGAGTTTGTAGATGCATTTGTAAATGCTGAAACTGCAAATGCATGTTTAAATACACCACCAGCATACCATCTAGCTACATCAGATAAGTTACCATATTCACCCTCTTTATAAAAAGTGTTTACCCCATCTTTCCAAATTGATTGATGAACATGCATACCATTACCGTTATCACCATGAATTGGTTTTGGCATAAAAGTTGCAGTTTTACCATTTAGGTGTGCCACCATTTTAACTACATATTTTAGTTTTTGTACATTATCAGCAGCTTCAACTAAAGTATTGTAAACAATACCAATTTCGTGTTGACCTTGTGCAACTTCGTGATGACCTAAAACAACTTCAAGACCAATTTGCTCAAGAACTAACATAGTTTCTGCTCTTAAATCAACACCTTTATCTACAGGAGCTACAGGAAAGTATCCACCTTTATTTCCAGAAATATGACCCATATTTCCACCTTCCATTTCTCTATCTCTATTCCATCCACCATCTTCAGTATCTATAGAATAAAAAGATTCATTTGGTTGATCTTTTACTTTAATATCTTCAAAGATAAAATATTCATTTTCAGGACCAAAGTATGCTATATCCCCAACATTTGCTTCTGCAAGATATTCTAATGATTTTTTAGCAATACTTCTAGGACATTTTGCATACATCTCATAATTATAAATATCATAAACACTACAAATAACTATAATTGTAACATCTGCTGTAAAAGGATCTAAAAATGCAGTTTTTACATCTGGCTTTAGAATCATATCTGATTTATTAATTGGTTGCCAAGCTTCAATACTAGAACCATCAAAAGGCATACCAAAATCAAGTTGATTGTTAGTAACTGCTGACATTCTATAACTAATATGATGCCATGCACCTTTTATATCAGTAAATCTAAAATCAACAAACTCAACCTCATTCTCTTTACAA